>Ga0256405_10000337_pt1 | contig 155190 bp, 128 predicted proteins | sample RumenRJG_02DNA_FD_189096 | JGI IMG/M metagenome (GOLD analysis project Ga0256405, IMG submission 189096) | Bovine rumen microbial communities from Lethbridge, Alberta, Canada - RJG_02 | ecosystem: Host-associated > Mammals > Digestive system > Stomach > Rumen | place: Canada: Alberta... | reverse complement strand
CATTTTTCAGGACTGCGACGGAATTACGCCGTTTTTCAGGCATAAAAAATTGAGGTATTATGCAGTTACCTTTGCAAAACTGATAATACCTCGAAATTAAGCATTTACCTTTTCAAGTGACGTGAATTCGGCAACTTTTAAATGTTGCCGAAATTTTACCCCCTTTGGCATATTTGGTCGTATGTCCGCATAGATTTGGTCGTAATCTTGTTATATGTAATTGCTTTTTTCCGACCATAAACATTTTTATTTATTCTTTTACATTGTGTTTCAATTAATTATTATCTGACTGACTCTGTCTGAAATATATATTTTATAATTCAGACATAATCTATTTAACAAAATAATTATTATGAAAATAAAAAACACCAAATCACTTTTTTCGTGATTTGGTGTTTTAAATTTAACTTATATTTTTTTCTGGTTTTAATTTATTTCTATTTAAAATTATATGCCTTAACTGAAGGCGCATATTTTTTCTGGTTTTAACTTTTTCTATTATTAATATATTTATGCCTTGGTTAATTTTTTCCAATTCACTCATGTCGTCTTTATTTCGCCTAATTGATCTTAAAGATGATTAATTGTACTCTTTAAAATAAATTATTTGAAATAAATCAATTTAATTGCTTCTGTACCAGGTTCTAGGCAGGAACAAAATCATCATCGGAAGTATCTCAAGTCTTCCAGCCAACATATCGATGGTCAAAACAATCTTACTAAAATATGAGTACTCAGAATAATTGCTCAATGGACCTACGGCACCAAGACCTGGACCAATGTTGTTAAAGGTTGCAGCAACCGCTGAAAAATTGGTCACAAAATCAAATTTATCAAATGAAATGAGAAATACTGAAATCAGAAAAATAAAAACATACATAATTAAATAACAATTTACTGATCTGACTACAGAATGCTCAAGTTTCTTGCCTTCCAAACGTATATGGCGTACGGCCTCAGGGTGAATCAAAACTAAAAGCTCTTTTCCAATTTCCTTAAAAAGTATCAAAATACGTGAAACTTTAATACCTCCGCCAGTTGAACCCGCACAGGCTCCGGAATACATCAAAAACAAGATTACCATCTGGCTAGGCTGTGGCCAGGTGTTGAAATCCAATGTTGAAAATCCAGTTGTTGTAATAAGTGATGCTACTGTAAAGAAACTATGATGTAAGGTATATAGTAGATCACCACCATACATCTTTACAATATTAAATGTGATAAATAGAGCTGATATTACGATCATACTCAGGTATACACGTGCCTCCTCACAACCTAATGCATCCTTAAATTTACGCTTTTGAATAAGATAATATACGTTAAAATTAACACCGTACATGATCATGGCGATGGTTATCAGGAACTGACAGAACATACCATAATCTTCCATGCCTGTGTTACGTACAGCAAATCCTCCGGTTCCTGCAGCACCAAATGCAATACATAAAGCATCAAATGCATCCATACCACTGACAAAGAAAATAATAATCCAGCCTACAGTCATAAAGAAGTATATTTTGTACAGAGCCTTGGCTGTATCCGCTACTCTCGGTACCATTTTACTTACATCGGGACCAGGTGACTCGGCTTTCATGATCATCATGTTATAGCCACCACCTAATGGCAATATGGTAAGCACAAGTACAAGTACTCCCATACCTCCTACCCAGTGACTAAAGGACCTCCAGAAAAGAAGTCCCTTGCCAAGGTGCTCTACCTCATTTAGAATTGATGCTCCGGTGGTTGTAAATCCGGAAACAATTTCAAAAACTGCGTCAATATAGTGAGGTATCGTACCGCTGATGTAAAAAGGTAATGCGCCTATCAGAGACATTATGAGCCAGCTCAAAGCACATATTACAAAGCCCTCACGGACAAAATACGCAGTCTTTTTAGGTTTTTTTATGGTTGCCAATGTACCAATAAGTAATGCAATAAAGGCACCTATCGCAAGTGAATTAAATGCCCACATTTCCTTATATATCAGTGCACAGATCATAGGGAGGAGCATGAGACCTGCCTCAAGCTTGAGTACCCATCCGAGCACATATACTATCATACTAATGTTCATTAAATATCAGCTCCCTTTATGCAAGAATATCCTTTAGATCATTGAATCCTGTATTTGTTGTAATAACTATAACGCTATCTCCAGGAAGCATGAAATCGGCACCACGAGGAGTGATGAGTTTATTGCCGCGCACAATTGCTGCAATAAGAACATTGGGCTTGAACTTGAGATCAGCAAAGGTATGATTGATGAGCTCAGGATTGTTTCCTACCTTAAACTCAAGGGCCTCTGCCTTTCCATCAGCAATCTTGTACAGGGTCTCAATGTTGGAGCCCTGTGAGTTCTGCAGTGCACGTACATACTGTACGATGTGATCGGCAACTATCTGCTTTGGATAAATGATGGATCCGAGGTTCAGCTCATTAACAACGTTTTCAAAGGAAATACGATTGATCTTTGTAACAAGTCTTGCGTGAGAAAGCTTACCGGCGTAAAGAGAAAGCATTATATTCTCCTCATCAAATCCGGTGAGTGAGCAAAAGGCATCAGTATTTTCAATGCCCTCACGAGTCAGCAGATACTGGTCAGTACCATCTCCATTGATGATGGTAGCATCAGGGAACTCAGATGCAAGGAAGTCACATCTGTCCTTGTCAATCTCTATTATCTTAAGCTTACAACGCATTTTGGACTGCTTCATGTACTTGGCCATGTAATAGGTTACACGACCGCCGCCAACTATCATTACGTTTTTGATAGGTGCAAAGTCAATGCCTAACTGCTTGACAAAGGCACTGGCCTGCTGAGCATTGGCAATAAAGCTGATAACATCACCAGACTTAATCTCCTGCATACCTGAAGGAATGATGACATTATCACCACGCTCTATAGAACAAATAAGAACATTTACCTTGAGAGTACGTGGGATATCGTGGAGCTTGATACCGCAGATACCGCTGTTTTCAGGTACTTTGACACGGATGAGGTCTATCTTGCCTCGTGAGAAGCTATCGATCTTCATAGCTGAAGGGAAATGTAACAGTCTCTCTGCCTCCTTGGCTGCGGCCATCTCAGGATTGATAACTGTTGCAAGGTTTAACTCATCGCGGAGATACGTTATCTCATCTGTATATTCCGGATTTCTGATACGGGCAATGGTACTACAATTACCCTCCTTTTTTGCTATGAGACAGCATAACATATTAATCTCATCGGAATCAGTTGCTGCAATGAGGACATCGGCGTTTTTTACGCCCGCCTCCTGCTGAGTCGCCAACATGGCTCCGTTGCCATTTATACCCATGATATCGAGAGAATCAACTGCATGACGCAGAGCCTTTTCATTATGATCAATAATGGTTATATTATGATTCTCTTTGTTAAGCTGTGCAGCAAGTGTAAGACCGACTTTACCGCAACCCACAACAATAATATTCATTTTATCTGATTACTCCTTATAGCTCTGGAAAAACTCATATGTGACTGATCTCTCCAGGATAATGCACCTGAGCCAACACAATGCATAAGGTCAGAGTAAGTCTCACTACCTGATATTAATAATCAGATATCCGACTTATCTTCTGACCCTGAACCGGCTTGATCTCTCTCATCGAGATCCCTCTGCAATGGCTCTAAGTAATGGACGAACATATCTTTTACTGAACGTATAACATAATTATGGTCAATCTCGTCATAATTAAAAGATTTTTTTCCTCCATTTTCCATCCGCTCCCAAAAGTAAAGTATGTCACGGAATGGAATATAATACATTTCATTTTTGTTTGTAAATGAAAGGATTATAAAACTAATACCGCCCTGCTCCTCAAAGGCTTGCATAAATCTGACCTGATGAGGATGGAGATTGGCCAAAGGCCATAAGTCCTTGGCACACTCCTTGGCGTCAAAACATACAGGAATGCCCTGGACCACACCGATGTAATCTACGGTTGATTTTTGCTCGAAATAAGCCAACGTTATCTGGGTGTGATCGGCATTCATATTTATAGGCGTAATGGGTGTTGGGACCTTTTGTACCACAGCAAGATGCTTGTCAAAATAAGCATCATTTGTTCTGTTTATCAGATCCTCGAGCTGAGAACCTCTTAGTCCTCTGGATTTCCAGGTACCCATTATTACTTCTGATGACTCTCGTTAAGCCATGCACTCCAGTCGCTTACCATGACATCCTTATCATCAAAATAATTGATGCGCATAGCCTCACGGCACTCTGAAAGAGTCTGATTGGTTGCTTTAACTGCATGATCTGTACCGGCCTTTAAAATGTCATAAACATCGCCGATATTCTGCTCCCACTTGGCACGCTCTGTACGAATAGGATCAAGCATCTCCTCTACTACCTTGAGAAGGAACTTTTTACACTTCATATCACCGAGACCACCTCGCTGGTAGTGCTCCTTCATCTCCTGAAGGTTTTTATAATCTGGAAGATACTCTGCAAACTGACTGTCATCTCTTAGGAAGGCATCAAGATATGTAAATACCATGTTGCCCTCAACATGACCAGGATCAGCAATGTTGATATGAGTAGGATCTGTGTACATGCTCATGACCTTTTCCTTGACAGACTTGGCATCGTCTGAAAGGTAGATACAGTTACCCAGAGACTTGGACATCTTGGCCTTGCCATCAATGCCAGGGAGTCTGCGCTGTGCAGCATTATCCGGAATGAGGATATCAGGCTCTACCAGGACATCACAGTTGTAAATTGTATTAAATCTATGTGCGATCTCACGGCATTGCTCTACCATAGGCATCTGATCCTCACCTGCGGGAACAGTTGTAGCCTTGAATGCTGTGATATCTGCTGTCTGGGAGACCGGATATGTAAAGAAACCAGCAGGGAGACCAGCCTCGTTGTCATCAGTATCGTTGCCGCTAAAGCCACGTAACTGCATCTCTGACTTGACAGTAGGATTTCTGGATAATCTCTGAGTTGTAACGAGATTCATATAGTAGAATGTAAGTGCATGGAGTGCAGGAATTGCTGACTGAATGCAGATATTGGACTTGTTTGGATCAATACCAACTGATAAATAATCCAAAGTAACCTCTATAATATTATCTCTAACCTTTTTAGGGTTGGCCCAGTTGTCGGTCAACGCCTGATCATCGGCAACAAGTATATTGATCTCATCAAAGTCACCAGAGTTCTGTAACTCTACTCTACGCTTGAGTGAGCCAATGTAATGACCAAGATGGAGCTTTCCAGTTGGTCTGTCTCCAGTGAGGATGATTTTCTTTTCACTGTCTTTTGCTAACATATAAGCCTCCAGTATTTAAACATATTCAGAGTGCATTATATCATATCAAAAGGCATTTTTAAACAAGGTAATATCCCTGCCATCTATCGATATGACATCAAAGCGACAAGGTGTATCATACAGGCTTAATTTTTTCATAATAAGGTATGATTGAGCCACCTTTTTTATCAGAGACTGCTTAGCTGTATTTACTGCCTCAAAGCCATAACCATGTTGTGTGCTTTTGCGGGCTTTGACCTCGATAAAAGTCAGGAACTCATGATCTTTTGCTATTATATCTATTTCGTTTTTGTGAAATCGGAAATTACGTTCCAGAATTTTATACCCCTGCTCTTTCAGAAAGTCAGCGGCAATGTCCTCTGAGATGGAACCTTTTTGATGATTTGCTCGTCTGCAGTCAGAACGGGCCTTGGAAAATTTAGAATTATTATGGTTTTTCTCTGCGGCGGTAAAGACCGCCGGCAGAGTTTTATCTTGAAATTTTGACATTTAAACAAATTTTTTGATGAATGAGCGACGGTGAATAGGGCAAGGACCAAGTTCCTTTAATGCTGCAATATGTGCAGCAGTTCCGTACCCCTTGTGCTTGGCAAAACCATAGCCAGGATACATCTCGTCATATTTGGCCATAAGATGATCCCTTGTTACCTTGGCAATAATGCTGGCAGCAGCAATGGATACAGATTTGGCATCTCCCTTTATGATAGGTATTTGGGGAATGTCTACGTCAGGGATAGTCACTGCATCGTTCAAGAGCAGCTCCGGACCATCACCAAGCCCTCTGTCCTTAAGCATTTGCCTGGCGTTCTCTATGGCGAGACGCATAGCCTCATAGTCTGCCTGAAGTATATTGATCTCGTCTATCCTTTTTTCATCCACAATACCATAGCCAAAGGCTAACGCCTTTTCCTCTACCTCTGGGAGTAGAGCCTCACGGCGCTTTTCACTCAGTTTTTTAGAGTCGTTTAAATACAGTATAACTGCATCTTTTGGAAGTATGCAGCAGGCTGCCACTACAGGCCCGGCGAGAGGACCTCTGCCGGCCTCGTCAACACCTGCTATAAATGTATATTCTGGATGTGAGTCCTCAAACTCATGCATAAGCTTGAGCCGCTCAAGCTCTTTTTCTAAACGTTCACCTTTTAGTTCTCTCATATTATCGATAAAATCCGGACCTGTGTAATGGTCCGGATCGATCCTTTCATATTGCTGATTATGATGTCTCTGGCATAAGCCTCTGCACTGATGCACTTGCCCAGTCAGACCTCATCAGTCTGCGGTCAGATCCTCATCTTCGCACTTGGAACCTGGAGTATGTTCCAAAGTAATATTGCCTAGTCAAACCTCATTAGTCTGCGGTAAGATCCTCATCTCCGTCCTTGGAACCAGGAGCATGCTCCAGGGTGATATTACCCAGTCTGCCGCTCCTGAAATCATCCAGGATGATCTTGGCAGTCTTGGTGTAGTCAATGTTGCCGCCCTTCATGATGCAGCCACGTTTTTTGCCTATCTCATCAAATACCTTGATGGCCTCCTCAACGTCCTTTACTGTCTCACCGTATCTGTCAATGAGAGCATCCGGATAGTATCTCACAAGATATTTAAGCAGATAAAATACCAACTCATCTATGTTAAGTATCTGGTCGTTGATAGAGCCGATAAGTGCCAGATTGAGACCTACGATCTCTCGCTCAAACTTAGGCCAGGTGATACCCGGAGTATCAAGTAACTGCAGGCGCTTGCCCACATTTATCCACTGATTGCCTCTGGTGACACCGGGCTTGTTTCCTGTTTTGGCCATGGACTTACCTACATAGGAATTGATGAATGTTGACTTACCTACATTTGGAATACCCAGTACCATAGCACGTATTGTAGGTGTCTTGATGCCTCGCTTAATGTTTCTCTCGATAACAGGCTTACATGCCTCCTCAATAAGAGGATTGAGCTTTTTTAAGGAGCCCTTGTTGCGGGCATCTATCTCTAAAGTATAGAAGCCCTTTTTGGCATAATAAGATGCAAATCTTTTGGTCTCGGCCTTGTCTGCCAGATCTCCCTTGTTAAGGAGCAGAATACGCGACTTTTCCTTGGCAAAGCTGTCTATGTCAGGATTTCTTGAGGATTCCGGACAACGAGCATCTACGACCTCTATAACAAGGTCTACAAGCTTGAGGTCATCGCGAATATTACGTTTTGCTTTGGCCATATGACCGGGATACCATTGGATATTCATTATAGTCTCCTTTTCTATATAATAAAAACAATACTATTTGATCAGGCCAAGTTTACCAAAGGGCTTGAGCCTGAACCATATTTTGCCCATAATTTGAGATCTGTGGACACTGCCTACATTAATAAATCTGCTGTCCTCAGAGGAGTCAGCATTGTCACCTATAAGGAAGTACTCGTCATCCATAAGCTGGATAGGCTTTGCTGCAATGCCTGCCAGGGAAATGTTGGAAATCGAGGAACTCTCTAAAAGGTTACCATCTATGTATATGCAACCGTTTTGGATGACTATGGTCTCTCCTGGCAGTCCAACTACCCTTTTTATGTTTTCTGTAGAGTCTTTCTTTTTGAAAACCACCACATCCATACGAGATGGCTCAAAAAAATTGTATTTTAAAGTATTAACTAATACTAGATCATCCGAAGATAATGTCGGCTCCATGCTGTGACCTGAAACAGACACTGTGGTAAGGAAACTATGGACCAGAAACCAGGCCAAAGCAATAACTACTATTACATCGGTGAGTCTCTGTACAATGATTTGGATTGAATTCTTTTCTCGCATAGCAACCTCTATAAGTAAAATAAGTTAATAAGAAAGGGGCATCCCGAAAACGGAACACCCCAAAGATCTTAATCAATAACAGATTACAGTGCCTTAACCTTGGCAGCCTTACCTGTACGCTGTCTGAGATATGTAAGCTTAGCTCTTCTAACCTTACCAGCTCTAACAACCTCTACCTTCTCAACCATTGGGCTGTGAAGTGGCCATGTCTTCTCAACACCTACACCGTTAGATGTCTTTCTAACTGTGAATGTGATTCTGTTTGAACCACCCTGGATCTTAAGAACTGTACCCTCGTAGATCTGTACTCTCTCGCGGTTACCCTCTTTGATCTTGTTGTAAACTCTAACTGTGTCACCTGTGTTGAAGCTAGGAACCTCAGCCTTAAGCTGACCCTGCTCAATGCTCTTGATAATATCGCTGTTTGCCATTGTGTTACCTCCTAATACTATTTGACATTCATCCACGGATTTCTCGTCCGGCCTTTACATCCGGAATCCTCTATTCCAAGCATATGGAACCGTCAGCGGAATATCTCTTCTAGTCACAACTCATGTAATTTAACATAGTTTGCAATATAATGCAAGCTTTATTACCTTATATATTTAGAAAATAGCGAGTGTGTACCAGTCCAGTTTGTGAAAGTACATACCCTTTCTTTTCAATAATAATAAAAATGCCAATGCCTGTAATCTACTCCTGCGGTGCAGAAGGATTTTTACGGCGACGTTTTGGCTTTTTGTGAGCAAACTCATCAGGATGCTCTGCCACGTAAGTCTCATACAGATCCGGACGACGCTCCCTGGTGCGCTCCAGGCTCATCTGGTGGCGCCACTCATCCACTTTTTTGTGATCTCCGGATAATAAAATTTTTGGGACTATGTGATCCTCAAAGTTTTCGGGACGTGTGTACTGTGGATACTCTAAAAGCCCATCTGAAAAACTCTCAATCTCATGGGACTCATCTTTATTAAGGACACCATGGACCAGACGGGAAATGGAATCAATCATGCTAAGTGCCGGGAGCTCACCTCCTGTAAGCACATAATCACCGATGGACACCAGCTCAACATCCAGCATCTCCAGTGCTCGCTCATCTATACCCTCGTAATGCCCGCATAAAAAGAGTATATCATCCTCCTCTGCGAGCTCCTCTGCCATCCTCTGGTCAAAAGTGCGCCCCTGAGGAGACATAAAAAGAACTCTTGCAGGTCTGTGACCTATTTTGTCAACTATATGCCTGTAACAGTCTACAACCGGCTGCACCTGCATGAGCATACCGGCGCCACCGCCATAAGGATAGTCATCCACATGATTGTGTGAGTCCTTGGTATAATCACGGATATCAAAGGCCTCCACACTCATGAGACCAGATTGAATGGCTCTGCCGGAAATACTCTCTTTGACCACATTGTTGATCAAATCCGGGAAAAGGGTCATCACGTAGTAGTTTTTCATAGATCTAAAAGTCCCGGGATGAGGTGGACCTTTATATATCCCTCTTCTGGTGCCTTTTCAAGTATGAAAGGATCGCAGTATGGAATCATGAGATCCTTACCCTCTGTTTTTACGAGCATTACATCATTGGCACCTGTCTCAAGGAACTCCTTGACTGTGCCGAGCTCAGTTCCGTCTTCATTTAATACCTTGCAACCGATGATATCACCAACAAAATACTCACCCTCAGCGAGAGGGATGGCATCAGCTCTGTCTACATAGAGCTCGCCCTTACGGAGAGCGATAACATCATCAATATTGTCATAGTCTTTAAATTTTACTATAGCAAGATTTTTGAAAAATCTCACATTCTGAACCTCAAGCTGAATCATGTTTTCCATTGAACCAGAACGATCCAGCCAGACTTTCTCTAAATCGTAAAATCTGTCTGGATCATCAGTTGTAGGATAAACCTTAACTTCGCCCTTGAGGCCGTGGGTGGTAACTATCGTACCTACTCTAAGTTTTTCCTGCATATTTTCCCTTTAACTGTAAATACTCAGCATAGTAAAAACTACACTGAGTAATACTCTTACTTAATATCTACGGATACCTTGACATCTGCCTTGCTTGCAGCAGCAGACATAACAGAACGGATTGCCTTTGCGATACGACCTGAACGTCCAATGACCTTACCCATATCCTGCTCGTTCACAGAAAGGGTCAGGATGATCTCGCCATCCTTGCTCTCCTCAACGACCTTGACATCGTCAGGATTCTGCACAAGGGCCTTGGCAATTATTTCGAGTAATTCCTTCATTAGGTCTCCTCTCGGCGGATTAGTTGATACCGGCTCTCTTAAGAAGCTTAGCTACAGACTCAGTTGGCTGTGCGCCGTTTGAGATCCACTGCTTAGCCTTGTCTGCATCGATCTTGATCTCTGATGGCTCCTTAGTTGGATCATATGTTCCGATCTCCTCGATGAACTTTCCGTTTCTTGGGGATCTTGAATCAGCAACGATTACTCTGTAGTATGGTGCGTGAATCTGTCCCATTCTTCTTAATCTGATCTTTAACATGGTTTTTTCTCCTATTTTTCAAATAATAAATTATATATATGATCAACAGCAAATACTGTTAAATCCGAGTTTGCGAATGTTTCCATCCGACGTAGTCACAAGCCCTTAAAACGGGAACTTGCCGCCGCGGCTTAAGCCACCAAGATTGCCCAGACCACCAAAACCGCCTAAGCCACCACGTCCATGCTTGCTACGCATGGCGCCTCCGAATTGCTTCATCATCTTGCGCATCTGCTCAAACTGCTTGACAAGACGATTGACCTCGGCTATGTCAACACCTGCACCCTGCGCAATACGACGCTTTCTTGATGGATTGATAAGGTCTGGATTGGAACGCTCCTTTTTAGTCATAGACTGTATAATGGCGCGGACCTTGCCGAGCTGCTTTTCTGTATCATCCATATCGATGTCACCGAGTCCTGAGAGACCAGGGAGCATCTTTAAAATACCGCCTAAACCACCGAGCTTTGACATCTGATCCATTTGATCCATAAAGTCATTGTAATCAAACTTACCACGTGTGAGCTTGCCCATGGACTCACGGCTCTTGTCCTCATCGATGTTCTTTTCAACCTTTTCAATGAGTGAGAGCACATCGCCCATACCCAGGATACGGCCAGCCATACGGTCTGGATGGAACTGCTCAAGATCATCCAGCTTCTCTCCCATACCTAAGTAAAGGATAGGCTTGCCTGTCATAGCCTTGATTGATAAAGCAGCACCACCTCGTGTATCACCATCGCACTTTGTGAGGATGACACCGTCGATGCCTACCTTGGATGTGAATGTCTCGGCTACATTAACAGCCTCCTGACCGGTCATAGCATCAACCGTGAGGACTGTCCACTGAACATCAACAGCTTTTTTGATGTTCTGAAGCTCATCCATAAGCTTTTCATCTATCTGAAGTCGACCTGCGGTATCGAGAATGACTACATTGTAGTGCTTCTCCCTGGCCTCTGCCATAGCACGTCGAGCGATCTCAACAGGATTTACCTTGTCCCCAAGGGAGAAGAAAGGTACATTGACCTTTTCTGCATTGACTCTCAACTGATCTATAGCTGCAGGTCTGTAAATATCACATGCTACAAGTACAGGAGTACGTCCGTTGGACTTGAACTTGCCTGCGAGCTTGGCAGCAGTTGTAGTTTTACCAGCACCCTGTAGACCTACCATCATAATGACTGTAATGTCACTGGCCGGCTTGAGAACTATCTCTGTAGTCTCGGAACCCATCATCGATGTGAGCTCCTCGTTGACAATCTTTACAACTGCCTGAGCTGGAGTGAGACTGCTCAGAATCTCCTCACCAACTGCCTTTTCCTTGACCCTGGAAATAAAGTCCTTAACGAGCTTGAAGTTAACATCTGCCTCGAGGAGCGCCATACGCACCTCACGTAATGCCTGATTAACATCATCCTCAGTAAGTTTGCCCTTATGACCGAGATTGGAAAATATATTGGTTAATCTGTCTGTCAGATTTTCAAACGCCATCTATAATCTCTCCTGCCAATTTCTGGATTGTCTGATCTGTAGTGTGCTCAAGGATCATAACGGCCCTCTCGCGTATATGTGTAAGCTTGGACTGGAGACCAAGGGTGCTCTCTGTTTCCTGCAGTTTTTTATCTGCTCTGCGGAAAAGCTCCTGGGCAGCCTGTCTGGAGGTGCCCATCTCCTCGCCAATCTCTGTAAAACTCATATCATCGATGACATGGTACTCATAAACTTTTCTTTGGTTTTCATTGAGCAATCCGCCGTAAAGCTCATAAAGATTGCCTCGTACTACAAAGTCATCCATAGAGTTCTCCTTCAAACCTAAGCTAGTATATCATAAAAAAAAGAGCTGTCAACACTTTTTGTTGACAGCATCTGACCTTATTACCATATTAGATATTTTAAATTGTATTGATCAATCCTCAAAGAATAAAGAACCTATGATCTGTATCAATTAATCCCCGAAAAAAACCGTGATCTGCATCAATCGATCCTCGAAAAAAAAATCCGCAATCTGTATTGATCGATCCTTGAAGAAAAAATCTATATTTGTATCAATCAATTAATCCTCAAAGATTGAATCAACGTACTCTCTTGCATCAAAACGTCTCAGGTCTGAGGCCTTCTCTCCTACACCGATGTACTTTACAGGGAGACCAAGCTCTGACTGTACAGCAAGGGCTATGCCACCCTTGGCAGTGCCATCCATCTTTGTAAGTATGATGCCGGTTACCTCGCAGGCGTCCTTAAAGATCTGTGCCTGTGACATGGCATTCTGCCCTGTGGTTGCATCAAGCACTACTAGTGTCTCTCTGTAGCCCTCGGCAAACTCCTTGTCGATTATACGATTGATCTTGCCCAGCTCCTGCATGAGATTCTTTTTATTGTGGAGACGTCCTGCAGTATCAATGATGAGGAGGTCTGCATTTTTGGATTTAAAGGACTGAAGGGCATCAAATACTACTGCAGCAGGATCTGAACCCTCTTTCTGAGCGATTACATCTACATCGATGCGCTTGCCCCACTCCTTTAACTGCTCTATGGCACCTGCTCTAAAGGTATCAGCGGCAGCAAGGATGACTCTTCTGCCCTTGGTCTTAAAGTTGTTGGCCATTTTACCAATGGAAGTAGTCTTGCCTACACCATTTACACCTATTACAGAAATGATACTTTTCTGTTTTTCAAAATCATAGTAAGAGTCGTCTACGCGCATTAACTCATACAGGTAGTCTCTTAATATTTTTTTTATCTCTTTTGTGGTGTTGACACCCTGACGATCAGCCTCTGTCCTTACAGCATCAATGATCTTTAAGGTGGTGGTCACACCCACATCGGACATGATCATCGCATCCTCCAGACCCTCATAAAAGTCATCATCAGCGACCTCGTTGGACTGGAAAATATTATTAATAAGTTTTGAAAAGAAATTTGCCATAGGTTAATAGCTCCTGTAAAGGCCGGGAGGGTGTCCCGGCTTATGGTTTAATGTTGATAAAAATCTCTATATAAATGTATATATCCTTTATGCATCAAGCTGATCCTGAACCAGATCTACAGAAACAAGAGTGGATACACCCTTTTCCTGCATGGTGATACCAAACAGTCTGTCAGCATTCTCCATAGTACCTCTACGGTGGGTGATGACGATAAACTGGGTCTGGATCAGTGTATGCAGGTACTCTGCAAAACGGGTTACGTTGGAGTCGTCAAGTGCGGCCTCGATCTCATCAAGGAGACAGAAAGGTGATGGCTTGAGGTTCTGTATCGCAAAAAGTAATGCGATGGCAGTAAGAGCCTTTTCTCCACCGGAGAGCTGCATCATATTCTGCAGCTTCTTGCCAGGCGGCTCTGCAATGATGGAAATCGATGTTGTGAGTACGTCAGGGTCATCAGTATCCAGCTCCAGACGTCCCTGTCCACCTCCAAAAAGTATCTTAAAGGTTTTGTTGAACTGCTCCTGGATGAGCTTAAAGTTTTCATTGAACTGCTTACGCATGCCCTGATCCAGCTCCTCGATGATCTCATTAAGAGATTTCTCTGACTCGGTGAGATCCAGATACTGGTTGTTTAAAAACTCATATCGCTCAGATACCTCTTTATACTGATCGATGGCATCAAGATTGACAGGACCGAGAGCCTTTAACTTGCCCTTTAACTGATTGACCAGAGTACGTACCTCATTGGTATTTTTGTACTCATCTGAATAACGCTTTTTAGCCTCCTCATATGTGAGACCATACTCGTCAAACATATAAGTAGTGAGTTTGTCTATCTTTTCATCAAGTTTTTCCTTACGGTTCTGAACACGCATGGACTCCTTTTCCATATCAAGGAGCTTGACAGATATCTCATCCTTTTTGGCAAAGAAAGACTTGCGCTCTGCCAGGAGCTCTGCCTTACTGGTCTCATCCTGAGTAATCTTTTCGTTAAGTGCTGTCGCTGCTGTGTCAGCATTGGCTATAAGTGACTCAAGCTCAGTGATCTTGTCTGTCTTTTCCTGGAGTACATTGTCAGAGTTACGCTGAGAGTCCTCCATGTCCCCCTTTTCTGTAGTTATCTCCTCGAGCTCTGAGTTGAGTCTGTGGAGATTTTCGGTTACAAAGTCTGTACGTGTTGACAGAGATGAATACTCTACGTTGATCTGAGATGCAATAGCCATGGTCTGAGTGTTCTGCTCGAGAGTCAGCTTTTCTATCTCCTGACGATGAGACTCAACAGATGCCTTGGCCAGGTCTCTGCGGCTCTCAGACTCAGAGAGCTTGTGTCTAAGATCATCAACCGCCTTTTGAGATGTCAGGATCTGCTCCTCGATCTCATCCAGCTCTCGCTTACGTCCCATGAGGTTAGAGTTGTTCCTAAAGGAACCACCGGAGATGGAACCACCAGGATTTAACTGATCTCCCTCGAGGGTAACGATACGCAGGCTCTGATGATACTTGCGCTGTATCTGCAGCGCTGTTTCAATATTGTCCACCACTAGAACTCGGCCCAGGAGATACTCGGACAGAGTCTGGAATTTTTTATCATATTTTATAAGGTCACAACCGAGACCAATAGCACCACGCTCTGATGAGGCTTTGATACAGTTGTCGTCACGTCTGCCGCGAATGTTGGTAAGGGGAAGGAATGTGGCACGACCATAACGATGCTGCTTCAGGTACTGTACCATGTTTTTGGCTGTATTCTCATCCTCTGTCACGACGTTCTGTATAGAACCACCAAGAGCTGTCTCGATGGCTGTCTCATAGTCTTTTGGCACCTCGATGAGGTCTGCAACTACTCCCAGGATACCATGCTCCTGATCACGACGGTCCATGACCATCTTGACAGCATTGCCATATCCCTCATAACGCTCGGCTAAATTACGTAAAGTCTCGAGACGGTTGTTTAAACTGTCGTGTTCACGAGTCTTACGGGTGATCTGCTCACGGAGCTGCTGGTTGGCATCGCCGAGTTTCATAACTAGCTGAGAGTCAGACTCGATGAGTCGTTTTACCTCATCCAGTCGCTGGTTTATCTCATCCAGTGCCTTGCGCTGTACCTCAATATTACCGAGGAAATCGTCGTTTTTGATATTTGTTGCCTTTTCTGACTCCTTGACAGGACGATCCTCCAGCTGGAAATCATGACCCATACAGGATCCCACTGTAAGCTCCGTCTCATCCATTGTGGACCTGATCATCTCCAGATCCAGATCGATGTTCTCCATCATCTCATCAGTTCCGGCCTTGTTATCCTTGATAAAGGTAATCTGCTCCTTGATCCACTTGAGGAGGCTCAGGTTATCCTCAATCTGGGAAATGCGATCGAACATATCCTTTTGCAGTGCATTGATACGTTGTGTATAGTGCAAAGCATTGTTTTTTTCTGTATTTATCTGCTCGTTTAATACGTTGATCTGTCCCTGGAGATTGGTTTTTAAGAGATCGGATTTATTGATCTCATCCTTGGCGCGATTTAACTCATCGTCAAGAGCACGGATCTTTTCCTCAATCTCGGTGTACTTGCCATTTAACTCCTCGGACTCTTTTTTTACCGCATCGAGATCAGCATTAACGTTGCTGGCATTCTCATTGACAGTATCCAGTCCCTTGAGAGTATCATCCATATCACGGATGAAAAGGTTGGAGTCTGCGTTAACAAGCTCATCACGTATAGAAAGATACTGCCTTGCCTCATCAGACTGCTTTTTAAGTGGCCCTACCTGACGCTCCAACTCGTTAAGGATATCTGTTACTCGTGTGAGATTGGCCTGCTCATCAGCAAGTTTTTTCTCAGCAAGAGATTTACGCCTCTTAAATTTTACGATACCAACTGCCTCATCAAAGAGATCACGACGCTCCTCAGGCTTGCCGGAAAGGATTTTCTCAACCTGGCCCTGACCGATGATACTGTAGCCGTCCTTACCGATACCAGTATCATAAAAAAGCTCGTTAATGTCCTTGAGTCGACACTCTGTGCCATTGAGCATGTACTCTGACTCTCCGGAACGGTACAGACGTCTGGAAACAGTAACTACATCGTAATCAATATTAAGTAAACGATCTGAGTTATCCAGAGTGATGGCTACAAATGCCGAGCTCTGAGGCCTACGTAGCTGAGTACCTGCAAAGATTACGTCTTGCATAGAGGATCCACGGAGTTGCTTTACTTTCTGCTCTCCCAGAACCCAACGCACCGCATCAGAGATATTGGATTTTCCTGATCCATTAGGACCTACAATGCCGGTGACTCCCTTACTGAAATCAAGGACTGTCTTATTGGCAAAGGACTTGAAGCCCTGAATCTCAATAGATTTTAAATACATATCCGGTTTCCGCCTTAATCTGCTTTAATGTCTGGTAAGCAGCACCCTGCTCACCCTTTTTCTTGCTGGAACCCTCTCCTATGCCATATTCCTTGTTATTTAGTACTACCTGTACACGATAAAATCTATCGTGACAAGGACCGGACTCCTCTATGACTCTATACTCAAGTTCCATTTTGTTCTGAGAAACATACTCCTGCAGAACAGTCTTTGCATCTCTGTAAAGACCGGTATTCTCAATGTCTGATAGTACAAAGGTCTTTACAAATTTTTCTGCATTATCGTATCCGCCATCCAGATACATGGCACCAATTACTGCCTCAAATGCATCAGAAATAACAGAATCTCTGTTATTTATGCGCTCTCTGGCCTCACCCTTTCCGAGGATGATGTAATCACCAAGATTTATCTTGCGGGCAGCTTCTGCCAGTGTTGGCTCACATACCAGCGCGGCACGAACCTTGGTCATGACACCCTCCTGTATTACAGGCTTGCGATTAAAAAGAAATACACTGGATATCAACTCCAGTACTGCGTCTCCTAAAAACTCCAGACGCTGATTTGATGCTTCCTTAGGCTCTCCGTTTTCATTGCTGAAAGATGGATGAGTTAAAGCGTGCTTTAAGAGACTGACATCATTAAAATGATAGCCTAAAGACTCTTGCAGCCTATCTAAATTGTCTTCCATTTATCCTCCTAAAATATAGCCGGCACATATATGCCGGCTTAGCTTTAATATCAGTGTTTACAAAGTAAATGCTGATGCCCCAGGCAGTTTATCCTTAATCATTTACTGCCTTTTTGATGGCGTCAACAGCATCCTGCACTGTGATCATATGCTCAGCAGCATCATCTGGAACAGAAATGCCGAACTGCTCCTCGATAGCCATGACCACCTGGACCACATCCAGAGAGTCCATCTCCAGGTCATCGATGAATTTGGCAGTTGGAGTGATCTTGTCAGCCTCAACATGGGACACTTCATTGATGATGATCTGCTTTAATTTATCAAATTCCATATTGCAATCTCCTTTTATATTTATTTACTGCTCACAGGAAAAATCAGGACTGCTGCCCTGGTATCCCTGGTAAATCCGGACAAAGTAGTGATATTACTTATCCTCCAAAGCCTCCTCGGCCTCTATGCTCGCCGCAATTTTGTTTACAGCATCAGCCCTAACAAAGTCATAACACTGCTGTATAGCATGTGTGATCTCTCTGCCGTCGGTGTTGCCGTGCACCTTGACCACCAGACCCTTGAGACCAAGTACTGGTGCTCCACCATACTGCTTGGCATCAAACTTTTTCATAGTGTTCTTGAGAGAACCCTTGATGAGTGCCCCGCCTATAAGAGAGATCGGACTGGACTTGATAGCGCCTGTTATCTCAGAGAGCAGCATCTTGCCTACGCCCTCATACATCTTGAGTATACAGTTACCCACAAATGCATCACAAATGATCACATCACAGGCACCAAAGGCGATATCTCTGGCCTCACAGGAACCGATAAAGTTGATGTCCTTGACCTCCTTTAAAAGAGGCATGGTCTCCTTGACGAGCATGTTGCCCTTTTCCTCCTCGGCGCCAACATTGACAAGGCCAACTGTAGGATTTTTGATGCCTACCACCTCTCTCATATAAATAGTGCCCATCTTGGCATACTGGACCAGCCACTCTGGCTTGGCATCTATATTGGCACCACTGTCCAGCAGCAGGCTGACGCCCGAACTGGTTGGGATAAGTGCACCAAATGGTGGACGTGGTACTCCCTTGGCACGGCCAACGATGAGCTGACCACCTGCGAGAACTGCACCACTGGAACCGGCAGAAATAAATGCATCAGCATTGCCCTCCTTGATAAAGTGGAGAGCTTTTACGATGCTTGAGTCCTTTTTACGGCGTATGGCGATGACTGGTGCCTCATGGAGTGAAATAACATCCGGTGCATCCACTATCTCAACTCTTGACTCAAGAGTCTCCTTGCTAATGCCGAGCTCCTGCGCCTTAGTGAGCTCTGACCTGATGGTGTCCTCAGGACCAAACAAAAAGAGCTTTGTGTCAGCTGTTTTGCTCAGTGAGTCTAAAGCTCCTTTAACGATGGCGGTTGGTGAGTTGTCTCCGCCCATACAATCTATAGCTATCTTTACCATGTTGCTCCTATCTGAATGTCTACAGCTAAACGCACTGGTATTACCGTCAGTAACATGGCGCCGTGTAGACATAGTTACACTTTTACATACTAGGATATTCTAATATGGGGAAAGAAACGAGTCAAGTGAAACGATGGGGATTACAAATGCTTCGGTAACATTTAATTGTTGCCGAAAAAACGATGAAAAAGCATGGTCTATGAAAATAAAATCCCGCCGGGACTACTGCCCCGACGGGAAAAATCAATTGAGAAACTTATTTGTCTGCGTTAGCCGCACTCTCATCAACGATGAGCTTCTGTACATCACCAGGAGCCTGCTCGTATCTTACAAACTCGTACTCGAAATCACCAGCACCACCTGTCATGGATCTAAGATCTGTGCCATAGCCATAGAGACTTGACATAGGTGTCTCAGCCTGGATAACCTGCTTGCCCTGTCCGATGGACTCCATACCGAGGACTCTGCCACGACGTTTTGTCATATCGCCCATGATATCACCGGTATTAGCATCTGGAACTGTGATCTTGACAGCAGCGATAGGCTCGAGGATAACTGGCTGACACTGCATAAAGGCATCCTTAAAGGCCATGTTGGCAGCGGTCTTAAATGCCATATCTGAAGAGTCAACCGGGTGATATGATCCATCAAGGAGTGTAGCCTTGATACCAACTACAGGATAACCTGCAAGAGGACCCTTTTCTGTACCCTCCTGGATACCCTTTTCAACGGCTGGGAAGTAGTTCTTAGGAACTGATCCACCAAATACCTTTTCCTCAAAGATGTATGGTGTCTCCAGATCACCTGATGGCTCAAACTGCATGATAACATCACCAAACTGACCGTGTCCGCCTGACTGCTTTTTATATCTGCCCTGAACCTTGGCAACCTTCTTGATAGTCTCGCGATAAGCGAACTTAGGCTTTTCAAGGATGATATTTACGTTGTAACGCTCCTTGATCATAGAGGCAACAACCTCCAGCTGCTGGTCACCGATACCATAGATAAGTGACTGACGGTTACCTGGATCTGATACGGTCTTTAATGTCTTGACCTCATCCATCATACGAGCGAGAGCTGTGGACAGCTTGTCCTCATCTGCCTTGTTCTCAGTACGGTATGCCTTGTATGTATAAGGCTTGGAGATCTGCGGACCATGATAAACAATAGGAGCATTTCTTACTGCCATTGTATCGCCGGTCTCAGTAACAGCAAGCTTGGCTACAGCACCGATATCTCCAGCTTTGAGCTCTGAAACCTCGATGTTCTCCTTGCCGCGGAGTATATAAATCTTGCCGATCTTCTCAATCTGCTCTTTATTAACGTTATAAACCTCACTATTAGGTGTAAGTGTACCTGTACATACCTTGAGCATGGAGTACTTACCCATAAATGGATCCGCAATTGTCTTCCATACCTTGGCAGTGAGTGTTGCATCAGAATTGTACTTGGCGGTAAAACGCTCGCCGTTGGATGCATCCACACCAACTGTCTCAAACTCGTCAGGAGCCGGGAAGTACTTGTCGATTACCTGGAGCAGTACATTAAAGCCCTGAATGTTTATGCCGGAACCCATAAGTACAGGAACCATTTCACAAGTCTTTACGCTGCTCTTTAAAGCAGTCTGGATTTCCTCAACAGTAAACTCCTCTCCACCGAAATACTTTTCCATGAACTCGTCAGAGGTCTCTGCAACCGCCTCAAGAAGTGCGTTTCTTGCAATACCGAGGTTTTTCTGAACATACTCAGGAATATCAGTTGGCTCGTACTCGTTGAGTTTTGTGAACTTACGTCCCTCCATCTTAACAACGTTAACGAATCCTATAAATTTTTCATTTTCTCTTATTGGAATCTGGAATGGTGCAACGGAACGTCCGAATCGCTTTTCAAGATCAAGAACAAGCTGACGGAAAGAAGCATGATCGTCATCCATGTTTGTTACGAAGAATAAACGAGGAACATGGAACTTATCGCAGATATCCCAGGCCTTAACTGTACCAGGCTCTATACCTGCCTTACAGTTTACAACTATGATGGCGGCATCAGCTACAGAAATAGCCTCCTCTACCTCGCCCACAAAATCGAAGTAACCTGGAGTATCAAGTATATTAATCTTTAAATCACCACTCTCACCCTTGTACTCTATTGGGATTGTTGATGTGGAAATTGAAAACTTTCTTTTGATTTCCTCTTTATCGAAATCTGAAACAGTGTTGCCCTCTGGTACGCTGCCCATGCGGTTTGTAGTACCTGTTACGTAAGCAAGCGCCTCGGCTACAGTTGTCTTACCTGCTCCGCCGTGTCCCAAGAGAACAACGTTTCGTATGTTGCCGGTGTCGTATACCTTCATAAGTCTTCCCTCCTGTCTTTGGGAACGTCAGCTCATTGAATTTTCGCTATGCGAGGGGCTGACGCCTTGTGCCAGGTCCATATAATAAAATCTGACGCATCCCATCTTGAACGTCGATCACTTATTAATTTGCCAGTAGACAGGTGACCGACGCCGCATCTCTGGTTGTCACGAAAACCAAAGGTGCTTTATGCATACGAAGTATGTTTATATGTTAGTATTTTACTAAAAATCGTAATACGATACAAGTTTTATATGAAATATTGCTAAATTTCATAAATACAAAATAAAAAATTGTTTATTATCTATATAAAAAAATAATAAAAGCCGGACCAAAGTCCGGCTTAACATCATGATATTATTTTCAATAGTTGGGATCGATCACACTATGATCCATCCGGTATTATCTTATGTCGTACATGTATCTCCTAAGAGTAGTAAGTGCCTTTTCCTTGGCCTCCTCCTCATAGAAGGATATACGTAAAGCGCCCTCTCCATGGTCACGGGCATTGTTGATGCCGATGTTCTTTATGGAGATACCCTTTGATGCAAGAATAACTGAAATGGTGGATATGGCACCGACCTCATCCTCAATATCAACAGAGAAGCTGTAGTCTGGTGTAAGTGCACCCTTGTTTTTGGCATTAATAGAGTTTCTGTATGTTCTTGAACTCTCAAACATATTGAGGATCTTTTTATCTGATACCTCTTTTTTGAGAGAAGTTGAGATATCCTGTAGAGATGCTATGTAGCTGTCCAGTAATGTCACAAGTGGGACTGAGTTGGTGTCACAGATCTGCTCCCACATCTCAGGACTTGAGCTGGCGATACGAGTAATGTCTCTGAAACCGCCTGCTGCAATGGTTTTCATAAGATGAGTATCATCATCAGAATCCTTTACAATATTGACAAGTGAACTTGCAATAATATGAGGAAGGTGTGATACTGCTGCAACAGCACGGTCATGTCTCTCTGCGTCTACAATGATAGGGATCGCTCCGAGAGTTGTGGCAACATCTCTAAGGGTGTCTACCAGTCTAGGGTTCTGATCTGAAATTGGAGTAATTATATAATATGCATTTGAGAAAAGATAATCTGTTGCCGCCTTATAGCCTGTCTGCTCAGAACCTGCCATAGGATGTCCGCCGATGAACTTGTCAAAAAGGCCTAACTCTTTTGCCTTGTCACAGATAGCGGTCTTTGTAGAGCCAACGTCTGTAAGTACTGCGTCATCTTTTAAAAGCTTGCTGAGAGTCTCCATGTAGGAAATATTTGTCTCTACTGGTGCACAGAGGAAAATAATATCTGCCTCTGATAATCTCTCGCTGTCAGGTGTATCAAGAACTACATTTACGATACCATCCTCCTGAGCTACCTCAAGGTTTGACTTATTTCTTGCATAAGCCATGATGCGGATAGATGGATCCTGTTTTTTTAGTCCTTTTGCAATAGAACCTCCGATGAGGCCAAATCCCAAAAATGCTGCTGTTTTCATAATTAAGCTCCCTTTTCTTTATTTACTAACACACTTTAACGCGTTTAAGTGCGAAAGTCAACAACCAATTACCTTGAACTTATAAAGTAGTGGCGTGTCCAAGGCCTTGCCAACCTACTTACAAGCAAGCTTGAGTAGGTGTCAAGGCTTTTGACAAGGCTCTGATGAACTATACGCGTGTTATACGCGCTTTGCGCTCCAAACACGCTGCATACATTCGGAATCCGCTCATTTTTCTGCGAAAAATGGCTACTTCCTCATGTCTGCTCGGGTCAAGAGGTCAGTTCATGCTGATGACTTATACGGATTGTTACGTGCTTCGCACTTTCACAATCCTACCTACATTCGCAATCCATGGGGCCCCTGCCCCATTTTTTGCTCATGTAGTGGCGTGTCCAAGGCCTTGCCAACCTACTTACAAGCAAGCTTGAGTAGGTGTCAAGGCTTTTGACACTTAAGTCATCAGGTCAAAAATACTCATCTGGTTGGACTCTGGGATGTCTCCCAGGAGGCCCAGCTCGCTGAACTTGTCAACAAAACCCTTTGGACAGTGGGTACGATTGATAAAATCATCCTTACTAAGGTATTTTACTCCGCTCTTCCCGCCGTCCTCGATGCCCTGTGCAACGGCCTCACCGAGGCCTGCCATGGATGTAAAGCTAGGCATGATCTTTCTGTCTTCGGTAATAGTAAAGTCTTTAGCCTTTGCCTTATAAATATCCAGTGGGGCAAACTCTATGCCACGGGCATACATCTCCTCACAGATACGCATGTCTCGGAGGCACACAGCCTCTGTATTGGTAGGATGCGGAATTTTTAAATATTCATCTATATAGTATCTCAGCTTGTCCAGACCGCCGCACATCTTGTCATAATCAAAACCGTCGGCACGGATACTATAGTATGCCGTGTAATACTCGATCGGATGGAATACCTTACACCAGGCAACACGCCATGCCATCATAACGTAGGCCGCTGCGTGAGCCTTAGGGAACATGTACTTTATCTTTTTGCAGGCATCAATGTACCACTGCGGTACATCGTGATCCAGCATGTCCTGACACCAACTGTCTTTCAGCGGTTTATGCTTACGTGTGGCCTCCATGATGCTAAAGGACTCTCCTGGGTCCATGCCCTTGTGCATGAGATATACCATGATATCATCTCGACAGCAGATAGCCTGCTGCAGCGTGGTGACTCCGTCCTTGATGAGGTCCTGAGCATTATTAAGGTATACATCAGTACCATGTGACAGACCTGAGATCCTGATAAGGTCAGAGAAGTATTTTGGCTTTGTATCCTCAACCATCTGCATGGCAAAGGATGTACCAAACTCAGGTATGCCGAGACATCCCAGTTTAACACCGTGTATGTCTGCTGGCTGTATCTTGAGCACCTCTGTTGACTGGAACAGGCTCATGACCTCCTTACAGTCAAGTGGGATATCCTTAACCGGATCTATACCTATGAGGTCCTGCAGACGACGTATCATAGTAGGATCATCGTGTCCCAGGATATCCAGCTTTAAAAGGTTATGGTCGATCTTGTGGTAATCAAAGTGTGTGGTTATGATAGGGCTCTGCATATCATTGGCCGGATGCTGCACTGGTGTGAATGTATTGATCTCCTCGCCATGGGGCAGAACTACGATACCGCCAGGATGCTGACCTGTGGTACGTCGAATGCCTACACATCCCTGCACAAGTCGGTTGATCTCGGCAGTACGTTTCTCTATGCCCTTTTCCTCGTAGTACTTCTTGACCATACCGTAGGCTGTTTTATCTGCAAGAGTACCTATAGTTCCAGCCTTAAAGGTGTGGCCCTCACCAAATATGACTCCGGTGTAGGCGTGAGCCTTGGCCTGGTACTCACCGGAGAAGTTAAGGTCGATATCAGGCTCCTTGTCTCCATTAAATCCCAGGAATGTCTCAAACGGGATATCATACCCCCATCTGTTGAGCTCGGCACCGCACTTAGGACATTTTTTTGGAGGCATATCGCACCCGGCCATACCGGAATACTGCTTTACCTCCGGTGAGTCAAAATCGTACCAGAAACACTCCGGACATACATAATGCGGGCTTAAAGGATTTACCTCTGTGATATGTGACATGGTGGCAACAAAGGAGGAACCTACGGAACCACGGGATCCTACCAGGTATCCGTCCTCGTTGGACTTGTCAACCAGCTTTTGCGCAATGATGTACATAACGGAATATCCGTTTGAGATAATAGAGTTTAGCTCTGTCTCCAGTCTGTCAGATACTATCTTAGGGAGCTCAGGACCATACATCCTGTGAGCTGTCTCATAGCATATCTGCCTGAGTGTCTCATCCGAATGTTCAATGACCGGAGGACACTTGTCAGGTCGTACCGGCTTTATCGGGTCGCACATATCGGCGATCATATTGGTATTGTCTATAACGATCTCATGGGCCTTTTGTGGCTCCAGATAATCAAACTCCTTGAGCATCTCCTCAGTGGAGCGGAAATAGAGCTTGGCGTTGCTCTCCTCCTCATCAAAACCTCGTCCTGCCTGGATTATAGTACGGTATATGTCATCATCCTCATTTATATAATGTGAGTCACAGGTGGCACAGACTGGCTTACCCAGCTGATCTGCCATGGAAATGATCTTTAAATTGTAGTTTATGAGATCCTGTCTTGTCTCGGCTGTGTATTTGTCACTGCCCAGCATGAAGCTGTTATTGCTGATAGGCTGGACCTCCAGATAATCATAGAAAGAGGCAATGTTTAAAAGCTGTGCATCATCAACGCCACGTATCATACCCTGGAATACCTCTCCCATGACACAGGCACTGCCGATTATGAGCCCCTCTCTGTGCTCACGCAATAGAGACTTAGGTATACGAGGTCTTGACTTGAAATACTTTAAATGACTTTCAGAGACCAGACGGTACAGGTTTATACGTCCTACATCATTTTTTGCCAGCAAAATAATATGGTAGGTAGGGAGCTTCATTACATTGGCAACATGGTCAAACTCCAGTGTATCTATCTCAGACAGCTTGCTGCAGCCTCTGGCCTTTACCATATCTATCTCTTTTACATAGATCTCTGCAGTACAACCGGCATCATCTACAGCGCGGTGATGATGCTCGAGGGAGACATTCAGCTCCTTGGCAACTGTGTCCAGCTTGTATCTGTTGAGCTGTGGCAGGAGCAGACGGCTGAGACTTACGGTATCTATAATTGTAGGGTCATAGGACAACCCGAGACGCTTGGCATTTTTGCCGATAAAACCTGTATCAAAGGATGCGTTGTGGGCGACTATGACTGCATCACCGCACCACTCCAGGAACTTAGGTAGTACTACCTCTATAGGATCGGCGTCCATAACCATGGAGTCATCTATGGAAGTGAGCTGTGTGATACGGAAAGGTATAGGGACTCCCGGATTAACAAAAACATCCATGCGGTCGATGATCTCGTTGTTGTGGAGCTTGACGGCACCTATCTCTATGATGTGATCTGTATCTGCACTGAAGCCTGTGGTCTCTATATCAAAAACAACGGTATCGTGGTCGAGATCCTGACCCTTACAGTTACTTACAATGGTCTCAAGGTCATCTACCAGGTAACCCTCACAGCCGTAAATGAGTTTAAAATCTTTATCGTGACCAATCTTTTTTAAATAAAGATTGGCATCAGGGAAGGCCTGTACCACGCCGTGATCAGTGATCGCCATGGACTTCATGCCAAAGGATATAGCGGTATCGATGTAGTCATTGACATCGGAAACCGCATCCATATCGGACATTTTGGTATGCAAATGAAGCTCTACTCGCTTTTCAGGATAGTTGTCTGAACGCTTAGAGCGGTTGATCTGGTGCTTTAATATACCATCGATAAAGCTCATTTCTACCTGCTTGTCAAAGGCATCAAAGGAAACAGAACCCTTGATGAGGAGGCTGGTGCCAGCCTTGATAAAGGCATTGGCAAGCTCCATATCCTCGTCCTCTACAAAAATCTTGCAGGTGATGGAGTCTGTGTAATCGGTGACATCAAATTTCAGGATGTTCTTACCTGTCTTTGTATGTACAGGATCATATACCAAAAAGATGGTTCCGGCGATTATGATATTTCCGGAGCCTGCATCCACATCCTTGAGAGAGACTGTATCTCCCTCGAAGTATTTGCCGTAGAGGACCTCTGCATTCTCAGACATCTTAAAGGCACGTTTTTTACGCTGGTACTGGTTATTGCCGCCTCCAAAACGATTGCTGCCGTTGGAGGTGCCCCCTGATGACTGGGAGTTGTTGTCACCTGCAGGTTTACGATTTCCTGACATGGCTGCAAGCTCTGCCTCCATACGGGCATTCTGCTCATCAAGAGCTGCCTTGGCTGCATCGTGATTGCTGCCGCCAGTGGCCATATCCATACCGGAAATGTTAAAGGCGTCAGTACCTCTCATAAAGCCCTCTTCAGCCTGCATACGGGCTCTACGCTGACGGGACTCATCTGTATCGCCTCTGAGCTCGGGTGGGATATAATTACGATCCAGCTCAGGGACAGCCTCCCGCTTTTTGTCCTCGTAAAGCATGTTCAGGTTTAGGGCAACAGAACAACGGTCCTCAAACAGGCGCTTAAGGACATGCAGCAACTCCTTACTGGCCTCCTTGTAGAGATGTGAGTTAGGGACAGTAAGGTCCAGAGTGTCATCCTCCGGCCATGAAATCTTGCCGGTGGTCATCATATTGTAAAGGACTATATTATAGTTCCTAAGCTCTGTAAGGATACTCTCCCTGTACAGGTCATACAGAGTCCTGGCGTTATACTGGGAGCTCAGCTTGAATGTCTCAGAAATCCTGACTGTGACCTGCTTGCGATTGAACAGCTGATCCTTGATGGTCTTTTCCATGCGGAAGACCATCTTTTTGTCGATCAGGTGTGAGCTTGTGATATAGATGCGGATGAGCTTACGATCTTTTGAGATGGTGACACGTGTGACATAGGTGTCGTGGAACAAGCCATCCAGATCGTCATCCAGCTTTAGTGAATCAAATACCTCGTAAAATTTTTTCATTATAATGTCGTACTGCCCTCGTTTTCCACGGTCTCTGCAGCGCGACCCCCTCTCTGATTTGTCATGTGATAACTAATCCCCGCAAAAAATTAATCCTAAAAAGTAATGTATCTGGATTCAGATATATATTTCCTGAAAAAATAACTCTGAATGATCATAAGGACTTAATTTTAGTGCGGGGAATTGAATTGATATTACATCTTTTCGATTTCGGCTCTTAAAGTGTCCAGGAGCTCTGCCTCTGGGACTTTACGGATGATCTCTCCTTTTTTAATGAGGAGACCCTCGCCCTTACCGCCGGCAATTCCGATATCTGCCTCCTTGGCCTCACCAGGACCGTTGACAACACATCCCATAACAGCTACCTTAAGGTTTTTCTTGTCATCATACTCCTCAACAAGAGTCTGTACTTTATTGGCAAGGTCTATAAGGTCAATGTTGGTCCTGCCGCAAGTTGGGCATGAAACCACCTCTATGCCACCTGTTCTTAATCCAAGGGTACGGAGTATAAGCTTTGCTGACTTTATCTCCTCTACAGGATCTGCACTTAGGGATACTCTGATAGTATTGCCTATGCCCTGTCCGAGTATCATACCAAGACCCATTGCTGATTTGATATTACCAGACCATACAGTACCGGCCTCTGTGATACCTACATGGAGTGGATGACGTGTTTTGTCGGCTATGAGCTCATGAGCTCTGGTGCACATCATTACATCGGATGACTTGATGGAAATGACCAGGTTGTCATATCCCATGCTCTCTATGAGATGTACCTTGTCAAGGGCTGACTCTACGATGCCCTCTGCAGTTACATGACCACCGTACTTTTCAATGAGCTCCTTTTCCAGAGAACCGGAATTGACACCTACACGGATAGGCACATTATGCTCCTTGGCACAATCTACTACTGCCTGAATCTTTTCGTTGGAACCGATATTGCCGGGATTGATACGGATCTTATCAGCACCATTTTCAATTGCAGCGATAGCCATACGATAGTCAAAATGGATATCAGCAACAATAGGGATATGGACAGCCTGCTTTATCTCATGGAGAGCCTGGGCTGCAGCACTGGTAGGCACTGTGCATCTGATGATCTCACAGCCCGCACGCTCGAGACGCAGGATCTGATCTATAGTGGCCTGTACATCCTCTGTTTTAGTATTGCACATTGACTGTATTGCGACAGGATTGTTGCCGCCTATTTTAACATTTCCGATTGAAACAACTTTTGTATTTTCTCTAGGTAACACTTTATCCTTAACCTCCAAGCATTGACGTATAAGCGCCAGAAATTATATTCCAGATATCATTTGACATAATAAGTGCCATAAGAGCAAGCAGTGCCATCATACCTACCTGGTTGATACGCTCCTCTATTGCAGGATTGAGTCGTCTCCTGGATATCATCTCAAACAGGATAAATATGAGTCGACCTCCATCGAGAGCAGGTATAGGCAGCAGATTCATGATGCCCAAATTGGATGACAGCATCACCAGGAGCTCAAGCAGCACGACAAAGGCATTTAATACACCAAATTTAGACGACTGCTCAACAGTAGAACCCATGACTGTTACTGCACCTACTGGGCCCATGACCTCGTTCCTGTGGATGCGGCCCTTAAATATCATGGAGAAGCTTTGTATAACGATGGACATATTATAGCGCACTTCATAAAAAGTATCGGTTAAAAATTCTTTTAGATTTGATGCAGCAAATCTGCCACCGTAAAAACTTATGCCCAGCTTATATTTCTGGGCTGTATCATCATAGTAAGGACTGAAGGTGATGGTTTGTTTTGCACCATCACGTACCACCACTGCATCAAGGACCGTGGTGTCATCAAAATCAGGGGAATTGACATAGAGCCATATGTAGAGGTCACGGAAACCAGGTGTACTGGCTAGAGATCTATCATGATAACCTATGTGAGTAATGCTGTCTCCCTCCTGGAAACCTGCTGTTGCAGCAGGGGTGTTATCAGCAGTGCCTGTGACATATAGATTGTCAAATCCACAGAAGAAAACAACTATACCCGCAAAAACTGCAGCAATTATAAAATTGTTGAGGACTCCCGCAATACATATAAAAAATCTCTGGTAGGCCGGCTTGTTCTGAAAGTTATAGTCCTGGAGCTCTGATTTGCGGAAACGGACTCCGTCATAATCTACCCACGGGTCACCTGATGCAGCAGTCGCGCCGCCTGATACTGCAGTCGTGTCACCTGATGATGTAGATATGTCACCTGATGCAACTGCCATATTGCTTGCTGCAGCCATATTGTCTGACGATGTAGCCGCGCCGCCTGATGCAGCAGGTGTATTGCCTGACGTAGCAACTGTATTGCCTGATGCAGTTGCTGTATTGTCTAATGTCGCTGCATCTGTATCACCATCATCCTCGGAGGATGATATCTCAACACCAGTTGCGGTGGTAAAGTCTCCTGAGCCTGCGGCATCCTCACCCAGCATTGCGCAACTCCCGCCTATAGGCAACAGTTTAAGCGAGTAACGGGTCTTACCTATAACACGGTTGATGATACGCGGCCCCATGCCGATGGAAAACTCAAGGACACCAACATGGCATAGTTTACATGCCACGAAGTGTCCAAGCTCATGAAAGAATATTAAAAATCCTAATCCTAAAATTGCTACAATAATACTCAAATTATCTCTCCTGTTTAGCGAACTATCTTTGAGTTGGTCTTGACATAGTCTCTTGCCCACTCCTCAATAGACAAAATCTCCTCAAGGGTCGGAGCTGCTATGATGTGACCCTCATGGGCATCCATAGCCTCCTCAATCACATCGGCAATCTCCAGGAAATCTATACGATCCTCCAGGAACATAGCCACAGCCTCCTCATTGGCTGCATTGTATACAGTCGGCATGGAACCACCAGCTCTGCCTGCCCTATATCCTAAAGCAAGACCCTTAAATGTCTCCATATCCGGATCCTCAAAAGTAAGCTGACCAAGTAAAGCGAGATCAAGTCGCTTGTCCTCTGGCAGAGCTCGACGGTCCGGAGCATAAAGTGCATACTCGATAGGTATGCGCATATCAGGCAGTCCGAGCTGTGCCTTTACAGAACCATCAACATACTGAACTGCAGAATGAACGATGGACTGTGGCTGTACTACAACCTTGATCATATCGACTGGTACGTTAAATAACCAATGAGCCTCCAGGACTTCCAGACCTTTATTTACCATTGTGGAAGAATCGATGGTGATTTTTCTGCCCATTGCCCAGTTAGGATGCTTAAGTGCATCTTCCTTAGTCTTGCCCTTGAGCTCTGCACGCTTTTTGCCTCTGAAAGGACCACCTGATGCAGTGAGTAAAATCTTTTCAATACGCTCATGAGGCTCTCCTGTAAGAGACTGCCATATGGCACTGTGCTCTGAGTCAATAGGCTTTATCTCTATACCACACTCCTCTGCAAGAGGCATGATGATATGGCCTGCACATACCAGTGTCTCCTTGTTGGCCAGGGCTACCTGCTTGTGAGCCTTGAGGGCTGCAATAGTAGGCTGTATACCTATCATACCAACAACGGATACAACAACCTCGTCGCAGCTATCCATAGTGGCTATCTCTATGAGACCATCCATGCCGGATAAAACTCTCACCGGGAGACCATATGCCTTGAATGCCTCTGCCTTGGCCTCATCGTAAATGCAGACAGTTTCCGGCTTTAGAGCCTCGACCTGCTCCTTTAGTTTATCGATGGAACCATAAACAGCAAGACCGGTGACTGTAATGTCCGGATCTCCTTTTATTACATCAATAGTTTGTGTACCTATGGATCCAGTGGATCCAAGAATTACTAATCTTCTCATTGAAACCCTCTTTAAGTTGCTAGCTTATATCATAATTGTGTACAAAATATGATTAGATGTGTGCACTGGATGACTCTCGTCAAGTACACTTTCTTTCATATGATTAAAACATAGTGTCACGCTGCCAGGAATGTAAGCGCAAAAAATACAGCCGGTGCTGTAAATATCATGGAATCAAATCTGTCCATGATACCTCCATGGCCTGGAATGAGTGTTCCGTAATCCTTTACTGCGTAATCACGCTTAATACCAGAGGCTGTAAGGTCACCTACCATGGATATAAGTGCGCCAATACCACATGCTATGGCACAGGTGACACCTGGATTTGCAATAAATGCAAATTTGTTACGGAAAATAAATGCATAGATAAATCCTAATATAGCAGCACCGATCACTCCGCCGATAGCTCCCTCAATGGTCTTTTTAGGACTGAGTATCGGGGTCATCCTGTGCTTGCCTATGAGCATACCAGTACAGTAGGCACAGGTGTCTGACCCCCAACTGGCAAGGAAAATAAGCCACACCAGATATGAACCGTCGGGCATCGATCTGGTCTGATATAAATAGCTCATCATAATACCTGCATAGCAGACACACATAAAAGCCTTGGATACAGCAGATATCTTGTAGGTAGGATATGTTATTACATAAAAGGCCATAAGAGCCATGAGACTGAGAACAACCATAAGTGTGAAATACTCAGTTATGTTGAACCATACCAGGACATAGTAAGCTATGTTGGTGAGATATCCTACAAATCCCAGGCTGCGCCGCTCTATATCGAAAACTCTGTACAGCTCATAAAGTCCCACCATGGATATAAAAAAGGTGAGAAGAAAAAGTGGCAGTCCGCCCATAGGCACGAAAATAACAGCCAGTAGCACCAGCACTATACCGCTGATGAGGCGGGTGACAAAAGAACTGATTTTTTTCTCGTTATGATCTTTTTTAATATTATCTATTTCTGCCATTGTCTGATCATCCTAATTATGAACATATAAATACAGGCTCCTTTCTGTATGCAAAAAGAAGCCTGTTGAGAATTTATTTCTTTAATCTGCCGCCGAACCTGCGCTCACGGCTGTTAAAATTATCGATGGCTTTTAAAAGCTCATCCTTGTTAAAGTCAGGCCATAATACAGGTGTTATGTAGTACTCTGCATATGCACTCTGCCACAATAAGTAGTTTGATATGCGGAACTCACCAGAAGTACGGATAACGAGATCTGGATCCGGCATACCAGCTGTATCCAGATATGAAGCGAAATCCTGCTCAGTAAGTGCCTCGATATCCTCTATAGATTTGCCTGATTTTATGGCCTCGATAGTATACTTTTTGATGGCTCTTACTATCTCGTCTCTGGAACCATAATTTACAGCAAACACAAAGGTCATACCGGTGTTTTGACTGGTTTCATTTTCCAGTCTGTCGATACCCTCACGGATATCAGGAGCAAAACGACTCCTCTCACCTATCATACGAGCTCGCACATTATGCTCGTTGGCAACCTTTATAAGCTTAACCATATAGAAACGGAAAAGCTTCATAAGGGCACCAACCTCCTCCTCAGAACGTTTCCAGTTTTCTGTAGAAAAGCCGTACACAGTGAGGTACTGTACACCCAGTCTTGCACAGTCGGCAACTATAGTCTCAAGAGTCTCGCAACCCTGCTTGTGCCCCATGGCTCTAGGGAGTCCCTTTCTTGTGGCCCAGCGACCATTGCCATCAAGGATTATAGCGATATGTGCAGGGATATTACGGCCCTCGTTGTTAATGACATCTTTTGTATTTTCCATATTATACAGTTAAAAGTTCCTTGTTCTTTGCCTCTACTGACTTATCGATCTTCTCACACATGTGATCTGTGAGCTCCTGGATGTCCTTTGTAGCACGTGAAAGATCATCCTCTGTCATCTCTGATGACTTTTCAAGCTTTTTAGCAAGGTCCATAGCATCACGACGGATGTTTCTGATAGCAATCTTGGCTTCCTCACCCTTCCTTTTAACATCCTTGGTAAGCTCCTTACGTCTCTCCTCTGTAAGCTCAGGGAAAACGAGACGTACAACAGTACCATCATTTGTAGGATTTATACCAAGCTCAGACATATTGATAGCCTTTTCGATCTCCTTGAGTAATGACTTGTCCCAAGGCTGGATCTGGATAAGACGTGCCTCAGGTACAGAGATGTTACCAACCTGCTGAATAGGTGTTGGTGTACCATAGTAATCTACCATGATACGGTCAAGTACATGAGGATTGGCACGACCTGCACGGATAGTAGCAAGCTCTGCCATAAGATTGTCGTGAGTCTTGTGCATCTTCTCGATATAAATAGTAAATTGATCATCCATAATAATAGCCCTCCTATATGATCCGGACACGCTCCGGATAATGTTTGATGTAAAAATTCCAGTCTCTTAAAAGTGAAAATGTTTTGCGTTCTGCAGTATTTATGCAGTAACTCTCGTACCGTTGATCTGTCCCTTGAGAGCATTAGCGATGCCGTTTTCCTCATTTAATGAGAAAATAGCAAGTGGCATATGATTTTCCATGCAGATTACAGAAGCGGCAAGATCGATAACTCCGAGTCTCTTGTCAACAACCTCCTGGATAGAAAGCTCATCATACTTTTTGGCGTTAGGGTTTACCTTTGGGTCAGAGTCATATACGCCATCGATAGCCTTGGCCAGCAGTATCTCAGCACACTCCAGCTCTACTGCGCGGAGTACAACACCTGTATCTGTTGAGAAGTAAGGATGTCCTGTGCCGCCTGCACAGAAAACAACTGTACCCTCTGACATGGCCTTTAAAGCCTTGTCCTTGTTAAAGAGCTCGGCCATGTCGCCGATCTGTATAGATGACATAACCATAGTCTTCATGCCCTGAGTACGGAATATCTCGGAAACATAAATACAGTTCATAACTGTTGCAAGAATACCTACCTGATCAGCCTTATACCTGTCAACTGCCTCAGACTGACGGCCTCTCCAGAAATTGCCTCCACCGATAACAATGGCGATCTCAACGCCCTCGTCTACTGCAGACTTGACCTCTTTGGCAACCTCTCTGATCGTGTCATCATCAAAACCAAAGTGCTTGTCACCGGCAAGTGCCTCACCGGAAAGCTTGAGCATAACTCTACGTTTATCTGACATAAATATCTCCATTCTGCCATATTTTCAACGGCATAATATAGTAATGCAGGGGTCCTGCACACTTTTTCTTATTATACATAATGCGGCCACTATAAAGTTACCTACACTAAAGGGTATTCTAGCATAATAAAAAGCCTGCGGCAATCAGCCGCAGGCTTAGTTAAAAACTATTTAATAACTTACTCTATTGTTGCGTACATGAAGTACCAGTATCCGTAAGGTGAGAACCATGTTCCCTTGATGTTTGACTTCTGGAGCCAGAACTGGTTCTGATATGCGATAGGTGCCATAGCAGCATCATCAAGGAGAACCTTTTCTGCCTGGTGCAGGAGATCATAATGCTCAGCAACATCAGATGTGCTTCTTGCAGCATCAACGAGCTTGTCAAATGCCTCAGATGAGTACTTACCATCGTTGTTTCCGTTGGTTGTCTCAAGGAGGTTGATCATGTTAGATGGGTCATCCCAGTCATATACCCAACCGTTACGGGCAACATCAAAGTTTCCTGAACGACGATCAGCAGTTACAGTCTTCCACTCCTGGATGTTTACATTCATAGTAAGACCGAGCTCAGCCCACGCAGACTGGAGGTACTCAGCAACTGCCTTGTGGTAGCCTGTATCGTTTGTAAGATAATCAAATGCAGGGAAGCCCTCTCCGTTTGGATAGCCAGCCTCAGCAAGGAGCTCCTTGGCCTTGGCAAGGTTTGCATCGTAGTTATCAATATCAAAGTGTGCACCATTTTTCTCGAGTGATACCTCTGCAAAAGATGAACCCTCAGTAGCATCTGAAACACCAGGACCTACAAAGTTCTCAGCTGGTGAGTATACACCCTGCATGATTGTCTCAGCAACGTACTTACGGTCGATCGCAAGTGAAAGTGCCTCACGAACCTTGGCATCTGTGAAAGGCTCCTTCTGAGTGTTGAAAGATACATAATATGTACCCATGATAGGCTCAATATGGAACTCCTCGTTGCCCTGAAGAGTTGGGATCTCCTCTGTAGGAACAGCCTTGATCATATCAAGCTCTCCCTGGTTGTAAGCTGTGTAAGCTGTGTTTGAATCCTCGATAAGATGCCATACGATCTCATCTACAGTAACACTGTCTGCATCCCAGTAATTTGGATTTTTCTGGAATACAATCTTGTCACCATCTGTGTACTCTGTCATGAAGTAAGGACCACTTGTGATATATGTAGCAGGATCTGTTGTCCATGCATCACCAGCAGCCTCTATAGCAGCCTGCTGAACAGGTACAAGTACTGCGAATGCAGCAATCTTATCAAAATAAACGCAAGGCGATGTGAGGTGTACGATAAATGTATTATCATCTGGAGCCTCTACCTGAAGTGCATCAAGGTCTCCCTGTGATGCCTCCTCGTAACCACCAACCTGATTGAGAAGGTCATATCCGTAAGGTGCGGCTGTGTTAGGATCGGCAACTCTCTTCCATGAATAAACAAAGTCATTGGCTGTAAGAGCGCTTCCGTCTGACCACTTGAGGTCTGGTCTTAAGTGGAATGTCCATGTAAGACCATCATCTGACTGCTCCCATGACTCAGCAAGACCACCAACGATATCGTTGTTCTGGTCAAACTTAAGGAGACCCTCAAATGCATGGATGATCATGTTGGAACCATCGATAGCTGAGTTAAGAGCCGGGTCGATAGTCTCTGGTGAAGGACCTACCTGAACATTAAGAACTGTTGCGTCCTCAGCAATGGCTGGAACCTCTGCTGCAGGTGGTACGTCTGTAGCGCTACATGCAGACATAAGAAGAGCTGTTGCTACAGCTGCTGCAAGCGCTGCTGTTAATTTCTTTTTCATAATTACCTCCATTTAAAAATAAAGTTTATATCAGTTAAGTTTATCCAGATGGTGACATGCTGCGTAATGTCCTGGCTTAACTTCCTTGAATTCTGGCTTTGCATTGGCACAAAGCTCGTCAGCATATGGGCATCTTGTGCGGAATGGACATCCTGATGGTGGATTTACCGGTGAAGGCACATCACCATTTAAAATGATACGTTTTGATGCTCTTGCTGTTTTAGGGTCTGCTATAGGTATAGCAGAAATAAGTGAACGTGTATATGGGTGCATACTGTGGAAAATAAGCTCATCAGAGTCGGCAAGCTCTACCATATGACCAAGATACATAACACCAATACGGCTGGAAATATGATTTACAATTGAAAGATCGTGGGCAATGAAAAGATATGTAAGTCCGAGCTGCTGCTGCAGATCCTCAAACATATTTACAACCTGAGCCTGGATGGAAACATCAAGCGCTGATACTGGCTCGTCACAAACAATAAACTGTGGATTTACTGCAAGTGCACGTGCGATACCAATACGCTGACGCTGTCCGCCTGAGAACTCGTGAGGATAACGGTTGGCATGCTCACTGTTGAGTCCTACTGTTGAAAGTAACTCAAGTATCCTCTCTCTACGTTCTGTCTTTGTCTTACATAAATTGTGAATGTCTAAGGCCTCACCTACGATATCACCTACAGTCATACGTGGGTCTAGTGATGCATATGGATCCTGGAAAACAATCTGCATCTTACGGCGATATGGGAGCATATCAACCTTGGTGCCGGTCTCTGAATCAAATATTACATTACCATCATATACAATCTTGCCTGATGTAGGCTCAGTAAGTCTCAATATGGAACGGCCTGTGGTAGTCTTACCACAGCCTGACTCACCAACGAGACCAAAGGTCTCGCCTTTTTTGATAAAGAAGCTTACGTCATCAACGGCTTTAACAAAATTTTTTGTGCCCGCTACAGGGAAATACTGCTTCAGGTGGGACACTTCCAATAATTTCTCGTCACTTGCCATCAGTTGTCACCTCCTGCTGTTTTACTATCGTTTCTTTTGATGATGCCATGCTCATCAACGGAGATCTCGGTTACACCCTTTTCAAAATCCTCTTTCTGCTGTAACCAGCATCTTGAGAAATGTACTCCGTCATAGATATTGCGTAATGGCTTTTTGTCCAGACAGATCTTCATACAATTAGAGCATCTAGGAGCAAAACCGCAGCCCTTAGGAGGGTTTAAAAGATCTATAGGCTGTCCCTCGATAGGTACCAGTCTCTGATACTCCTTTTCTGAAAGATTTGGAATGGAACGCAGGAGTCCCTTAGTGTACTCATGTTTTGGATTGTAGAAAATATCATCAGTCGTACCGTACTCTACGATCTCACCAGCATACATAACAGCAATGTGATCACACATGCTTGCAACAACTCCAAGGTCATGAGTGATTATGATGATACCCATGCCAAGTTTCTTTTTAAGGTCCTGCATAAGCTCGAGGATCTGTGCCTGGATAGTTACATCAAGAGCTGTTGTAGGCTCATCAGCGATAAGCAGTTTAGGCTCACATGCAAGAGCCATGGCGATCATAACACGCTGTCTCATACCACCTGATAACTCGTGTGGGAACTGCTTGAGACGCTTGTCCGGCTCATTGATACCAACAAGCGTAAGCAACTCTCTGGCTCTGTCTGTTGCTGCCTTACCTGTTTTGTCTGTGTGGAGCTTGATGGCCTCCTCTAACTGGTTGCCGATAGTCCATACAGGATTTAAGGATGTCATAGGATCCTGGAATATGATGGATACTTCCTTACCACGGATATGTCTGATTTCCTTTTCTGACATTTTGTCGATACGGTGACCATTGAACTCTACAGAACCATCCATGATCTTACCGTTTTCTGCTGTTAATCCCATGATGGAATATGCAGTTACGGACTTTCCGGAACCTGACTCACCAACTATACCAAGTACCTCACCCTCCTTCATCTGGATGGTGACGTCATTAAGAGCTTTTACCTCTCCGGCAGGTGTAAAGAAGGAAAGACGCTCATGCTGTATATTTACTAAATATTCTGAATTTTCCATGTATATCTCCTCCTTACTTCTGTTTCATCTTAGGATCGAAGGCATCACGTAAACCGTCTCCAAGGAGGTTGAAACTCAGAATGATTACAAAAATCAAAGCTGCAGGTGCAAAAAGCTTTTCAGGATAGGTCTGGAAACCGTTTAATGCAGCACTTGCGAGTGAACCAAGTGAAGGCATAGGAGCCTGTACACCGAGACCAAGGAAACTGAGGAATGACTCAGTAAAGATAGAACTCGGAATCTGGAGTGTGGTAGTTACGATAAGAGTACCAATACAGTTTGTAATGAGGTGCTTGCCGATGATACGTTTGTCATTTGCACCCAATGCCTTGGCTGCTGTAACGTACTCAGACTGCTTGAGGATGATGATCTGAGAACGTACTATACGTGCCATACCAACCCAGTAAAGTAATGCAAATACTATGAACATGGAGACCATGTTAGGACCTAACTTGTTGATCCAGCCAAAACCAGGGATGGCTCCAAGTGTCTCAAGAGGATACTTGAGGGTCTGTGCCAGGAGGATAATGATGAGGACGTCCGGTACCGTATAGATGATATCTACAACTCGCATCATGATCATATCAGTCATACCGCCGAAATATCCTGCAATGGCACCATAAAGAGAACCGATGACCAGGATAAGGAGAGATGCTACTATACCGACTGTCATGGAAACACGGCCGCCTACAAGTACACGGATCATATAGTCACGACCATTTTGATCTGTACCAAGTAAGTGAGGGAATACACTCTCTCCGTTGGCAATCATCTCCTGCTCCATGCTTGAGTAAGCCATAGGTGCGAGACGCTCTGATCCCTTGATCTGCTCCTCATAACCGTATGGATAAAACATAGGTACGATATAGCAGAAAAACATAATAAGAAGCACGATGAAAAGTGCTGTCATAGCAATTTTGTTTTTGCTGAAGCGCTGGATACCATCTTTAAAAAAGCTGACGGATTTACGCATTACGTTTAATGACTGCTTTTCCTCTACTGAGGCTGGAGCAAAGTCATCTACATTGAGCTGTAGGCTCAATGGATTTTTAACTTTATTATCAGACATTTAAAAACTTCCTTTTCTATATAACTGAGAGACTCCAACAATAAGAATCTGTTTACTTGAGTTTTATACGTGGGTCGATGACTGCATAAAGGATATCAACGACAACATTCATAAAAATGACAAAGACTGCCAGGAAAATGGTGGTACCCATGATCATAGGATAATCTCTGGATGTAATGGCACCTACAAACTCAGAACCAAGTCCAGGAATATTGAAGATCTTTTCAATGATAAATGAACCTGTCATAAGTGATGCAAGTAATGGTCCGAGGTATGTTACTACTGGAAGAATAGCATTACGCATTGCATGCTTAAAGATGATCATAAATGTGCTTACACCCTTGGCTCTTGCTGTCTTCATGTAGTCCTGTCCGATAACATCCAGCATTGAAGAACGCATAAGACGTGCGATGTAGAATGTTGGATAAAGTGCAAGGGCAATCACTGGCATGATATAGCTTGAAGGTGTATTGAGTCCCAGTGAAGGAAGTAGTTTAAGTTTAGTTGTGAAGACGTACATCAACAATGTGGATGACAGGAATGATGGAATCGCAATACCTGCTGTTGAAAGTACGACGAGTATGTTATCGATGAGCTTGCCTCTGTTAAAAGCAGCAACTGATCCCAGTGGTACTCCGATAAATACTGCAAATATAAGTGCAAGTCCGCCGAGTCTAGCGGATGTAGGGAACTTAGTTGTAATAATATCTGCTACGGTACGTCCTCTCTTTTTGAGGGAAAGACCTAAATCACCATGTATGAGTCCATTCATATAAGTGATGTATTGCTGTGGCAGTGGCTTGTCGAGACCGTACTTTGCTTCCATCGCAGCCTGTGCCTGTGGTGTTACTGCCTTTTCTGCAAGGAATGGACCACCAGGGACCATGTTCATAACACAAAAGGTCAAAGTAGCGACAAGGAATGCCGTTATCACAGCCATAAAAACTCTCTTTGCTATGTATTTTGGCATAATTTAATCCTCCTTGATAAATAAACATAAACAAACATAATGAGAAATATACATGAAAGTTATTACCGTTTCAAGGGTAAATTTGCATGATTTAAAGTTGCAAAGTGTTAAAGATGCAAAAATGTTTGTGCGCTGCGGACAAACTTTTGTACGCTGTATGCGGATGCACCCATTATAAAAAAATTAAATTGGTGACTTTAAAATCAAAAAGACTCCATCGCATAATGGCTGCGATGGAGTCTTAAATCATGTATTAAATTTATTTCTCTTTTTGTAAAAAGTCCATAAATAAAGTTTTTAGTTATGGAACAGTTTTGAAGTCTGGTACTGTGGCTCACAGGTCACATTGACACCAAGCTTTTTAAAGGTACGCGCGTCTACCTCTGACAGTATGACGGAGCTATGTACCTCACAACCCTTGAGTTTCTCTAATTGCTGCATTGCAATCTCTGCTGTATCATCTGTTGTCGCACATATGGTGAGAGCTACAAGGATCTCATCAGTATGTAATCTTGGATTATGGTTACCAAGATGCTCTGTCTTAAGGTGCTGTATAGGCTCGATGATCTCTCTGGAAATAAGATTTGCAGAGTCATCTATTTTGCCAAGTACCTTGAGAGCATTAAGGAGCATGGCTGAGCATGCGCCAAGGAGTGTTGATGTCTTACCAGTTACGATAGTTCCATCAGATAACTCGATAGCTGCGGCAGGCCCTCCTGTAAGAGCTGCCTTTTGCTTGGCTGCTGCTATAACAGGTCTGTCATCAGGTGAAATATTGGCCTGATCCATAAGGAGCTGAAGTTTATCAACTATCTGCTGTGAGCCATCGCCCTTACGGAGGTCACATAAAGCAGTGTAGTATCTGCGGATGATCTCCTGGCGTGATGCATAACAACAATTCTCGTCATTGTCTATGCCATATCCGGCCATATTTACACCCATATCTGTAGGTGACTTATATGGGGACTCGCCGTAAATGCGCTGGAACATTGCATTGAGAACAGGGAATACCTCAACATCACGATTATAATTTACGGTTGTCTTGCCGTAAGCCTCAAGGTGATATGGATCAATCATATTGACGTCGTTAAGGTCTGCTGTGGCTGCCTCATAAGCAAGGTTTACAGGATGCTTGAGAGGTATGTTCCAGATCGGGAATGTCTCGAACTTGGCGTAGCCGGCCTTGACTCCATGCTTGTTCTCCTGATAAAGCTGAGAAAGACATACTGCCATCTTGCCAGAACCTGGACCAGGTGCGGTGACTACAACCAGAGAGTGGCTGGTCTTGATGTAATCATTTTTACCAAATCCCTCATCGCTGATGATAAGTGGGATGTTGCCAGGATAGCCCTGGATAGGATAATGACGATATACCTTGATGCCGAGACTCTCCAGCTTTTTCTGGTAGGCAATAGCACTTTCCTGACCATCAAATCTGGTGAGCACTACAGAACCAACGAAAAGGCCATAGCTCCTGAAAGCATCGATAAGACGGAGTACGTCCATGTCATAGGTGATGCCAAGATCGCCGCGGACCTTGTTTTTCTCGATATCGCCGGCATTGATAACAACAACTATCTCTACATCCTCCTTGAGCTGAGTAAGCATGCGGATCTTACTGTCAGGATGGAATCCCGGTAATACTCTGGATGCATGATAATCATCAAACAGCTTGCCGCCAAACTCGAGGTAAAGCTTGCCGCCAAACTTGGAAATACGCTCTCTGATATGCTCAGATTGCATCTTTAGATACTTGTCGTTGTCAAAACCTTTTTTAAACATATTGTGCTCCCTATAAAATTATGTGTAAAAACGATGTGTAAACAGCTATGTATGAGACGCGAGGCTGTACAATGTTTGAAAAACAATCTTAAAGAGTATAATTTCACTTATATCAGATGTCAACTTGGCGTACATTATATTTTTGATGAATATTGTTATGAATGTACCGTCTTGAGAACGTTAGTTGAATTATGATCTATCGGATGTTCCTGCGCTTGATATACCAGAAATAGTAACCGATGAAAAGTATCGACGTTGTGATCCAGGTCAGCGGATAACTGAACTCAATGGTCTCTATATAATGCCATACTGGTACAGCAAATATTATCCAGAGGACTCGCAGGCAGCAGATACCAAGTACGGATATGACCATCGGTCTTACGCTGTCTCCCATGCCTCGCAGGGAACCGGAAAACAACTCGATTGCTGTATAAGTTATGTAAAACGGTGATAGGTAATGCAGCATACGCTCGCCCAGTTCCATAACCGCCGGGTCAGTGGTGAAAAGCTGGAAAGCATAGGCGCCCCAGTGGTAAAAGATAACGGAACAGGCGATTGTGCCTAATGACATGATGACAGCACTCTGCCTTACACACTGTCTCACTCTTTTATACAGACCTGCCCCATAATTCTGGCCCACAAAAGTGGTTACACCTATACCAAAGGAACTTGAGGCCATCCAGAAAATGGAGTCAATTTTTGCATAAGCAGCCCAGGCGGCTACAGCATCAGTGCCAAACTCATTGATCGCTGTCTGGATCAAGACATTGGAGGAAGTGTACATAAGAGACTGTATACCTGCAGGGATGCCCAGAGAAAGTATATGCAGCATCTGCTTTTTGTGGGATTTAAGCTCTTTAAAATAAAAACGGTATATATTTTTGGTTCTGGTCAGAGTGATGATAACGAGTACTGCGCTGACTACCTGGCATATGATGGTAGCCACTGCTACTCCTACGACACCCATATGCAGTACAAGTACAAATACAATATCAAGGATTATATTGGTTACACAGGAAACGATAAGGAAATACAGTGGTCGCCTGGAATCACCAACTGCACGTAATATACCGGCTCCCATATTGTAGATAAGGTTAGGTATCATACCCAGACTGTAAATGCGCAGATATGTTACAGTGAGCCCTATTACATCAGCAGGTGTTTTCATCCAAACAGAAAAGACCGGCATCATAAAGAAACCGATGAAGGTTAGTATGATACCGCTTACAATAGAAAGAAAGATCGCAGTATGGACGGCCTTTTTGACATCTTCATCCTTTTCTGCACCGTAATACTGAGCAACTACTACGCCAGCTCCAGAGGAGACGCCCACAAAAAAGCCGACAAAGACATTTACAAGCATGGCAGATGTACCACCAACTGCTGATAATGCTTCCTTGCCGACAAATCTGCCAACCACTACTGCATCAACGGTGTTATATAATTGCTGAAAAAATGTCCCCATGATAAGTGGAAGCACATACAGGATGAGAGATTTCCAGATTACACCATGGGTAATTGCATTCTGGGTAGTAGTGATCTCTGACACTATAGTTTTATCAGAAGTTTTGCTGCTGTTAACAAACATTATTGCACCTTTGCCCTTTATAGTATTGTATCAAAGCTCAACAGCAGCCTGCCGAAATATTATGCTTTTATTGCCCAGCGCAACTTGGTTGAGTGAGCGCGTGGATTTATGAAGCATTCCTCCCTGCCAGGACGGATCACATCTCTAGAGCAGTCGCTGTATATACCTGAGCGTTTCATCTCTTTAAAAAACTGCTTGACCAATCTGTCCTCACCACTATGGAAGGTAAGAACAGCAATACGGCCTCCCGGAGCCATACAGTCCGGAACTTTGTTGAGAAAGTCATATAAGACCTCAAACTCACTGTTCACGTCTATACGTAGCGCCTGGAAGACTCTTTTACAGGATTTCTTGACAGCATCAGCACGATCCTTTTCAGGAATGAAACTGAGTGCAGTGGCAATGATATCCCTTAACTCTGTTGTAGTTTCTATCTTTCCACCCTTGTGATAAGCGCGGACTATCTCCTTTGCGATTTTATCTGCATAAGGCTCATCGGAGTTTTCTATAAATACATTGACCATCTCACCATAGCTTAGGCTCCTGAGACGCTCCGCAGCACTCTCGCCCGCTTCTGGATTTAGTCTGAGATCAAGAGGTCCGTCGGTCTTGTAGCTAAAGCCTCTTTCCGGATTATCTATCTGCATGGATGACACACCAAGATCAGCCAGGACAAAGTTAAACTTGTCATCGTTATCGGCTACCTGGTCCACGTTTCTAAAGTTTATACGCTTGATGGTGAAAATGCTTTCATCATAACCCTTATCTCTCAAACGTTTTTCTGTTTTGACAGACTCAATAGGGTCCACATCCGTAGCGTAAAGATGCCCCTGACCCTGTAGCTTTTCCAGCATCTTTTCAGTGTGACCGCCATAACCAAGAGTGGCATCCATACCAATCTCACCTGGCTTGATATCGAGAACCTCCAGGATCTCCTTTACCATGATGGGTATATGCATACCGGCAGGAGTCTTGCCTTTTTGTATTATCTTATCAATATCATCTTTATATTTTTCAGGCTGATGCTCCTTGTATTTTTCCTCAAATCTGCGTGGATACTTGCCACTGTAGCGCTTCCTGCGGTGATGTACTGTTTCTGTATTGTTTAACTCTTTATCTGTCATAAAATATTTACTCGATCATCTCTATAAGTTTTTTGATAGTTTCCTCGTCCAGACCGTTTTCTGAGTATATGGAGAAGGCCTTGCCAGACTCCTCCCATAAGGCATCATAAATCTTGCCATCCTCAGTGGAAATGCTTACGCTCTTACCGTCAATTGTGGTTTTTTCAGGCGTGGTGGATACGGTTGCAGTACTGAGTATCTGAGAAAGAGTATCCATATCGATCCCCTTACGAATGATAATATCGTTTCCGTCCTGAGTAATATAATCTGCCTCAATAAGGGAGTTTGCTACCGCATTAAAGTATGGCTCTGCTCCGTCTATGGAGTCTGGGAAGTTGGCACTAAAACCAGCACGCTCTGCAGCCTCCTTTATGGATGCCATTGATGTTTCCGGATTGGCTAAGACATAGTCTACAAGATTGCTGATCATCTTTTGCTCTCTGGAAGTCACCTCAATTTCACCATTTTTAAACCCCTCAGCAATACCGCTGATAATTTCCTGACTAAGCTCCTCAGAAGACACAGACTCCTTAGGAGTTTTTCGCTTGCCGCAGGCTGATGCAGCCATTAAAGTGATTATGGTGAGGCTAAAGAATGAACTTTTTTTAATTAACTTATGCATGGTAAAGTCCTTTGTAAATATAATATCCCAGGAAATGTCAGGTGGGATCTAAGGTGACGCTCCTGCCATTTCCGATATATCCGTATAGTATATCCCTATTCTATCACAGGTTCTTAAGCTTTGAGACATTACTGTCATCATGCTCAACCTCTTTTGAAAAAAGATGTGATACGTAAATGATGTCAGATACCTGTATAGATCCCTTATTAAGCCATTCAGCAAAAAGCATGAAAAATATAAGTTTCAGGCTCCTGTGTAATAAGCATAACTCGTTTTCTATATCTCCATCGATGCAGGTATCTATAAAATATCTGAATATAAAATAAACAGCTGTCTTGCTCATCCAGATATCAAGAGAATCCTCATTTTCACGGGAAAAGCTGTCGAGCCTGCCGAGGAGACTATCATCATAAGCCACCTTTTTATAGTAGGAAAGCTTTTGACTCCACTCATTATTTATAGAGTCCATAGACTCAAGGAGTGCTATGAGATCTTTGTAATCCTCCTGCAGATAGGCTCTCGCCTCATCACCCTCCTGCTGTGTCATGCCCTGGGCCAAGGATACAAGAGCCCTTACACTACGTATTTTGTCTATAAATGAACCGGCTGTATCCTGCATGGTCTCTATACACTGATTTCTCAGAGCCAAAACCTCCACGAGAGTCGCCTGCTCATCAGGGTCGAGATCCTCACCACAGACATCATTTTCGGATCGTATGTAGTTAGTACGATCTGTCTCAGTATAGAATATACGACCGAGCTCCATACAGCTCAGGCTCATATCCATCTGCTCGTAATTACCGATATCCATAAAGTATCTTGGATACTCGGTACAGGTCTGGCAGAGACTCTCCTCGCCAAGGTTTATATATATGTCACAGAGATTTTTATCATTTAAAAATGGACAACGATTGTTTTTGGTCAGTGGAAAATATCGCTCCCCCTCAGCCTCGCAAATGTTGTCTCTCAGTCTGTCGCCAAAGGGACCACTGACGGATTTATAGTAATCTCCGGACTCCTCATCTATATCCACCTCCCAGCCGGCACAGCACGTATCTGGGCAGGCACCGCCTATACAGCGGAAACGCTCGTAATATTCAGGATACTCTATAATCATGACACTCCAGTTTGCAGTTTGCCATAAGGTTTCTTACAGCAGATCTGTATTCAGATAAATTTTTTGCTTTTCTGATTTCCTTCATGTATCTGTCAGAATCGGTAAAAGACTTGCTAAGCCAGCCCCAATACTCCTTGACCTTGAAAAGAACATTTTTATCGCTGCCCATTTCAGGGATGTAGTTGTTTAAAAGGGCATCATGGAAGCTTTTTACCTCATCAAGAGTCAGAGGATCACCGCCATTTATCTCTCTTACAAGTGCTGGGTTCATAAGCAGACCACGACCTATCATAATAGTGTCGATCTCAGGAAACAATTGGGTTATTTTATCATAATCATCCTTTGTTCGTATATCACCATTATATACAAGATGAGCTCTTGAATTGTCTATAAAATTCCTAAAAATATCATAGTGGATATCCCCACGATAGAACTCCTTTTGTACTCTGCTGTGGATTATAAGATCGTTTATGGGATATCTGTTGTAAATCGGGATCAGCTCTTCTGATTCCGATGGATCATGTATACCTATCCTGGTCTTTATAGAGATAGAACATCTGATATTTTGACGCTCCATCTGGTCGAATGTCTCCTCCAGAAAACTGTCAAGCTTATCCGGATATCTGAGCATGCCGGCACCTTTGTTTTTGGCTACGACTGTACCTGAAGGGCAGCCTGCATTGAGATTTACCTCAGTATAGCCAAGCTTTACCATCTCCCCGATGGCCCAGACAAACATCTCAGAATTATTGGTTATTATCTGAGGTACCAACTCAGGTACATGATTTAGAGCAGGGTCAGTATCTCTTATCTCCCTTGTTGAAAAAGAAAAAGTATCATTAGCTGAGAGAAATGGGGTGTAGAATCGATCTATCCCCGTAAAATATTGTTGGAAGGCATTGCGGAACGGATATCCGGTAATGCCTTCCATAGGTGCAAAATAGAATTTCATATATATTATTTACCTAAAAGATCACATAATAAAATGCTGCGCCATATTGCTCTCTCATCAAAAGCATAGGCGCACGATTTATATACTCTGGTTATTTGCTTAAAAAAACTCTAACTGAATCCAGCATCTCTATAGCAGTCTGTCTGCCACACTTGTATACCTGCTCCAGTTTATCGGTGTCATGTTCTGTACGACTAATGCCCAGTGGGTGTGGGGGTCTGATGACCAGGACATCTCCTGTAGACTCTCTTCCCCGGATATAGTCAAGCTGACCGTTGTACATTATATGACGGTCCTTCATGGCATTATATACAGCAGGATATTTTTTAAGTAACATCTTACTCACAGGAAGACCTGCCATAGGACTCTTGCGATAGCTCGCATCCTGTGTGAGGATAACAACATTACGGTTGTAACCGATATGCTCCATAAACTCAAGAGGTATGGAGTTGGATATACCTCCATCTAAAAGCTTATAGCCATCTACAGAAACAGGCTTTGATACTATAGGCATAGAGGCACTCGCTCTCATCCACTCAAGCTCATCCTCCCCGGAGGTTTTTATCTCGTGGTATACAGGCTTACCTGTATTTACATCAGTTGCAACGAGGTAGAACCTCATAGGATTATTTAAAAATGTATCCCAGTCAAAAGGGTCCAGCTCAGTAGGCAGCACATGGTAACAAAAATCGGCATCATACAAATCTCCTGTTTTTATCAGAGACTCAAAACTGCCAAAGCGCTTGTCACCTGCATATTTCAGATTATAGCGGATGGTCCTGCCCTTTTGCTTTGATTTAAAGTTGCAGCCAAATGTTGCCCCGGCGGACACTCCTGCCATGCCATCAAATTGTATATCATTTTCAAGGAAAACGTCTAATACGCCGGCTGAAAACAGTCCGCGCATGGCGCCTCCCTCACATATTAAGCCTCTTTTGATTGTGTCAGTGTTCATTGTTGTCCCTTTTGATGTAAATACTGCCTGATGATTATTAAGTGTAGCTGATATGATAATGCAGGCCCCACGCTCTTTAATAGTATGGGTCCTGCCATTTATGCCTAATTAAAAATTAGAGATGTAGTCTGTGCTAGGCACTATCATGATATAGCATCCATCGTGACATTTAGTTAAAAGTGTGAGCATATCAGACTCTGTTACTGAAACGCAACCTGCTGAGCCCCAGTCTGCAGGATTTTTGCAGTGGAGGAAAATAGCTGATCCACGCTTGTAAACTGTCGGATTAATATTAAACCCAATCGCCATAGCGTACTTGTAGCAGATATCATACTCTATCAAATGCTCTCCGCCGATAGGTGTAGCGCTCTCTACCCATGTATTGTAGGTATCCTCCTCGCCGGACCAGTATGAGTTTTGTGTTATCTCTCTCCAGGTCATGGCTGTGCCAGGATTAGAGCCAAATCCAAAGGCATGAAGTATCGGGAAAGAACCGATAGGTGTTGTCTGATCTCCCTCATGTCTCTCGTTAAAAGCCTTTAGACCGTTTCTGCCATATCCACAGTAAACGTCCATATCCTTGGCCCAGGTACCATCACTCTGCTTGTTCCAGAGTGTCAGATTATGATCTACAACAAGTATGATCTGATCAGTTATCTGAGAGGTAATGGTGCCCTTAAATAAACTGTTGATGGTTTCTGCAGTAAGTCCGGTATCGGCAGTTGCAGCAGATGTGTTCTGGGCTAATGCTCCTGATCCGGTACCTGTAGCTCCGGTATATGAGGCATTGGCAGATCCTGCGGAGGAGGAACCATCAGATGCGGCAGTGCCGGCAGCGTATGCGGCAAGCTCGGCCTCAGATGCACCAGGTCCAAACTCTGCAAGCGATATAAAAGCTGATAAGATGGCCATGCTTATGGCCATGGAAATAGTTAATATCTTTGATCTATAATTTTTCATAATGTCCTTTCATGGTCATGTCGATCTTACAATGACCTCGTTTTGGCTTTATTATGACCTGGTGATCATATATCACCAAGTCGTATTATCAGATGAATATCAGTAAGTATAACATAAATTGATACTTAAAAATATTTAATATATATTACATGATTTTGACGCATGACGCACTTTATTTAAGTGCTCGTGCATTAATAGTACGTTATAACTGGAAGGCCCGCCTCAACATAACTATATAGAGCTTTGGCCGATGAGATAGGCATATTAACACATCCATGGGAACCATTGCCTCTGTAGATGGTTCCGCCAAAACTGCCTCTCCATGATGCGTCATGGAAACCGCAGCCATTGTAAAATGGCATCCAGTAAGTGACCGGAGATGCATAATTGGCGCCTCTTAAAACTACATTTTTAGCCTTATACATAATGCTGAAAATACCAGATGGTGTCCCGCGACCGAGGCTGGTGTTTCCGGTCACACAGTCAGAGGTGAATGTTGTCTTGCCATCCTGTATGAGGTATACCTTTTGGTTTGACATATCAACCTCTATGTAATTGTCTCCATACTCCTGGCCTGAACGCTGAAATCCCTTTGTTGTGTATACAGGCTCGCGCTCTACTGTCTCGCCTGAAAGGATATCTGAGGTGAGTTGCTCAGCCTCTTTCTTTTTGGATATGTTGTAGCCATAAGGTCCCTTGACAGCGATGGTACGTCCGGAAACAGTTGTAAAGCTCCTTGTGGTATATGCTGTGTCTGTGGAGGACTTTAATTTAGAAACATACTCATTTACCTTATCCTCATCAAGGGTTGTGGTACCATCCTCTGCGGTAATAAGCCAAGGGTAATAAGTGTCCGCATTTAAAATGATCTTTTGATTGCCCAGATCATAGGTCACAGATGCTGTAAGTGCATTATTTAAGGATGCTGCGGCCTGTGTCAGATAATCGTTGTCAGAACGTATGGATGCCTTGTAATAGCAATCACTTGCCGCAAGGTCGATAAAAGGTACTCTCTCTGAAATGGCATCATTGATAAGCTTTGAGACCTTATCGGAATCTGGAGTATCACCATCAATCTCCTGGGCTATAGTGTATCCAGCTCCAGGGACATAATCTGTTAAGAATGCATCTACAGGAGCCTCTGTGGAGCCATCTGCAGGTAAAACGGTATTGTCGATGATTCTCTGCAGCTTATCTGCATCATATGATATTGACTCAGGCTCTATATAGTAAGTGCCAGGTCTCAGCATGTAATATGGATAAATGAGAGGATTTTGGACACGCAGACTATCAACTGGAAAATCTGCTGTTAAATCAATATCGTTGCCGTGGATGATCACGTCCCTTTCGTGTATATCCCGGACAGTCAATGAATAGGCGTCTCTCTCCATGGCTGACAGTTTATTATTGATCTCTGATCGTGGAGTCATGGAAAAATCTGCACCATTTATAGTGGTGCCTGGCATGACCTTGTCGGTCATAAAGAAAGTACTGGCCAGATACCCGGCAGTTAATCCTATAGTGATACCTAATGCAATGGCAATGCCTCTGTCTTTCACAACAAATCCCCCCTCATTTGTGAAACTCAATTTAATAAGTTGAAAAGTTTAGTCAAAAATCAGTCGTAGTCTACCTTCATAAGACATAATCCCTGTGCCTCTGCTGTATAACCGGCTGTCTGACGATTTTTGCTTTCTATAGTTTCCTTTACTGACTGAGGCGTGCGCTTACCATAGCCAACCTCCAGTAGAGTGCCTGTCATGATGCGTACCTGATTCTGTAAAAATCCAGTACCATGGAAATAAAATCGTATATAAGGCCCGTTTTCTGTTATGTCTATACTATCTATCATACGAACGGTAGACTTTTTCATATGCGAGTTGCCGCAGAAACACTTGAAATCATGCTCACCTATTATATATTGAGCGGCCTCTCTCATGGCATCTATATCAGGATGAGTGCTCAGAACAGTTACATATTTTCTCTCAAATACTGGCTTTTGCTCGTCATACCAGCAGGTATATCTGTAAGTCTTGCCTGTAGCCTTGAATCTGCTATGGAATTTATCTCCACAAAGCTTTAACTCATTAACGCTTATGTCGTCAGGCAGGTACCTGTTCATATAATCTTTGATTTCTGTTTCTGTCATATCTGTATCAAGTATGACATTGGCTGTCATGGCCCGGGCGTGAACTCCTGCATCAGTACGACCGGCTCCGATAACTGTTATAGGAAATGATGAGAAATCATCAGCCTTATGATCCTCACCAAAAATCATGCGAGTGAGTACCTGCTCAAGTTTCCCTTGTATAGTCAGCTCAGTATTAGGCTGATGCTCCCAGCCATAATATCTGGAGCCATCATAGCTTAATATCATTTTATAATTATGTTTCATTGGAACCTTTCAAAATATAACGTAATAATCAATCTAAGATTTTGAATGTGCGCTCATCCGGATCAACTTCCATAGAAGTGCGATCAGTGTCTGTGATGTCGATCCACCGTTGGGAGTTGATACGCTCAAGCAGAGTGTCTATAGCTATGGATGAACCCTGTAACTCACATGAAACGGAACCATCATACTCGTTACGTACCCATCCCGTGATACCCAGACTCTCTGCAAGATGATATGAGGTGTATCTAAATCCAACCCCCTGTACTCTGCCATGAAAAACGATATGGCAACGGATCTTGTCAGAGCCATTGGAAACCGGTGTCATGCTCTCTTGTGAATCCTGAGAAATATCGCTGGAAGTTTTGTTATTAAATTGTTCGGAATATTTTTTCAAAAAATCAAACAACATAATAAATACCTCATATATAACATACTAATAATTGTAGCATAAATGCCTATGTTGTTAAAATAGCATATTAATAGGGGGATATTAAAAAAGCTCCGGATAAATCCGGAGCCTAAAATATATGAATCTGTAAGAATTAAGCCTTCTTAGCAGCAGCCTGCTGTGCAGCAACCTCTGCGGCAAAGTCCTCGTTCTTCTTCTCAAGACCCTCACCAGTCTCGAAACGAACGAATGTTACAACCTCAATTGTAGCGTTCTGAGCCTTGGCAACAGAATCAATATACTGCTGAACAGTCTGCTTTCCATCCTCAGCCTTAACATATGTCTGGTCAAGAAGACAAATCTCCTTTAACTCCTTGTTAAGACGACCCTGAACCATACCAGCAAGAACCTTCTCTGGAGCGTTTGGCTTTTCGTTCTTAGCTGCGGCTGTAAGGATCTCAGTCTCGTTTGCAAGATACTCCTGATCAACTTCCTTACGAGATGTGTACTTTGGCTTAAGAGCTGCAACCTGCATAGCGATGTTCTTGGCCATCTCTGATACAGCCTCGTTGCATACGTTTGTCTTAACCTGAAGGAGAACACCGATACGTCCACCACCGTGTACGTAATCCTGTACAAAACCATCATTCTCTACGAGCTTCTGGAAACGACGGATGTGCATGTTCTCACCGATGATTGAAATCTCCTCTGAAAGCTGCTCAGCAACTGTTCTTGAGTTGTCAAGATCCCACTTCTCAGCAAGGAAAGCATCGATATCAGCTGCCTCTGACTTAAGAGCCTGTGCAGCAACCTCTGCAACATATGTCTGGAACTTCTCGTTCTTAGCAACGAAATCTGTCTCAGCGTTAACCTCAACAACTACACCTGAGTGCATGTCGTCTGAAACCTTTGTGAAAGAAACACCCTCTGCAGCGATTCTGCCAGCCTTTTTCTCAGCACCAGCAAGACCCTGCTCTCTAAGGTACTCTACTGCCTTATCCATATCTCCATCTGTTGCACCGAGAGCTTTTTTACAAGCCATCATACCTGCACCAGTCATGTCACGTAACTCTTTAACCTGAGCTGCTGTAATTGCCATTGTTATATCCTCCTAGAATATAGTTTATAGAATATAGTAACTATCCTTACCGAATTGTCACAAAAAAACCAGCATTGAGCAATCTATGAAATTGTCTAATGCTGGTTATAGTTTACTTAATTAAGCCTCTGGAACTACGGACTCATCACCTGCTGTTGCAGCTGCTGCCTCTTCCTCAGTCATCTCGCCCTGCTTAGCCTCGATAACAGCGTCAGCCATCTTGCCTACGATAAGCTTGATAGCACGGATAGCGTCATCGTTTCCTGGGATAACATAATCAAGCTCCTCAGGATCAGCGTTTGTATCAGCAATACCGAAAAGAGTAATGCCAAGTGCGCGAGCCTCCTTAACACAGATCTTCTCCTTCTTAGGATCTACTACGAAGATTGCGTCTGGGATCTGCTTCATATCCTTGATACCACCGATGTTAGCCTCAAGCTTGTCCCACTCCTTCTTGATAAGAGCTACTTCCTTCTTAGGAAGAACATCAAATGTACCATCCTCAGCCATCTTCTCGATCTCTTTAAGACGAGCGATACGTGTCTGGATTGTCTTGAAGTTTGTAAGCATACCGCCGAGCCATCTCTCATTTACATAGAACTCGCCGCAACGAAGAGCCTCTGACTTAACTGCGTCCTGAGCCTGCTTCTTTGTACCTACGAAAAGAACTGTACCACCATCCTGTACAAGCTTTACCATAGCATTGTAAGCATCGTCTACCATCTTTACAGTCTGCTGAAGATCGATGATGTGGATACCGTTACGCTCTGTGTAGATGTATGGAGCCATCTTAGGGTTCCATCTTCTTGTCTGATGACCAAAATGTACGCCAGCCTCAAGGAGCTGTTTCATTCCAATTGCACTCATTTTAAATACCTCCTGGTTAAAATCTTCCATCCAATCGTGTGTGCTCACCGACGTCGCCTGTATCACAGGTACCTATCCGGTTTTCGGTTGAATGTGCTTTTTTTGTTTATCTTTTGCAGATACGCAAAAGTCGCGCCCTTTGGACGCGACTTGTAATATAACATAGGATTTAATTTGATGTCAATGTTTTTGGCGGATTATTTTGGCTTTAATTTCAGGCCATGATCTCGCCATCTTTTTTCTCACCTACAGTTGCCTCTTTTGGCTTGTTCCAGGTCATGTAGTTACAGTCAGGATATCTGGAACAGCTAAAGAAGATACGGCCCTTCTTGGAACGACGCTTTACGCACTCGGCTCCACAGTCAGGGCATATAAATCCGGCATACTCCACATATGGTTTTGTGTTTCTGCAGTCAGGGAAGCCCGGGCAGGCAAGGAACTTGCCATGAGGACCATATTTGATGACCATCTTACGTCCGCACTTGTCACACTCGATGTCAGTCTCCTCATCACGGATCGTAATTTTTTCTACCTCAAGCTGAGCCTTTTCTACTGCCTCTGAAAGATCTGGATAGAAATTCTCAACGATTGTCTTCCAATTAATATTACCGTTGGCAACATTATCAAGGAGAGACTCCATGTTGGCTGTGAATGCAGTATCAACGATGGTTGGGAAGTTTTTCTGCATCATATCGTCAACTGCCTGGCCAAGCTCAGTTACAAATATATTACGCTTTTCCTTGGTGATATATCGTCTCGCAAGGAGTGTGCCAATGGTCGGTGCATATGTAGATGGTCTGCCAATACCATCCTCCTCAAGAGCCTTTACCAGAGATGCCTCAGTGTAATGGGCTGGTGGCTGAGTAAAATGCTGCTCCTTGTCAAATTTGGAAAGCTTAAGCTCATCAGAAACCTCCATATCAGGGAGAGAAACATCCTTTTCTGCCTTGTCCTCCTCAGACATATAAACTGAGAGGAAACCATCAAACTTGAGCTTGGAACCATTTAATGTAAATATGTAATCTCCTGCTGCAAGCTTTACAGACTCAGTATCATATACGGCCGCAGTCATACGGCTTGCAAGGAAACGCTTGTATATAAGAGTGTATAAACGGAGCTCATCTCTCTGGAGCCTGGCCTTGGCCTCATCCGGAGTCATATCCAGGTCTGTAGGACGGATAGCCTCGTGGGCATCCTGGATCTTTACCTCAGTCTCCTGTGGCTTACGTGCATCCTTGGAGCCGCCGTTTACATAATCCTCACCATACTTGTCAGAAATAAATATCTTGGCTGCCGCATCTGCCTCAACTGCAATACGTGTACTGTCAGTACGGAGATATGTGATGTAACCATCCTCATAAAGTGTCTGAGCAAGTTTCATGGTCTTGCTTGTGGCAAATCCCAGAGACTTGGCTGCCTCCTGCTGCATGGTACTGGTTGTAAATGGCAATGGTGCTTTTTTGCGACGCTCTGATTTTTTGATATCAGAAACGATAAAGCTGCTTTTGCCGATATTTTTGATGACCTCATCAACAGATGCCTCATCAGAAAGAGCCATCTTTTTGTCCTTGCCATAAAAAGATGCAGTGAGCTTTTTCTTGCCATAAAGGAGGTTGGCGTCCAGTGACCAGTACTCCTCTGGTGTGAAGGCTGCGATCTCTGCCTCTCTGTCACATATCATGCGGAGAGCAACAGACTGTACACGACCTGCAGATAATCCCTTACGGATTTTCTTCCATAATAATGGGCTGATTGTATAACCAACGAGACGATCCATAACACGTCTTGCCTGCTGTGCATTGACGAGATCCATATCTATGTCACGAGGATTTTTAATGGCTGTCTTGACTGCATTTTTTGTGATCTCGTTGAAAGTGATACGTGAGATCTTGTCGCGATTGGCCTCATCCTTGTCCAATACGTTTTTTAAATGCCAGCTAATAGCCTCTCCCTCTCGATCCGGGTCGGTTGCGAGATAGATCTTGTCAGCCTTTTTGGCCTCCTTTTTAAGCTTGGAGAGTAACTCTCCCTTGCCACGGATAGTTATGTACTTAGGCTCGTAGTCATTATCGACATCAACACCTAAAGAACTCTTAGGCATATCAATAAGGTGACCCATTGTAGCGTCAACAGTATATGCTTTACCGAGAAATTTTTTGATAGTCTTAACCTTTGCAGGAGACTCAACAATAATTAAGCTGTTTGCCATTTATTAAATACCTTTGTGAAAAATTATGTTTATAGACTTAGTGTTCGACTGTTCCCAGAGCAATATAATTAAATCTGCTCAGTTTGTGGAGGATTATAATAACCTCCTTATGGGTAAATCGAGGTCAATATACAACACTCTTTTTTATTTTGCAAGCAACACTTGACAAAAATTGCTTATGGCTACAGGTTAAAACATTCCTTAATACTCATATGAAAGTGGCTGGATTAAGGATAAAAATCAGATTGATATAATAAAAAATCTCTCCGATTACCAGATAGAAATCTGATAACGGAGAGATGAAGATCATATTTGAACTGACTGGAAATGTGAGTAATGTCTGCTTACACAACTACACATTTGGTTTTTTAAAACCACTGAATCAGTCAAAGTTCTCTGGGAGCTCAAGTGTATGCTCGCTGTTAAGTCTCTTACAGATTTCAACAAACTTATCAAGAGGAACATTCTGTACCTGCTTGTTTGAACCACGGACATTGATAGAAACGGTGTTCTCCTCTGCCTCCTTGTCACCAAGTACAAGGATGTATGGATCCTTAAAGTTCTTGAAACCCTTGATCTTTGTCTTCATGTTGTTGTCTGAGTAATCAGCCTCAACACGGATGCCGTTGGCTGTAAGGATATCCTCAACCTTTTTAGCATACTCATTGTGGCTCTCACGGATAGGAACGATACCTACCTGGTATGGGTTGAGCCAGAATGGGAACATACCCTTAAAGTTCTCGATGATGATACCGATAAATCTCTCGAGGGAACCGTAAATTGCACGGTGGATAACTACAGGCATGATGGACTCACCCTGATCGTTGATGTATGTAAGACCAAAGTTGTGAGGGAGCTGGAAGTCAAGCTGGATAGTTCCACACTGCCACTCTCTGCCGAGAGCATCCTTGATCTGGAGATCGATCTTAGGACCATAGAATGCACCATCGCCCTCGTTGATCTCAAAACCGTCCTCACCATACTGCTCTGTAAGGATCTCCTTGAGGTCAGCCTCAGCCTGGTTCCAAACCTCAATATCACCCATAAAGTCCTCAGGACGTGTTGAGAGCTCTGCACGATATGTTACACCGAATGTTGTATAGATCTCATCTGCGATAGCAATGATATCCTTGATCTCATCCTTGATCTGAGACTCCATTACAAATGTATGGTCATCGTCCTGACGGAACTCCTGAACACGGAAAAGACCATTCATCTGACCTGACTTTTCCTTACGGTGGAGTACATCATACTCGCTGTAACGGATTGGGAGCTCCTTGTATGAGCGGTTCTTACGCTTGAATGTAAGCATAGCGTTAGGACAGTTCATAGGCTTTGCTGCCATAGTGTCAAGGTTTTCACGGTTGTATACAACAGATCCGGCCATGATCTTAACTGCCTTTGGTGCCTCTGACTCGTTGGCAGCATTTTCTATAACATTTGAGATATCAGCATCTGCTGTAACGTGACCCTCGATACCAGGTACGATAAACATGTTGTTAAGATAGTGAGCCCAGTGACCACTGATGAGCCAAAGCTTTTTGTTGTTGATAAGTGGTGCTGAGATCTCTGTATATCCATGTGCTCTCTGGAGCTCACGGCTGTACTTTAAGAGTGTCTGGTACATAACCCAACCACGTGGGAGCCAGTATGGCATACCAGGGGCTGTCTCGTCAAACATGAAAAGCTCAAGCTGCGCACCGATCTTTTTGTGATCACGCTCACGAGCCTCCTCGATAAGCTTGATGTGCTGCTTTAACTCATCCTTGTTTGGGAATGCATAGAAATATACTCTCTGGAGCTGATCACGGTGTGCATCACCTCTCCAGTAAGCCATAGATGCAGCATGAAGCTGGAATGCAGCGCTCATAAGCTCCTGAGAATTGTCTACGTGTGGTCCGCGGCAAAGATCTACATAATCATCACCTGTGTAATAAACTGTAATAACCTCATCCTCTGGAAGATCCTTGATGAGCTCAGTCTTGAACTTCTGATCCTTAAAGATCTCAAGTGCCTCTGCCTTGGAAACCTCTTTACGTGTCCAGGCCTCTCTCCTCTTGATGATCTCACGCATCTTGTTTTCGATCTGCTTGAAATCATTTTCAGTGATTGTCTTACCCTCTGGTAAAACGAAATCATAATATGCACCATCATCGATCTGAGGTCCGATAGCATACTGGACCTCCATGCCATAGATCTCAATTACAGCCTTGGCAAGGATGTGTGCAAGAGAATGACGATAAACCTGTAAAAACTCTTCTTTTTCCATTTTGTTTCTCCCTTGTAAATAGAAATGCCCTTTGGGGAAGCTTTTCCAAAACTACAAAAAATTTGTTTTGCATAAATAAAAAACGTCCCAATCCTAAAACGGATTGGGACGATTGCTCGCGGTTCCACCCAAATTGCTGTTGCATATATACAACAACCACTTTTACTGATTATAACGTGATCAACGGATCCTATTAAAGATCTCTCGGAGGTGGTTTTCACATCATCTATTGCAGAGTCTCGCACCAAACGACTCCTCTCTGAAGCAACATCAAAAGCTACTGTCCTCGTCAACGATTTATAGCTGTCTCTGTAAACAGAGATTAATTTTAAAGACGGCACTATTTTATTGCTACTTTTTGGTTTTGTCAATACGAAGCGCCCATGTATTCTGTTTAGTCCGAATATAATCCAAATATACTTGGATTTTAAGGATCTATCTTTCAGGACCTGTCTATGATCGCCTTAGGAGGCATATAGTTTCCTGCGATAAAATCCCGTCTTGGTGCATTCGGAAAAACCAAGTATCTCAAGCTCCAAAAGTGTGGCGGTGAGTTCCTGCACAGACATACCGCATTTTGACACTAGGCTGTCCATGTGCATGGCATCAGGAGTAAGCAGCATGTAGACCTGTTTTTGCTTAGGATTTAGTATATCAAGATCTTTTTCCATAAGTATCTGCTCTCCGCTGGATTTTAAATGAAGGAACTCAAAAATATCCTCAGGAGATGTGAGTATCTCAGCACCGTCTTTTATAAGCTGATTACAGCCCTTTGACAGGCTGTCCGTTATCCTCCCTGGCAGCGCAAAGACCTGTTTACCCTGATCGAGAGCATTGTTTACAGTGATGGAGGTCCCTGAGCGCTCTCTGGCCTCTATGACAATTATGGCATCTGACAGGGCGGATATTATGCGATTTCTAGTGGCAAATTGTTTCCTGAGAGGCTGTGAGTCAAGGGGCACCTCAGACATTACTCCTCCGCCATGCTTGAGTATCTCACCATATAAACGATAATTCCTGGCCGGGTAACAAATATTAAGGCCACAGCCAAATACTGCATAGGTCTTGCCGCCGCCCTCTATGGCACCCCACTGACCGGCACTATCTGCTCCCGCTGCCATCCCGCTGATTATCCCGATACCTCGAGACGACAGCATTCGACCAAAGGTACGAGCAACATCAAGACCATAATTTGTGGCCTCTCTGGAACCGATGATGGCCACTGTGGGGATATCATCAGGGGGCAGCTCACCTCTCACATACAAGGTGCGTGGTGGATTGGATATCATCCTGAGACGCTCCGGGTAATCCTTGTCCAGGGGAGTGAGCTCACGTATTTCCTTTTTTAAATTTATATCCTGTATTGTCATTAAATCGCTACCTCCTTGTTGCCATAAAGATGATCCTCCAGACCTCTGTAGCTCACCGCCTCGCTCAGATGGCTAATGCTTATGTCCTCATCTCCTGCAAGATCCGCGATGGTACGGGCAACCTTCAGGACTTTGTGATAAGTGCGCATGGACATGGATTTCATCTCAAAAATCCTCCCCATAAAATTCCGACATTGATCATCCAGGGTGCAGAAATGCTCTATATCTTTTGCGGACATATCGGCATTGACCCTGAGCTTTTTGTGTCCCTTAAAGCGTTTACGTTGAATGTCTCTGGCCTTTTGTACCTGTGCGCGGAGGTCAGCAGAGCTTATGGAAAGTTCGTTACTTATGGCGTCCTCAAAGCTTACCGGGGATGCCTCGACACAGAGATCTATACGTTCCAGGATAGGTTTGGAAATTCCCCGCTGATAGTGCCGTATCTGACTCTCCGTACAGTGACATTTGTTGCGGTCTGGATAATAACCACATGGACAAGGATTCATAGCGGCTACCAGCATACAGTCTGCAGGATAACGGAAGCTGCCATTGAGACGATTGATGACCACCTGCTTTTCCTCCATAGGCTGACGCAGGGACTCTATAGATGCTTTGGCAAACAGTGGCAGCTCGTCTAGAAACAGTACTCCCTTGGAGGCGAGAGCTATCTCCCCAGGGACTACTCCTGTGGTGGATGAACCTCCTACGAGTGCGGGGGTCGTTATGGTATGGTGAGGTGTCCTGAAGGGACGTTGATTCATGAGGGCTGAGCCCTCCGGCAGCAGGCCGGCGATTGAGTAGACCTTGGTTATCTCTATATTCTCTTCTCTGGTGAGCCTGGGGAGTATTGTGGGGATGCGTCTCGCGATCATGGTCTTTCCTGAACCAGCCACGCCGGACAATAAGAGATTATGCCCACCTGCAGCAGCTATCAGTGCAGCCCTTACTGCAAAGGACTGTCCGTGAATGTCAGAGAAATCCACATCATAGGATCCGGAACTGTGTGATATCACAGGTGTTTCACGGGGGAAAGACATAAAATCTTCCTTTTTAGAAATGACATTACATAGATCAACCAGATCCTCCACCCCGATTATGTCCATGCCCTCTACTACAAGAGCCTCCTGGACATCGATACGTGGCACTATAGCACCCTTAAGTCCGGCGCGTTGCATCTCCGTAATTATGGGGAGGATACCATTGACATGTCTCACCCGGCCATCAAGACCCAGCTCCCCAACGAAACCGTAATCATCCAGTGGAAAGTCATCATTAAGAAATATTGATTTGAGAATGCCTGCTGCGATTGCAAGATCGAAATGTGTTCCATCCTTGCGGCGGTCAGCAGGTGCAAGATTTATAGTGAGTCGTTTAGGTGGTATGTTTATATGGACATTTCTGAGTGCCACCTGACATCTTTCCAGGGACTCACGTACTGAGGCAGAAACATTACCTACGATAACTGATTTTGGCAAACCGTCACTCTCATCTACCTCTACTGTGACGATAAAGCCGTCCATGCCGGACAGACCAGCACTATTGATTTTTGCTAACATGAAACCTCTCTTGCAGAGGTGTTTATAACCTAAGGGAGGATAACACATTTTGCAAGAATGCGTAAGGTCTAAAATGGGACCATTGTCTGTTTTCAGACCATATTGCATAGTTTTGCTATGAAAAATGCGCGTACTAATCCTGGTAAGCATAGTAATTATATTTGTTTGATCTGAAATCAGACTATGGTCCTAGTGTTCAACAAAGTAATTGAAATCTTTTGGCGGGGCGGCGGTTATAGTCTCTCCTGCGAGGTAGCTCAGGGCGCCTGTAAGGTCAGATGGAAATGTCAACTGCCAGGAGTGCAGTAGCTGATGCGTCACATGTGCCTCACTCTTATAGTATTTGTTTGCCTTGGTGCTGCCGTACTTTGGATCCCCGATTATCGGGTGGCCGATGGATGCAAGGTGAGCACGTATCTGATGGGTCTTACCTGTTATGAGGTGTACCTTTAAGACGGTGTAGCGGTCTGTGATTTTTATTGGCTCATAGGCTGTATGTATCTCTGAGGCATCACCAGATTTTTTTGTTTTGATGGTGACTTTGTTGGTCTTTGCGTCCTTGGAGAGGTATCCTTTTATAGTACGTGGCTCATGGAGACTGCCACTGACTATGGCCATGTAGTATTTCTCTACTGTTCTGTCTCTGAGCATCTCAGCAAGGCTCTGAAGTGCTGGCAGAGTCTTGCCAAACAAAATAAGCCCGGAGGTGTTTCTGTCCAGACGGTTTGCTATACCTGGTTTGAATGTCTCCAGTTGCTTGTTTGTGAGCTCTCCTTTTTCCTGTAAATATATGAGACTCAACTCGTTTATGGAGATACTGCCGGCATCATCCTGCTGACTCAGCCATCCTGCAGGTTTATCAAGTACAAGGAGATGCTCGTCCTCGTAGACGATATGCTGCCTGAAAATATCAAAGGTTTTTGAGTCTGCTGAAATTGCACTTATACCACTGTTATGTCTGGCTGAGAACCTGGCCTCGGATTTTCTGGAAATGCCATTTAAGGCAGGCTTTCCAGAAGTTCTGTTAGTGCTGACACTTCCACCAGCCTTACCTCCGATGGTTTTACCTGAGACCTTGTCATCATGAGATGCACTACCGCCGGTTTTTCCACCAGTCATTTTGTCAAAGGTCTCATCGGAGAAATAGATCTTGATGTTGTCTCCTACCTTTAGTATCTCCTTGCCCTCGGCCTTTTTGTCGTTAAGGACGATATTTTTTTTTCTGAGCATTTTGTATATGAAGCTGGTGTTGGCCTGGGACAGGTATTTATGCAGTAGCTTGTCCATGCGCTGACCTGCTTCATTTGTAGATATGTTTAATTCTTTCAAAGTCGATTCCTATAGCCAATTTCAGGCTTTACTTTTTGGTTTTAAATGTTTTTGTATATGTTTGTCCCATACACTGCCTACACCAGAGTTGTCGGATTTTGGTGCCATTTTGTTGTAAAGGCTCATGATATCTAAAATGAGCTTTACTGGCAAGATTTTTGTCAGGATGCGGAACAGTTTCATGCTAAATCCATAAACCGAAATATCAGATTTTATTATGCTGTCCTGCAATGCCTTGTGGCATACATTGATTGGATCTGCCATAAAAAGATACTTGTATATAGGTATCTGACCAGTGGTCTCTGCGACACCAAAAAACTCTGTCCTTACAGGTCCCGGGCAGACTGCTGTGACATAGCATCCGCTGCCATTTAACTCTGCATTGAGACTCCTTGACAGACTTAAAACGTAGCTCTTGCTTGCAGCGTATACTGCGAATGCAGGCTGCGGTAAAAATGCGGCACTGGATGCAAAGTTTATGATACGTGAGTGTCTGGACATATATGGCAGGCACAGCTTGCATAGACCAGTGAGAACACGTATGTTGAGATCCACCATGCCTAGCTGATCATTCAGTGACAATTTATTGACATTTCCGATTTTTCCATAGCCGGCTGCATTGACAAGAAAAACTATCTCAGGTTGTTCAAAATTTAAAATTTTGTTAAAACGGTCAAGAGCATCAAGACTCTGTAAGTCCTCGTCCAAAAGTCTGCAAGGTCTATGGAGCTCCGCGCTAAGCTCCTTGAGTCGGTCCTTGCGTCTGCCTATGAGCCAGAACTCTTGTATGTTTGGGATATTATCATCTATTTCTATTGCCATGCGACGGCCCATGCCTGAGGTCGCTCCTGTAATTATTGCTATTTTCATATGCATCCTCGCTTTAAATAACAGTTTTTAATTTATGCTGATGATCACATGATCATCACTAAAAAGTAAAAATTTGTATAGGCTTTTATTACGGATAAGTATACAACAAATATGGACACAAAAAAACGGAAGTCATATGACTTCCGTTTTTAAAAGAGGTTTCTGAACGTAATCATAAATATGTGTTCAAAATCCACTTTCCTTTACGATTCATAACCTTTGATGCAGATTATGACGCAAGACCTGCAAGTGCAAGTGTTGCCGGATCAAGTATTCCCAGGTTAGCTGCAGGATTGGTTACAACTGTACCTGTCATCTGCTGTGCCGAAGCTTCTGTAGCAGCCAACTGCTTTGCAGCCATCATAGCCGTAGCAGGATCTGTAGCTGTTCCGTAAATGATGTATGTAAGTCCTGCTGCCAGCTTTGATACCGGTAGGTAAAGCATACCATCGCAGGCGCACAGAACATCGATACTTGATGAGTCACTAAAAAGTACCTTATACGTATTACCGTATTTAACATTAGCGGTTATAGGCACATCAACAGTATTTGAAGCTGCAGTATCGAACATATTATGGAAATCAACGGCACCTGTACCGAAGATGTTCTCTGAGCCATATGTCTGAACGTTAGCTGCAGCAAAGTTATTGAAAGCTGATGCTATATCTATACCTGTCACTACGTTCGATACAGGAGCAACAAGAGTCGCACCTGTATTTGCAACCGCAACAACTGTAAGATCGTTTACAGGATTAATTGTCTGATTGAGTACTGTGCTGGTAACTCCTTTGCCACCTGTTCCACCTGATCCTGAACCGGAGCTGGCTCTGGCACTTCCGCCGGAGGCATAAGCCCTCGTAGCATTAGGTAAAGAAAGACTGATATTCAAACCTGACTTAACTGTAAGGTTCCAAGACCCGTCCTTATTCTTTGTTGCAGTAACAAATTCCTTGTATTCATCAGGAATATTAAAAGAGTAAATCTTGTAGCCATTCGTCGGCGTAACAACGATAGTTGTGGAGGACTGTGTTTCACCTGTGGTTCCGAGCCAGCTTGCATCTTTATAAGAAGCAAATGTTCCGCCGGAATGAGTTGAATTACTTCCATCAGCAATGGAAACTGAGAAGTACTCTGTTCCGATGTTATTGTTAACACGTCCGCCATAGTTGTATACAGTACCGTTATTGGTATCTACAATACCGCCTGTAAGGTTCTCAACGAGACCTGTACCTGTGTTAATACCAACTTTAGCCTCGTTATTCAAAACCTGTCCGGAGTTCTGTTCTACTTCACCGGCTCCCTTATTTGACTGAATTAAGTCTGTGCTTTCCCCAACATAGCCTGTGTTGATTTCGATGGTTCCGTCATTTCTAACAACTATGCTGGTGTTATCCTTGATGATAGAATTATTGTCATTTACAGTTCCGGCATTAGTGTTTACAGTACCATCGTTAGTTCCTATTTCAGCATTCGCATTATTATTGTTAACTGTTCCGGTATTATTGGTAATGTCATGATTGTTGGCATTAACTGTTCCTGAGTTTGTATTGATATCGCCATCGTTAGTAGTAACTGTTCCGGCATTAGTTGTAACAGCGCCTGTATTAATAGTTACAGTTCCGCCGGCTTTATTTTCACCCAACTCACCTGCATTGCTATCCATGGTCTTGCTGTTAAAATCTACATAACCGCCCACAGCATTTATTTTGATAACACCACCGGCCTCATTATTTACTGTACCCTTGTTGGTATCAACCGTACCATCCGCTGTGTTGGTTACAATACCGGTAGACTCGTTGGTTGTAACAGTTCCTGCATTGGATGTTAATGTTCCTGCATTGGACGCCATAGTAACATCGTTAAAATCTACTAAACCACCTTCAAGATTCTTCTCTACGATGCCACCTGATGCATTGGTTACTGTTCCGGCGTTCTCCTTTACAGTACCACCTTGATTATTATTAACAACACCGCCGGTAATATTGTTTATAACAGTTCCGCCGTTATTTGTAACTGTTCCGTCTGATGCATTGGTTGTTACGATTCCGTCAGTAGCATTATCGACATGTCCTTTATTAGTTCCTACGGTTCCCTTTGTGTTGGTTACGATTCCGTCTGTTAAATTGTTAGTTACCTCGCTGGTTGCTTCAGTGTTGGTTACGGTTCCGTTATTATCATTTACTACACCATATGCTCCGTTGGTTACGCTACCATTATTTTCTCCTACGGTTCCCGGATCCTCTGCACTATTTCCAGTATTAAATACACCCACTGATCCTTCGTCACCATTTCCGTTACTGTTATTAGTGCCAACAGTTCCGCCATTATTTGTAACTGTTCCGCCTGATGCATTGGTTGTTACGGTTCCACCGTTATTTGTAACTGTTCCGCCTGATGCATTGGTTGTTACGGTTCCGTCAGTAGCATTATCGACATGTCCTTCATTAGTTCCTACAGTTCCTTTTGTGTTGGTTACGGTTCCATCTGTTTTATTGTTAGCTACCTTACTGGTTGCTTCAGTGTTGGTTACGGTTCCGTAATTATCAGTTACTACACCATATGCTCCGTTGGTTACGCTACCATTATTTTCTCCTACGGTTCCCGGATCCTCTGCACTACTTCCAGTATTAACTACACCCACTGATCCTTCGTCACCATTTCCGTTACTGTTATTAGTGCCAACAGTTCCGCCATTATTTGTAACTGTTCCGCCTGATGCATTGGTCGTTACGGTTCCGTCAGTAGCATTATCGACATGTCCTTTATTAGTTCCTACGGTTCCGTTTGTGTTAGTAACCTGACCGCCTGTCTTATTATTCTCTACTGTACCACCACTTGTGTTTGTGACCGTAGCACCAGAGTGATTGGTTCCTACAGTTCCCCCGGCGTTATTCACACCACTATAATCCTCATTTCCTGGACTATAGTTATCTGTCACTTTACCATTTTCTATATTGTTGACAATTCCTGTTCCAGTATTGGTTGTGACCGTTCCTGCGTTGTTATTAACAGTTCCGGTATTTGTTCCTACTGAACCTGTGCCAGTATTGCTTCCAACTGTTCCAGCGTTGTTAGTAACAGTCTTATTATTGGTTGTCACAGTACCACCGCCATTATTTGTCCCAACGGTTCCGTTATTGGTGCCAACCGTTCCGCCGCTAAGGTTATTTGTAACTGTTCCACCAGTACTATTGGTAGTAACTGTTCCACCACTCTGGTTATTTGTAACTTTTCCACTGTTTTCCCCAACAGTACCACTATTATCCTTCACCGTTGCGTCAGTGTTATTATGTTCAACAGTACCATCATTATCCGTTACAGTTTTGTTATTAATTGACACTGTGCCATCGTTTTCATCTACTGTGCCATTATTTGTACCTACAGTTCCACCTGACTCGTTTTTTTCAACCGTACCGTTACTGTTATTTGTTGTTACAGTACCGCCATACTCATTTTCTTTAACAGTACCACTATTCGTTTTTACTGTACCTTGATTATGATCAAGAGTGTCTCCGGAAATAACAATCCTTTCAGTTCCAGAAGGGTTTACTGTATCCGCCATCGATGTCATCGGTGCTGCCATTGCTGAAACTGAAACTGTAACCGCAGTGAGCATACTTGCAACTTTGTCAAACTTTCTCCTCATTTGTTTGTCCTTTCATAAAACAGTTTTTTCCTTTCAAATTGTGCATATTTGCCATCCGATTCACGTTCATAAACACCTGCTAAAATGCCGGGTTCTGAAGTCTGAACCCAAATTATTTTTCTGTGTCTCTAACCTGCATTAGACTTTTAAGGAAATATTGCCCAATATTGTTTTAATGGTACATGTACTTGGATGTTAGCCGTAAAACAACACTATCGTTACTTTTACAATGATGATACCCCTGCTTCAATGCTCCTTTCTTCAATACACTTTTTCACGATATTGATGCAACTAAATCATCATCCACGCACCTATACTTATGTTACATATGGTTTTATACGGCATAATATGTCAAAAATATAAGGAAAAAAATGAAAAATAAATTAAAACTCTTATTATTCTCCGGGTCATCCTTTTCTCTTAAGAGAAAGGGATGATTTTGTTTCTGATTTGTTACTTTTCTCATGCACAGGTATGCCTTGATGGCATACAGTCATCCCTCGTATATAATCTCTCGGCTCATTTTAGATGAGAAACTTGAGAGATGATAATCTTATAATAATATATTTTTGGATTATTTTTAGACCTCAAGAAAGTGGGTGAAATTTTTATGTGTAGAAGAAATCCAAATGGTTATGGTTGTGTGACCAGATTATCAGGAAACAGAACAAGACCCTGGATCATCAAGGTGACTGTATCTGATGAAGTCGGAAAAACTCATCAGATACCTGTGGGATATGCAGAAACAAGGGAATCTGCATTGATAATGCTTGCACAGTACAATAACAATCCCTGGAATATTGATCGGGACAAGGTGACTCTTGCAATACTTTTTCAGCAATGGGCAAATATCAAACTCCCCAAACTGTCAAAAAGCAGCCGGGGAGCATTGAAATCGGCATTTAAACATTGTTCCAAATACTATGGTGTGAAGTATCGTTTAATCAAAGCCTATCAGATGCAGGAAAGCATTGATAATTGCGGCTGTGGATATGCAACTCAGGGTGCAATCAAAGCCCTTTGGGGGCATCTCGATAAATTTGCTTTCGAATGTGACATTATAGATAAGATGTACAGTCAACTGACAACTGCTGCTCCGGTTCCGGATACAAAAAGAACACCATTTACAGAAAAGCAGCTTGAAGACCTGTGGCATTTTGTTTCTGAACCCTGGGTAGATACAGTTCTCATTTTTTTATATACCGGATTCAGATTAAATGAACTTCTGACCATGAAAACAGGACAGATTGATATGGAGCAGAAGATATTTATCGGAGGATTTAAGACCCGAAGCGGTAAAGACAGGATCGTTCCCATCCATCCAAGGATCCAACCACTTGTAAGAAAATGGGTTGACAAGGGTGAAGAATATTTTTTCACATATCAGAGCAGGAAAATCAGCACGACGGTGTATTACAAATTATGGAAGTCTGTGATGACCCTCATAAATGCTGATAAGACCCCACATGAAGCCAGACATACCATGGAAACCATGCTTGATAATGCCGGTGCCAATCGCAAGTGCATAGATATGATCATGGGGCATAAATCCAAGGATGTTGGGAACAGAGTTTACAATCATAAAACACTGGAACAGTTAAGGGAAACTATTGCCCTTTTGAAGTAGGATCAGTGGGGGATAATATAGTGTAAATGATTTTACAGGAACACATCCCTGGATTTATGGCGAACTATAACGTTGACCTCAGTTTGGTAACAAATCAGTAACAAAAAAACGGAAAACTCCGAAACAACGGGAGTTTTCCGTTTTTTTCCATTTATTGGGCAATATTAAAACCCCCGGAAAATGATCCTTATGGAATCATCTCCCGGGGGTATAATTACTCTGCGGAGGATGGGACTTGAACCCACACGTCCTATCGGACACAAGATCCTTAGTCTTGCCTGTCTGCCAATTTCAGCACCTCCGCGCGACAAAATGTATCTTAGCACAGTGGTATCTGTTTGGCAAGCATAATTTTAATATTTTTTGAACCTGGATTAACCCGGATTAATCCCTGGATTCATCTGGATTCAGTCGGAACCAGCTTATAAAAGCATGGATTTTGCACTGCATCTTTCGGGCTTGTCCATACTATAGTTTCTTTAAGCGTTTCCCTCAGAAATGTTTTCCTCAGGGACATTCTCAACTGCGTTGTCAGTCGCGTTGTCAGCGGTCTTGTCAGCAGCTTTTTCTGCGGCCTTGCGCTTTTTGATATCCTCCTGGACCAGCTTTTTGCTGGCATCATAAATTGCGCGTCCCTGTTCCTTGCCGTAAGCTTTCATAAGACGTACATAATAGGTATGTAAAGTGTTGGCTGTGGCACCAAACTTTGCTGCAGCAATATCAGGAGAATCTGTCACTGTTGTTCCAGCCTCGGACTCTTTAGAGTCTTTTCCTACATCGGCTTCTTTTGAACTTTTAATGTCATTGGAGCTCTTTGTATCCTTATCGGTATCATCCTTTTTTGCTGATTTTTTTGCCTTGGACTTGGCTGCTGTCTTTTTAGGACGACCGACCTTTTTGCGAGTGGTTGTTGCAGTCTCCTTGGTATCCTCTGCCAATGTCTTTGCCGTGTCTGTACTCTCAACAGTTGAGCTGTCCGTTGTGATAGTTGCTGCTGGAGCCTCGGCGCTTGTAGGATCTGAATCTGTGCTCATTAAAGTTACAGCTTCAGTCTTACTATCTGATGTATCTTTGTCCTTTGAGTCAGAACTTATTGCAACGGCATCCTCAGTCTTAACAGTCTTATCTCCGGCTTTTTTTGTTTTAGAGGTTGAGCTTTTTTTGCTGGCAGTCTTTCTGGTACGACCTGCCTTTTTGGCAGTAGTCTTTTTGTCAGCCTTTTTAGCATCATTAGATACCTCAGGCTCTGATGCTGCGGCATCATGGACATCTCCATCAGTTTTTGCTGCACTTGCGATCTCGACACTGACATCATCCTGAGGACCTGTTTCTACAGGTGCATCATTTTGAAGGACTGTCTCTATAGGTGCATCATCCTGTGATTTCTCAGTAGTGGCGGCATCAGATAATGAAACATCGGATAATGAGACATCTGATGCATCATCTCCCTTGCTGGATGCAGGGTCAGCCGATGATTTGCCAGGCCTGGCATCTGAAGTTCTGCTTTTGTCAGAACCTGCATCAGTACCTACCTGTTTCATAGAGTGTGATACAGGATCATATACGAACTGTACACGGTTAGGGTCGAACTTTGGCTCTGACTTGGCGAGAGCCGTCTTTGGCTCTGTATGTGGTATAAGGGCTGTCTTTTCAGGCTCGGATTTGATGATGGCTTTTTTGTCCTCATGAGCCTCAGCACGTTTTTGGTTTTCTATACGTGAGGCCTCATTGACCTTGCCGATGCCATCGTATCCACCGTGACTCATAGACTCACTGACTGGCTCTGTTTTTGCGTGATCCTTGCTGCGAGAGTCGGTCCTTGAGTTACTGCCCTTGCCTTTTAAGTTATTGCTTGACTTATCTTTACTATTTGCCCGGGTGTTATTATACTTACCGCCTTTTACATTGGCAGAGTTTTGATTGTTGTCTGCACTCTTTTTGGGCTGGGTATTTTGAGCATTTTTAGCATCACGAGAGCTCTGAGTTGTCTGAGCATCACGCTCATCCTTACTACCCTGACTGTTTTTACTGTCAGCCTCTGCACCAGATACAGATTGCATCTGCTTGGCCAGCTGATCTGCAGGTGTTTCCATCATCAGAGGATTAGGTATCAGTGATGCAGGCTCTGAAACCAAAGTAAAGTTAATGTTTCTGTTTTTCCTGCGCTGATTAGCCCTGCTAAGTGTAGGCTTGGTAGGGATAGTGTTCATAGTTGCAAAGGAGTCAACAAGAGTTGCCTTTTGAGCTCTCTCCTTGCAAAGCTTTATACGCTCATCATCTATCTTTTCAGAATTTAAGAAACACTCCTTGATAGTCTCTCCTAAAAGTATCTCGGCACCTCTCAGACTGTGCCAGAAATCGCGAACAGCGGCATATCCCTTGTCCTTGGAAACTATACAGATTTTCTCACCGGTCTCAAGGAACATACCAGTAGTGGAAGCAATGTACATATCAAGAGCATTGCTATGCTGCTTGAGCAGTTTAACAAGACTTACATGTACGTTGTGCTTTTTTAAATCATCTACCATACCCTTTGTCACAGCACTGTTTTCATCGCTGTAATACATAACCAGAGTATCAGTGTCGTTAAGGTACTCGTATCCGTCAAGACCGGATACATGTGTGTTTTCAAAATCAACTAAAATAATCACGAGATTTCTCCTGTAAAACCAGCAGCCAAGCTGCCTTAAAATCAGAAATCATCGTCATCAATATCATCATAAAAGTCATCATCGTCATTTGTGTGAGGACTCGTATTTTGGCCATCTTTTGCGTGATATTTTCCAATAATAAATTTTGTCTCTTCAAGGGGCTGAGGAGCATTGTCTCTTGTGCAGTATACAATCTCAGAGACCATGGCAATCTTACGCCTGCTTGCTATCCTGTCCGGAATCACCACTAAATCACCTACGCTCAAACTATCGTCCATAGTACGATAGTAAGTTCTGCGTCCTGCAGAGTCTGACACAGATAAGTATATAAACTCACCGCTTTTTACACCATGTCGATATAATCGCTCATCAAAAAGAGGCCCATAAAGACCAAAAAACGACATAGTATCATGGAGCTCATCCAGTAGCTCGTGCCAGTCATCAGGTATACCACTCCTGTCATAAGTACGAGTGTAGCTTACGCGTTTTCCATTACGATAAAGCAGGCGTACAGAGATGACAGGCATATCCTGAGTTGTGTGATTGTAGGGACTGTTTCCGAAATCATGAAAATACTTCTCGCAATTACCTAATAGATAATCGATGATTTCAGGTACGTTATACTCATGCTTAATGGATGTATGACCATTTGGAAGCTGGACATAGCTAAGAGACCCTGCTTTACGGTCTAAAGAAAGTGTCTCGCTGTAGGGGATGGATTTTTTTATAGACTTACGGGTCAATGGATCATACCCCTCAAGGATATGCATCTCCCTGAAATTGATATCCAGGTGACTGAGCCCGTTTAAATGAACGGTCTGTGACTCGTTTACCAGGCCGATGATCAGGTCCATAAATTGATCCCAGTTTTTAGGATAAGAATCAATGCCGTCAAATCTCAGAGCCTCACCGCCTATTTCTTTATAGATGAGATCCCAGTGAACTGACATATTAAGTCTGGTCTTATCTCCCGTGGCTTTGTCTGCGTAATAATGGTCCTTCCAACGATAAACATGAATATCCTGAAGTTTGTTTAAAAAGTCATCCGCAACGCTCTCTGTTACACGCACGATGATACTTGGATCTGTATCAAGTGGTGAACGGTCATAGGCATATCTCAAACGTCCATGCTGGTTCCATATGTTGATGGAACTCTCGCCCACGCCTAAACCATCAATACGTAGTTTAAGTAACTCAAGCATAACGATGACCTCCTTTTCAGGTTTATACAATTATAACAAAAAAACCGGTCCAATTGAACCGGTTTCTTTAAGCGACGAGGATGAGACTCGAACTCACAACCCGCGAACGGGCACCAACTTTCCAGGCTGGCCGACTACCAATTATCACACCTCGTCATAACAGCTTGTTTATTTTAGCAAAGGGGTGGGCATTCGTCAAGCGTAAACGCTGATAAAAAAGAGAAAATGCCTGGGGCATCAGCATTTACTTCGTAAACGCTGATAATAATCAAAAAAGCAGTCATATTATGACTGCTTTTCTGAAAAGAAAGGAAAAAAAGAAATAGAACTTTAAATAGGTTTCCCTATTGTTCTGATCTATTAAATTGTAAAATATTGCATCTCATGCAACTCTCATAAACATATTTTAATTTGTATTGAGAAATGTGTCAATACTTCCAATTGCATTAATTAAAAATTAATATTTATTTTGCACAATAGCCCATATATTTAACGACTATACAACTTCTTTCTGTGCCCGTCGAGATTTAAAATTATAAGATTACTTTTTTGCCGCCTGCTCAGCCTCAATACGCTCATTAAGATCTGACAGATACTCCCATCTCTCCATCTTTTCGCTTAAAAGATTTTCCAGAGACTCTTTTTCCTTTGAGAGCTCATTGAGTTTAATAAAGTCACTTGCATATTTAAGGATCTCTCCATCAAGCTCTGCTATACGGGTTTCTGCCTTTTCAATGTCGGACTCTATGCTCTCCCATTCTATTTTTTCCTTAAAAGTCATACGCAGTTTCTGCTGATGTGCTCTGCCATTGTTTGACTTGTTGTTACTTTCATCAGCACCACTTTCAATGGAGGATGTATCATCAGAGCTTGCAGGAGATGTTCCTGACTGGGCTGACTTTGCCACTCCTGATATGGAACCTGCGCTTGCAAAAACACTGTCAGCCTCTGGGTGACGGCGGAGGTACTCCACCTGATAGTCTGTATATCCACCCTCATACTGAGATATGGTACCATCTCCCTCAAAGGAGAAAATACGATTAACTATACGATCCAAAAAATATCTGTCATGGGAAACAGTGATTACAATCCCTGCAAAATGGTCCAGATAGTCCTCCAGTATAGTCATGGTGCGAATGTCTAAATCGTTGGTAGGCTCGTCCAATATCAGTACATTAGGCGCAGACATAAGGACTCTCAATAAATATAGACGTCTCTTCTCGCCACCACTCAGTTTTTCGACTTTCATATACTGCTGTGATGGTGGGAACAGGAACTTGTCCAGCATATTGCTGGCACTGATGAGGCCATCTGTAGTGTGGACATACTCTGCGATGGAAGTCATGGCATCGATCACCCTCTGATTGCCATCCAGCTCCTCATTTTCCTGGGAGAAGTAACCGATGCGCACAGTCTGACCAACACGTATTTCACCGCTGTCAGGAGTCTCCCAGCCGGTTATCATCTTTATGAGTGTTGATTTGCCGGCACCATTGGCACCTATGATACCAATACGGTCATTGCGCAAAAAGTTGTAGGTGAAACCATCAATGAGAGTATGGCCATCGTAGCCCTTTGTGACATTATCAATTTCAATGGTGGATTTACCAAGTCTTGTTTTAATTGAACTGAGCTGTAACTCCTCTTCCTCAGTAGGACCATGCATCTGAGATAACTTTTCATATCTCTGCAGTCTGCCCTTTTGCTTGGTGGTCCTGGCCTTGGCTCCTCTCATTACCCACTTGAGCTCATTACGGAGGATGTTCTGTCTGGTCCTCTCCTGAGCACGGGCGATGTCCATGCGCTCAGCCTTTAACTCAAGATATCCCTGATAGTTGGCCTTGTAGCTGTACAGCTTGCCCTGGTCCAACTCTACAATACGATTACAGATCTCATCCAGGAAATATCTGTCGTGAGTTACCATAAGGAGAGATCCTCTGTAGTTACGGAGGTACTCCTCCAGCCACTCTGACATGGCGCCATCCAGATGGTTAGTTGGCTCGTCCAGGATCAGGAGATCAGCTGTAGACAAAAGGGTACTGGCAAGAGCCACACGCTTTTTTTGACCTCCGGACAGAGTCTTGACTTTTTTTGTGTAATCGGACTCACCCAGCTTAGTGAGGAACTTTTTGGCCTCTGTTTCCAGATCCCATACATGCTGCTGCCCCTCATTGTCGTGGATTATTGCCTCCAGTATGGTATCCTCTGGATCAAACTCCGGTGTCTGCGGAAGATATCGCACTGCCAGATTTCTGCGCTTTGCAATATTGCCATCATCCGGCTCCTCTAATCCTGCAACGATCTTTAAAAGAGTTGACTTACCTGTTCCGTTAATGCCTATAAGGGCTACCTTTTCGCCCTCAAGTATTGAAAACTCGGTGTCATCAAAGATGCGCCTCTCAGTAAATACTTTTGATAAATGTTCTATTGTAATGATGTTATTTTGTGCCATGAATTAATACTTGTAACTCCAATAAAATACTCCGTCTACCAGCTCTCTACTTATGAAATCAAGCCCATATAGATATTCCAGCAGACTGTAGGTTTTTGTGATGATCATCTTGTAAATAAAAAACTCAGACTCGTCTTTCGGGATGGTGAGCCCATAAGTCCTTTCCGCCACCTCCTGGACCGTCATATAATCTGAGTGAGAGTCTGGAGAGCCTAAGTGAGATGCCAATGTCTCGCCACTGTGTGTACGTGCCACCTCCTTAAGGAGATCTCTTGCTTTAGTCGCCTTGTTGAGATAACTAAAGACTATGTTGTCCACATCTGTCGGTACATCCTCAATGATCTCTCCGTGAGCAGGAACGACAGTCCAGTCACTGCACTCTGTTTTTATGTGACGCAGTGAATCAAAAAATCCCTGCAAAAGTGCCTCATCAGGATAGGTAGTGGCTATGATAGGTGATACCTTATGTATAAGCTGATCTGCGGTAAAGAACAGTTTTTTATTATAGTCCTTGAGACCCATCTGACCGTAGGTGTGACCCTTTAGAGGGACTGCCTCAAACTCATAATCTCCATAACAGAACTTATCTCCTGCATGTACCTCTGTATAAGGAAATCCCCATATGGCAAGTACCCACTTGCCATGGTGCTGTACCCTGTCAGATATAGCCAGGTAGGTGTCCCATATTTCAGGGGTCCTGTCAGAGGTGATGCCTACAGAACGCAGAACCTTTTTCTGTGCCTCCAGAGACTCATCACTCACTCTGTAGGCGAGACAATCGTAAGGATGTCTCTCCTCCTGAGGATTCATAAAGAGTCTGGAGCCTCTCTCTGCCATAGTACCCGCAAGGCCACAATGGTCATGATGTCTGTGGGTGAGGAAAATGTCAAGCTGATCATGACGTATATTTAACTCTCTGAGAGCACTTTCCAGTATCTCGAGACAGGAATCATTTTTAAATCCTGTATCAATCATCAGACTGCGGCCATGGTTGACACCTGCCTTACCAGGTATAATAAAAATATTTATACTGCTCACACCCTGCTCTACAGTATTGTCAGTAAGAGTAAATCTGTAAATGCCGGGTAATATTTGTTTTGTGATATGTGTTGATTCCATTGCTATGACCTTTAATAATAATCAACAATAATGATTTTGTGTTAACTTCAGCTATCATAGCATATTTTTTAAAGATGAGCATCTTACCATATAGGTTCTCGTATGCTTGTATAAAGTATGAACATATTTGGCCCTGTGGCAAAAATAATACAGAGATAAATGGAAAACATTTACCTCTGTATGGATTAAATTGAATCAAACAATTAAGTATGGCACCTGGAATTTGTATAGATTACTGAGCCAGGTAGTTCCGTTGGCTCTCTTTACATCCAGAGTATTTATCATAACAGACCTGGTACGCATGATGCCAGGGCCTGCATAATATGCCATAGAGCTCATAGAGCATATTGAAAGCAACAGTCAGTATATTTCTCTTGGTGAGAGGTAAATAACCCTCGTTTACATTGGCACTGGCACTTATGAGAGCCAGCTCCTTGGTGTAAGTAATCTAATGGCAAAAGAACCTACAGGGAAATATGCGTCCCATGTGCAATTTTAAAGTAAGATGCAGTAAGTTGTCATTTTGTTTTTATTCATCAATGATATTGATCCTGCCCTGCCCATGTGGGTCAGAGTATTGACTGCCGATGACACCATCAAGGTCATGCAATATGTAATCCTGTAGCATATCAACGAAATCAATATCATTATATTCTGAAACGTCGCAGTCATTAAATGAAGTATTGCCGTCTCCGCTGTCTTTTAGTACGTAGTCAGAACCTGCAACAGTGTATAAAGCATCAGGGTCCAGAGGTTTATCTCCGACTTTGACATTCTTTACCCTGCGTTCACCATCGATACTAGTGCACATACCATTCGAGTCGGATTTACATCCACTTGGTACTGAAACGTCTACGTCAAAGATGAGACCTGATACCTGTAAAAAGCCACCATTGGCATCAGGGAGGTCCTTTACACTCCACTCGAGAGTATCTAAAATCTTTTGACCAGGAACTCTGGCAGTACAAAGATAATTTGAAAATGGCATTGTAGTGATGAGATCTTTACGAGATACATCACCCTTATTGATGTCTTGTCTGATAGAACCACTGTTGATTATAGCTATGTCTGTATGAGCATGTGCCCTTACTGCATCTGTACATAGATCACCGATATTGGTCTCTGAAATACGATTGACGTTTATAGGGATGCCATCTAATGTTTTAAGAACAGGATCAAACACATATAGGTCGCACTCTGAAACCGCAATAGGCACGCCTAACTCCCTATTTATCTCATCAAGAGTATCTTTGATTTTGTAATAGATGTCGTTGTGAATGCCTAAAAGATCAGGTATGCTTATGTTGTTGCTCCAGGTCCATATGTTAGTATCCTTAATTCCGTCTTTTGTAATATTACTGTGGCCAATGCATATAAACTTGGTACCGCAGGAAGATCTGACAACATCTTTACCATCTTTATTTTTCATTACTACCTGCTCAGTATCATGACTGTGGCCGTCCATAAATACATCTATTCCTGTAGTATTGGCAATGATATCGGTATACTCCCATGGATGGTATTCATTACCCAGACCTACATGTGCCATGACATATACATAGTCAGCTCCCTCAGCTCTTGCACTGTCAACAGCATTTTGGACAGCGGCATAGACCTCATCTCCAGTATCTCCCTGCATAAAGTCATAGATATAGTTTCCATGCTCATCCTGGAAATACTTTGGGGTGGAACTAGTGATTGTCTTAGGAGTAGTGACGCCTACAAAAGCAATCTTTATACCTGCTGCCTCCTTGATGATATATGGCTCCATAACGAGATTGCCGTTTTTCCTAAAATTGCAGCTTATGTATGGGAAATTGGCTTTTTTAACAAGTGATAAAAACTGATCAACACCGTAATCGAACTCATGGTTGCCCGGGATAGCTATATCGTATTTGAGATCGTTCATTATATCTATGATGTTCTCACCTTTACTAAGGGCACCGATAGAGTCTCCCTGTATGGCATCACCATTATCAACGAGTATGGTGGTATATCCGCTTTCCTCAAGGTTGTCTCTTATGCTTTTTAGACCGGCATAGCCAAAACCCTCATCAACACCGCAATGTATGTCATTGGTAAAAAGGATCATTACCTCGCCTTCGTGAGGTCGTGCGGTTTCCTTGGTGTCAACTTTTTTAGAGCTGTCTGGATTTTGCCCGGTAGTTGGAGTGGTTTCGGCTTCAGGTGCAGCGGTCCCTGTAGTGGTGGTTTCCGTTTCAGGTACAGTAGCTACTTTAGTAGTTTCTGACGTACTTTCTGTGGTTGCCCCATGGATGTCACTCTTTCCGGTGCATGAACCAAGAATTCCTGTTGCAGCCAGTGCTGCGCTTCCTTTAAGGAAGTCACGACGAGATATTTTTTTCATTTAGAGCCTCCGAATCATACAATTTCGAGAAACCTTAATCAGAATGTGAAGTTATCAATATAATCATTATACATTGAATTGAGATTTTGGTATAAAAAAACAGGTGTAAAGAATGACTTTACACCTGCGTCGTATGTTGTACTATCAGATACCGGCTCGCTAAGATTTGATTTTAATTGTGCGATTTCTGTATCAGTGAGGCCAATGCTTCTCACATAATCTGTGGCCTCTGCGGCAAGATCTGCTGTAGTGATGTCACTCACATCCTCTATTAACGGATGTAATTGGTCTTGATCTTATCTACCGGGGCTGGTGCTTCTATTCCGGCTTTTCTGCCTGCTTCAATGCATTTTAATATCCAGGCCATATTTTTGCCCAGTAAGTGCATGGTCTGAATGCCCTCCTCGTCTTTCATTACTTCATCTGGAATATTGCCGTGTACCAGTGGCCAGTAGTTGGATGTGACAAGTGGCATTTCAGTATACTGGATATATTTATTTAATACATCAATAGTGGAGGTTGTGCCGCCACGTCTTGCTGATGCAATAGCTGCTGCCGGCTTGTGTCTTAGTACGCTGGCTCCTGAGCCAAATAGTCTATCCAGGAATGCTACTATCTCTCCTGATGGTGATGCGTAATATACCGGGGAACCGATAACAAGACCGTCAGAGTCCTTTAACTTTTCCACAACTGCTGCAACAGCCCCATTGATATGTCCGTCTACTGCATCCTTACCTACATGTACTATCTCAGTGTCAATGCCTGCTGCATTTAACTCTTTAGCAACCTCTGATAGAGCTGTGAATGTACAGCCCGCTGCGTTTCTGCTTCCATTTATCATTAGAACCTTCATAATTAATTACCTCCCGGATATCTGTCAAATATACAATAAACTATAACTATCATCATGTATCACGTCAACAGAGATGCTAAAGATACAAGAATCTCCCAGAAAGTGACTTAATCACTCTTTGGGGGGATCCAAAATAATATTGAAATGTTGAAAATGAACTTTTATAAAAATTTGTTCACATTTCTAAGCAATATATTGAATATTATGATGTAAGCCCAGCCATTGCAAGCGTGCCTGGATTTACAATGCCCACATTATCAGTTGTGTTTGCAACTGCTGTTCCGGTCATAGCCTGCTGCATTGCGAGCTGCATAGCTAATGTTGGATCCATAGTCATACCGTAGATGATGAATGTTACGCCATCTGCTGTCTTATCAAACGGAATGTTGAGGACACCATCCATTGTACATGGGATCGTCAATTGTTGTCCGTTGCTAAATACGACTGTGTAAGTATTGCCACTAACATCCTGTGATGTTACAGGGACATTTATTGTATCAGTCATGGAGTCTGTGAACAAGTTATTGAATGTGACAACACCTGCGCCCTTAACATTCTCCATACCAGGATTTTTTTGGCCATTGCTTGTAAAGTTATTTACAGCTGAAAGTGTATCTACTGTCTTGAGGACGCTGTTGATGTCCTGTGTGAGTGCTCTATCATAAGGTGAATAAATAAAACAAAACCTCCCTTCCTTGATTAGAATGATATAGGTAGTCTTTATTATTATTTTTTAATCAAAAAAGTAATATAAGGCATGCTGTAATTGAGGATAATACCAACAAAAAATGAAAAAAGTATAACTTTAATTATAGTTGCTAATCTGTCTCTTTCGGGAACCCTTTTAATTTCTGGCACTGTCGCAGCAAGAGAAGCAAGGATAATCACCACGATGATATTGACTCTTAGATAGATACCATAAGCTATAATACCAACAAAAAACAAGACACTTATAGTATTCAACGGCATATTCAACAGACTATAATTGGTAGTATTTGATGATGTACTTTTCAGAGCATTTTTATGATTAGTATTCTTTATCGGTTTGCTATGTAAACTAAAATCACCTCCATACAGTTTCTCTTTTCGTTTTCTATCTTCTCTCCACCAGTCACGGTCATCTAAGCTCATGATAAAACCTCCATGGATAAACTATTTATATAGATATATCGACAGAAAACATAACTTTATATTGATGGTATTAATAATTCATAATTAGTTGTTTCTACTTCCGTTCTTTTCTTTATTAAGAGCATCCATATATCCGGCTGTTAATATACCTGCAGGTAAAGCTACTATGGCTATTCCAAATATTGAAGAAATCATCGTAATTATACGACCAGCCGTCGTGACAGGATATATATCACCATATCCAACTGTTGTTAATGAAACTGTAGCCCAATAGATAGCATCAAAAAAAGTTGCAAACGAATCACCCTCTATATTAAAAATTATAAGAGCAGATACGATAATATATAGCCAACTGCCAAAGAACATACTGCTAATAAAGCATCTTTAGAGTTCTTCATTACATTTACAATAATTATGATACTCTTTGAATATCTAAATGCTTTGAATATCCTAAATACCCTGAATGTTCTAATTATTCTAAATAATCTTAGCAACTTGAAACCGGTTCTACTATACCAGCTCAGCATATTTAGCGTTTAATTGCTTTTAAGTGTTTTATTTATTTCCTGCAGGTTTTTGATAAACTCATCACAATAGCCATCATTAGAACATACAGTTCCAGCTATTTCACAGTAATGTTCTTTGAAACGTACGTCATCCTCTGAGATTGGATTATATGTAAATACTACTATTCCAGTTTGTTTAAAGTCAGAACTCTTTAGTTTGATTTGGTCACAAATTGCAATGATTGCTCCATTATCGTCAAATTTAGCAATTGTGTAATCATCCTTACCCCACGGATATTTTGCATCAGCTATATATCTGTCAATTATTTGCTGCATAATTGTCATGCAGTTCACTATATCTTTATCCGTCAATGTAGTAAATTCTGCAGAAGGTTCTGGAGTTTTTTCTGTTTCTGTAGATGTTGTTTCAGTGTTATTATTTTTGTTTTTGTCAAATGTACTAGTAGTTATTTCAGAAGGCTCTTGAGCGGATAAGTCATCTAAACTTGATAAAGCATTTAAGTTATAATCATCACATTGGAAGGAAATACAGAAATATCCAATGCCTAGATCTAGATTTTTCACATGTTGAGCAAGGTCGGTAGCTATTTTTTGATAGTTAGCATCGTTAAAATTTTCACTTACTAAAGTCAAATTACAATCAAGATTTCCTTCTTCACCACTTATATCTACCGAGTAAGATTTGCTGTTTTTATATTCTGTTGGAACTATGTCATCTATTTTTGATTTTGTGGTATTAATAACATTGGAATCAGCCATTGTAGCTGTTTTAACAAGCTTTTTTGTAGCTTCATCGACAGTATACAGAGTTGCTCCACTATCATCACCTAAAGAATATGTACCGTCATCATCTGGTGTCAATACAACATTCTTCTCAATTAATTCATTGCAACAATATATACCTTTATCAGATGTATCAGTATAAACAATGATATGGTAATTACAATCTTGATTTTTCATTACATAATTTAAATACCAGTCTAATAAAGCTCCTTCAGTACAATCGGATTGTTTAGCTTTAGAAACGGACACAGTACCTATCTTATTTGAACCAATTCCACTCATTAAATCAATTATTTGTGCAGTATCATAAATATGTGATTCTGTAGCAACTGTTGTTTCTGCTACAGTAGACGCTGGTTGATTATCTTCATTTTCAGAATCTCCATTACTACCCAAAAATACAAACAACAATATCCAAAAAATCACTGTAACTGCAATCTTAACTGGTAACTTCCAAGTATTCTTTTTTCTCCAGATTAATATCATTACTGGTATAGGAAAGAAAAATATCCATCCAAGTATCCATAAAATTAGGCTACCTTTTTTCTTAGGTTGCTGGTTGTCCAATGTGTTATTTTCCATAGTCTACATCTCCCTTAAATAAAATTACATAAATTAACACCTTGCATAACGATTTATTGAGTTTAAATCATTATAACAAGGTGTATTTGCATTTGTTCCCACCGTAGTGGGGGTAAATTTGTTATTCTTGCACACCACTAGTCCTAAGTGGCAGAGCTCCATGTTCTTTTAGTATCATATTTAGGTCGAGAATGCTGCCAGGTCTCTCATTAAAAGCAATCATTATCAGTATGTCTCTTTCATCTTTTGCATATAATTCAGGCATGCCATATTTTCTGAGAGCTCGTTGTGTTTCCTGTAATGTAAAATTTGCAGCATAACATAGCCTAAGGATTACATCACGCTGCTTAGTATGCTTTTCTCCAGACAATAATTTATATCCATATCTTTCGGGAATATCAGCATTGAGAAAGACTGCTTGTTGAGTGAGTCCTTTAGTTTGCAGCAGTTCCTTGACATATGTAGAAAAAGAGTTTGACTCTGAAAGAATGCTGTCATTGTTCTCTTTCAGGAATGAGTCATAGTCTGATAGATGGATCTTGTCCAGAGTGCTCTCAAGTTCATTTGTTTCTTTTTCTTGCATGTGTACCTCCAAAACCATTACAATAGGGTAAATATATTCAGTAAAGGATTAAAACCGTGGATCTTAATCAACGTCTTTCAATTTCATATTATAAGACAATTGCGACTATCAATGAGCCACATAAAATATATCTTGTTCAACATCAGGAAAGTGGCAAAATATTTGTCAAAAAGATTCTTGATGTGTACTCTCTTGATGTTTATAACTATCTAAAAGCTAATTCAATAAAAGGGATTCCTCAGATTATAGATTTAGCTGAAGATGGTGATTCACTTATACTCATAGAGGAATACATATCCGGAATGACCTTTAGAGAAAAAATGGAGTCAGGCACTCTCACACTAACTCAAATATTCTCATATGCTGTTGCGCTTTGTGATATTCTGGAAAAGCTACATTCTCATCAGCCGCCTATAATTCATAGAGACATAAAACCTACTAACATTATGATAACAAATCTAGATAATGTAGTTTTGCTTGATTTTAATGCTGCAAAATATCATTCTGATATTGAAAATCGAGAGTCTGATACCTTGCTGCTTGGAACTCAGGGCTATGCCGCTCCAGAACAGTATGGATTTGGTGAGTCCTCACCACAGACTGACATCTATTCTCTGGGTGTGATAATCAATGAAGCATTGCAGGCTGTAGGCATTAAAAATCTCCAAGTAGAACATTTGATTTCAAAGTGTACTCAGATTGATCCATCTAAAAGATATAAATCTGTGCAAGTTTTGAAAAATGACTTAATTAAGTTGATGGAGACACAACAGGAAATGGATAAACAACAATCCAGATATTATCCATTTTTGCCACCTGGTTTCAGATCACTTAAAATGCCCAATATACTGATAGCTGTATTGTCTTACATTCTTATTTTCTATGCTTGTATGAGTATGCAAGTAAAGAATGCTGTTAGTACAGCAGATTTATGGCTCAATAGACTGTTTTTTCTTTTAATTATTCTGTTAGACATTTGTATAGGCTTTAATTATCAGGGCATTCAAAATAAGTTTTTTCTATGCCGTAGCAAAAATAAAATCGTGCATACAATCGGAGTGCTCATGTTTATATCGATTACTACATTTTTGTTAGTTTTTATAATGGTATTGATTGAGGATATATTTTTTAAACATGGATAAAATATATCACAGTATAAGAAATTGAGTTGCCACCGTGAAGGTGGCAATTTTTGACACTCAATATATGACTACATAGAATATGTGATTTTTGAGAAATAATAACATTATAGTTGGTGATTAATTTCACCATTTGAATAAGTCGAAAATAGAGAAACTTGTCTTTTTATAAATTTTGTTATATGCGGCCTTTTTAGGATTTTTAAACCATCCTATGTCCCTTTTACCATAGCCTGGTATGAGTGATTTCTTTATTGACCGTTTTAAACTACCGGTAGTTTTTGCTTTTAAACTTTTTTTAATGCTAGGCGTTCTCATTCCAAATTTCATTTTTATGTGCTCCTTTTGAATACTTTATCAAAATGGTTTATTAGTTTTTCTTTTAATTATTACTAAAAGCTTGTTATAAGAATGAAGAAATAAAAAATATATAAATCTTTGAATTAATCCTTTGATTATTTATTTAATGATACTTATAATTTATATCATAAATCAATCATGTTTTTAAAAAATTAATATTATATATAGTTTTTTAGGAGACGTTACATGAAAAAGAGTATGAAAATGCTCATTGCTACTGTTGGAATGATTTGTACTATGGCTGTTGCATCTTTTGCCGGTCAATGGATGCAGGATGCTAATGGATGGTCTTATCTCAATGATACTGGAGCTAAAGCTGTAGGTTGGCAATGGATAGATAGTAATGGAGACGGTTATTCCGAGTGTTACTATTTTGATGAGTTTGGATACTGTCTTATGAATACGACAACTCCAGATGGAAAGACTGTTGATGCATCAGGTGCATGGACTGTTAATGGTATAGTTCAGACGCAGTTAGTGCAGGCTGCACAGACAACTCAGACTACGGTTCAGCAGAATACCAACACCTACTCAACCAATGGTTTCAGTGGTATATCTTCTACCCCATATGATGGATATACCATTGTTGTTAATATGAATAGCAAGAAATATCATAATCTTAGTTGCCGCGCGATTTCTGATATGAATGATAAAAATAAGGGATATGCCAGTGATGCAGCTACCCTTCAAGCGCAAGGTTTTAGTCCGTGTAAAATATGTCATTAATATCAATAAAAAAAGGACTTCCGAGTAATCGGAAGTCCTTAATTTCTGCTATTTGTAATAGCAGGGGTTGAGGGATTCGAACCCCCATGAGCGGTTTTGGAGACCGATATCTTACCATTGGATTTCCTAAGGTTTTCGGTATTGGAGACCTAATTGGAGACCTGATTGAATTATAAATGTGTTACATTTGCATAGATACAGGTTCTTTAGAGTTAATGCTAGGGAAAGGAATAACGTTGTCAGGTGAATGTTGTTCTGCTTCCCATAGAGTGAGTTTTTGCTGCATGTTCATCCAGCTTTCCGGAGATGTATTTGTGGCTTTGCCTATCCTTATTGCCATATCAGGGCTTAATGCAGTTTTCTCATTTACAAACTCTGATAGTGCTTTTCTGGTGACTCCAAGCATCTGTGCCGCGCTTGTAATCGAAAGATTTAATGGCTTTATTACATCCTCCAAAAGTATAGTTCCCGGATGGGTTGGTCTTCTCGTCATTTCCGGTTCCTCCTTCCTTAGTGGTAATCCAAATAATCTACAAGATATGCGTCATTGCCTTCAAAGTAAAAGGTAATTCTCCAATTGCCATTTACCGTCACAGACCACATGTCCTGTTTATCACCTTTTAATGAATGTAGTCTGTAACCCGGCAGGTTCATGTCTTGTGCTGAAGTACTTGCATCAAGTCTGTCAAGCATTCTTCCGAGCTTTGGGGCATGTTCAGCCTGTATTCCTTTTTTTGATCCGGTTTCGTAGAACTCTTTCAGTCCTTTAGCATAATTCCAAGCTTGCTCGTTAGTCATATAATCTATAATTCATGCCTCTGTTTCCTCGCTTTCTTCCCATTTTTCAAACATCTCATTGCCTTAAAAAATCCAGGATTGCCGGGGAATCATGTGGATTATTCTTTTTCTAATAACATACTGATGCGATCCAATATTTCAGTCAAATCTTTATCAGTAACACTACCAATTCTGGTGATTGGACGAGCTTTGACATCCATGCTTTTTATTTGGTCACACATTACAAGGCCATCCACAAAAGAATAACCTTTTAGCTCGTAATGAAAAGGATTATTTCTGTTAGTATGCGTAACCGGACACATATAGACCAGAGACAATCTGTCATTCATTAATCTATTACTAACTACAATAGCGGGACGATATCCAGCCTGCTCATGACCTAACTGAGGATCAAAGGAGATTTTCAAAATATCTCCTTGTTTGATTTTTACCATACTTCTTCTCCTTGAGGCTGTCCCCAATCTACAATTTCTGTATCTAACTGACCAATCTCTTCTATAGGTTTATGATAATATTCTTCTAAAAAGGTCTCTCCTCTTAGCTTTTTCTTAATAGGCTTCAAGAGAATTGTACCATTTTCTTCGGAAACTAAAACTTCATCTCCTGGACGAATCCCTAATTTATGTATAATTTCATAAGGAATAGTTGTTGTCATACTGTTGCCTACTTTTCTTACTATTACTGCCATAAATATGCCTCCTTGTATATACAAGTATACACAATTGGCCGATATATTTCAATTGGATTTATGGTATTGCCGAAGCATATCCTGTACGTACCGCGTTCAGAGGTTTCCAGAAGATGTGACAGATAAGTGGTAGATAAATGGTTATTTCAAATTCAGCAAAACCTTTAAAAAGATCAAAAATATACAGCTATGTTTCCTGCCAAAATGCAGATAAAACATAGCTGTCTTTGTTTTTAATCATCCATTGTTATGGTGTGAATGACATCATATACCATTTTTTGAATCAATCCTCAGCTTTTTGAAGCTCGTATTCATTTTCGAAATACTCATCCAGACACTGAAGGTTCATGACTCCATCCACGATGGATACCTTGAAGGTTGAGTCCCTGAGGTTACTCTTCTCGAAATCCACCTTGAGAGTATCTTCCTCAAGCTTGTAATCGAAGCTGTAGCTGTGCTCAGGGAGTACCAGTGCACCTGTTCCGCTCTTGGTGAACCTATAGGATGTGATATCATCGATGCTCCATAGACCCTCGATATCTTCCATGGTGAGGTACTCGGTTTTCTTTATTTCCTGCTGTGCCAATGTCTCTTCCGCAGCTATCGTCTCCACAGGAACAGTCTCTTCCAAAGCTGCTTCCGTTTCGGCAACAGTTTCTTCTGCCAATGTCTCTTCCAGGTCTTCTGTTGATTTTACAGCTTCATCGGTTTCTTCATCAGTTTTATCTGCATTCGAATCAGCTTTATCACTGTTTTCTTCATCAGTATCTGAGGTTTTGTCTTCAACAGATGATTCTGAATCAGTTTCAGAGGTTTTGTTATCATCAGATGATTCTGAATCTTTATCACCGGTTTTGTTTTTATCAGCTTTTACTGAATCTGCGTCATCATCGGAATAGGAAGACTTATCATCTGTGTTCTTATCGGATGAAGACTTATCATCAGATTTATCGGTATCTGTCACGCTATTTGTTTTATCATTATCTGTGACATTGGTATCTTTATCTTCAGATGAGTCATTTCCTTCTGAGTTATCATTTTCATCTTTACCTGAAGCATTCTGATCCTGCTCAGAATCGCTTGAGGTATCCTCATTGACCTGATTCTCAGTGGCATTAACATTTTTTCCTACAGCAGTAACGAGGAAGCCTGCCATAACTAACATACCAAGTCCCTTGATCATTTTTCTTTTCATCATAATCAACTCCTTACACCTGCCCAACAGGTGTTTCACCAACTCCGTCCCAGGCACCGTCAGCTCCGACTACATGTCCGTCCGGGGTAACTGTTGAACGATACATTTTTCCCTGAGATGTACCCGGTACGATTTCGAAATAGTACCACTTATTGTCGATGTTCTTCCAACCGGTTGCCATTCTTCCTCTCCAGCCATCTCTATCCGGTACAAGATAGAAGCTCTCTCCGTTATAATCCAACCAGTCGGTAACCATGGTTCCATTCTCATTGAAGTAGTACCAATATCTTAGTCCATTGTAATCAAGGCTCAGCCATTCGCCCCTTGTCGGAGTTCCGTCTGACTTTGCGTAAGTCCAGTTACCGGTATTTGGGTCATTAGCCCATATTCCACCGATATCACTGACAGCTACGCCGGTCTCGGCCTGATGATTAGTAGGAATTATATTTCCGTCGATATCTATGCTTTGTTTACTTACACTTCCCGGCTTGTTGCCTGATCCACCACTACTGTCGCTATCGCCTGAACTGCTGTAGCTTTCCCTCATCGGAATGGTCTCTTCCTTTGTATGAGATGGATCATTTAAACATGTATATGTCCTGATACCAGCTTCATCATAGGTAGCTTCCTTTGTGACTTCTCCCTTATCCCACTTATGTCCTGTGGCCTTTATTGTGTATGAAGATTTGTCACTTATCTCAGCATGTCCATTCTGGTCTTCAAACCACTTGCCACATTCTGTGCATTCATAATGCTCTTTATAACCATTTTCAGTGCATGTAGGTTCTTTAGCATCCAGTTTTTTAATGTCATGATTATGTGGTCCTGAGATTATTGTTGCATGCTCGGAATAAATAGTTGCGACATGATCGATTATTTCTATATTGGACACCTCAACAAGGTTACCACCCTCAAATTTATAACTGGTATTGATGTTACAGCCAATTGCCAGCTCAAACTGACTGCCTGACAAATCCCTTGTTCCCTGTATATCATCACCGGTCAGAGTTCCGAAATCCAATGGCACATACTCGCTTCCCTGGTATTCCTGAGGAATATAATTAGAATCGTTATTATGTTTTTCAGCCTCAGCGGCATCCCACGCCGCTTTCATTTCAGCTTGTTTCGTTTCCCATTTAGCTATATTTTCTTCCTCTGCCAGCCTTTTTACCAATTCAAACCGATTGCTATTACTCTGCCGTGCAGCTGTTGCCGAAGTATCAATGGCACCTCCGGCTCCCTCTCCTTCACACTTATAGGTATAGGACACTCCTTCTTTTTGAACAGTCAGGGCACTTTTTGCAACGTACTCGGCAGACGTCCAATTTTCATTTACGTGTTCCTCCAGGGAAGAATCAGAGCAGAAGAAGAAACCAACACTTCCATTCAGGCTTGCATCTACACTATCCGGTATAAGTGCCGCATAATCAGCCGTAAGGACACTCTTCAATGCTGCAAAAGTATCTTCCGGACCATCGACATTTAGATAGTTATTCGAATAAACATATCGTACCTTAGTGCCGTCTGCCTTGGTGATCAGATGCGCATACACCTGAGAATTCCCGCCGGTATATGCTTGAGTAATAGTTCCCACCTTGGAGGTTCCTATCCGACTTACAGTACTATCGGCATGAACACTTGTCGCAGGAGCACTGACCATGACAGTCAAAAGCATTAGCATACTTATCAGTTTTCTACCTTTTTTCATTTTCATCACACTACATCCTCTCTGCAAATTGCATATATATAAATATAAAAAGAAAGTGTAATGATATATAGGTTGAAAAAAGGTTGAATAGGGGTTAAATCGTGTGAAATCTCAAGGAAAATGGTTTAATCCACAGCATTATTCATGGCATAGTACTCCAATCAGATCATGCTTTCCATCAGTTCCGGTTTTCTCATAAAGACTGTTGATATATCGATAAACCATGGTTCGTGATATTTTCATCTCTTCTGCTATTTCCTTTGTTCGTATATCTTTTTCTCTCAGAATGATCCTTACCACATCGGTTTCCCTTGGTGTCAATCGGAATTCTGTGGTAAGTCCAAACAGTATTCGTCGGATTCTCTCATCTTCCTGCTGCAGGACTACCTCCTCGCTGTAAATATCCTGTCTGGTCATGTCCCTGACTTCTGACTGAATTATGCCGGTTATCCCGGGTATTACAAAAACCACTGTTAATACTGTCAAAGCAATACATATCATATAGTCCATCATAATGTTATCATTTCGGACGTATGTGTACAGAAGACCTGTCAGACATTCGAGCCCCATCAGGATTCTTCCAAAGCTTGCCCATAGTTCAGGTCGATCTGTCCTTGGTGCCAGAAGCCAGAATGAAAAGGTGATATAACCTATCATAAAAGACTCGCAGAATTGACGAATATACTGAACCAATACGGACATATAAACAAAATCTGCCGGCATCCACACTGTTATTATCATGGAAAGAAGCATTATCCCTGATAGTACGCTCCTTTTTTTCTGATCATACAATAGTCCTATGATCAGATAGGCCGGCACGGCAAAGAGTCTTGCCAATCCGTACAGAACTCCCGCCTGATCTACATAAGTATTAAAAACTATTCTGTGTGCCCTGCTCATGCACAAAAGAGCAGCCACAGTCAGCCCGCACAGCAAAAAAAGCGACCTTGTGTTATCCTGTCTGACCTCGGTATTCATCTTATCCGCATAGGGCAGCGGATCGGAAGTTGCCCATTCTTTGGGATTACGGATAACGATATATGTAACAAAGACAAAGAGTGTCAGCAGGACCATGATCATGATGACCTCCTGCCTGAACATTGCCCACAGCACATAATGAAGAATATAAGCAAGCGCACCTCCCAATCCTATGATTCTTCCACCATGCGGATCCTCGGATACTCTCAGCGAAAGGAAATAATACACTGCTCCTCCCACATATCCCAGAACAAACATTACCACCAGTGATATTCCTGTGATCAACCCGGCATCATCTGTAATCATTAACAGCAGCAACCCGGCGGAGTATATGACATTGGAGGCAATCAGCAGGTACTTTCTCCAGGTAGTGCTTAAAACTATCTTACGGCTGCCATAAAATGCTGCATAGCCCAGAACCATCATCAGTATTTTTATATAATACAGCGTTCCGCTCCAACCTATAAGGCTGTCTGTATAAATGCTGCACGCCATCATATTAAGATGGTAAGCTGCAAATATAAAAATCGATAATTTTTGTATACTTATATTTGTCTCAGTTCTTATTTCTGAAATCTTATTCTTCATACTTATGTGTGCCCCTTTTTGATTTCATTTTTACAGTGCATGCTTTCTACCTTTATTGTACACGTGAATTCGTGAAATCAGTCTTAAAATATACACTCTGACCCTGATCCGGAAAAGCAGTCATTTTTTGAATGATTAAAATGTTATTCCATCAGATTCTCAATATTGGCGACCTCTTAGGTGACCTTTTTTGATTATAAAATAAAACAAAAAAGGACTTCCGATTCCTCGGAAATCCTTTACATCTGCTCTTCTATTGAGCAGGGGTTGAGGGATTCGAACCCCCATGAGCGGTTTTGGAGACCGATATCTTACCATTGGATGAAACCCCTGGATGTCGCTTTCTGCAAGCGACTCGTATATAATACTCATTTTATATGATTTCGTCAAGTGCTTTTTTGATTATTTTATTTTATGGCAGGCTTTTATTTTTTGAGTATCTGCATTGCCTCTCTGATGTTTCTAACCGGGATTATCTCACAGTCCTTCAGGTTACGGTCACTGAACTTTTTGGCATGATATGCAGGCATGACGATTTTGTTGAAACCAAGTCTTATGGCCTCTTCTATGCGTTGCTCTGCATTGGATACAGCTCTTACCTCACCGGACAGACCAACCTCACCAAAAATCATTATGTCATCATGTATTTCCAGATTCATATATGAGGATATGAGCGCCATTATGATAGCCAAGTCCATGGAAGGCTCGGCGATATGCAATCCGCCTGTAATATTCACATAAGCATCATACTTACCGATCTCGAGGTTGAGACGGCGTTCCACTATAGCTATCAGCATGTTGAGGCGGTTAAAATCAAATCCGTTGGCAGTTCTGCGAGGCAGGTTAAAGGCGCTCTGTACCACCAATCCCTGGATCTCTATGAGGAGTGGGCGGGTGCCCTCCATGCCGCAGGATACTACAGATCCTGAAGCGCCGATAGGGCGTCCGGACAACAGCAGCTCTGAGGGATTAAGGACCTCGTGAATGCCATCGCCATCCATCTCAAATACAGCAATTTCATTTGTTGAGCCAAAACGGTTTTTCTGACCATGCATAATGCGGAGGCTACCGCTGCTCTCGCCCTCAAAGTAAAGCACAACGTCAACCATGTGCTCCAGGATTTTAGGACCTGCCACTGTTCCATCTTTGGTTACATGACCAACGATAAATATAGCAATGCCGTTTTCTTTGGCAAGACGCAGGAGCTGGGCTGAGGACTCGCGTACCTGACTTACAGATCCCGGGGCTGCTGTCACTGACTCTGTGTACATGGTCTGTATTGAGTCAATGACCACAAAATCTGGAGTTTCCTCATGTACGGTGTCTATTATGTTTTCAATGTTGGTCTCAGTCATAAATTTGAGCTCACCGGATATGTCTACTATACGTTCGGCTCTCATTTTAATCTGTTTGAGGCTCTCCTCGCCTGATACATAGAGGACTTTTTTGTTGATATCTGCAGCCAGATTTCTGGAAACCTCCAATAAGAGGGTTGACTTACCGATACCCGGGTCGCCGCCCAGAAGGACCAGAGAGCCTACTACGATGCCGCCTCCCAGTACTCTGTCCAGCTCTTTAAAGCCGGTTGGCATACGGTCCTCTTTTTGTAAGGCTATCTCATCAATACGGACAGGTTTTTGTCTTGTTGGACGCAGGGAATTACTTTTGGAGAATAATTTGCCGCCTGTGGTACTTTGTACGGGCTCCTCCACAAAAGTATTCCAGGAGTGACAGCCGGGACACTGTCCCAGCCATTTTGCGGATTCGTAGCCGCATTCTTTGCAAAAAAATTTAGATGTAGCTTTTGCCATTGTTTTCCTTCATTTTGATAATTTATTTTTATTACTTTTAGTATCGTTTTAGAGTAATGTTTATTGCAATGATTTTTGATTTTACGCATAAACATAGTAGCTTTTTAGATGAAATTCGGGTCGGCATTGGCCGGCCCGAATATGTATATTATTTATTCTTTTGTCTTTGATGCTGTCTTTTTGCTAGTAGTGCGCTTGCCCTTGGCAGCAGTGCGTCTCTTTGCAGATGGCTTTTTCTGATCGGTTGCCTCTGGATCAGCTGATGCCTCTGCTGGAGCTGTGTCCTTTACTGTAGTGTCAGCCTTTTTACGTGCTGAGAACTTGAGGACCTCGCCAGTCTTATCAACTGTGATCCTGACTGTTGATCCCTCAGGTATAGCTCCATCCAGGATCTCCTCTGCCAGCTTATCCTCTACCTCTGTCTGGATTGTACGACGGAGTGGTCTTGCACCAAACTTAGGATTAAAGCCCTTTTCAATGATCCAATCCTTGGACTTGGCATCCAGGCTCAAGCGGATATCCATCTGAGCATGAGCGCGGCTGATAACGTCTCTCATCATGATATCCAGGATATCCTTCATGTTATCCTTGGTGATCTGATGGAATACTATGATCTCATCGATACGATTGAGGAACTCAGGCTTAAATATACGATGTACCTCATCCATAACACGGCTCTGCATGAACTGGTAGTCCTTTTCCTGAGAGCCATCTCCGGTGTCAAAACCGAGACGCTTAGGACTCACGATCTGCTCGGCACCAGCATTGGAAGTCATAATAATGATAGTGTTTTTAAAGGAAACCTTGCGACCCTGTGCATCAGTTATATGACCATCATCAAGCACCTGAAGAAGAATGTTCAGTACATCAGGGTGTGCCTTTTCTATCTCGTCAAACAGTATTACGGAGTATGGATTACGGCGTACCTTTTCACTGAGCTGGCCACCCTCATCATATCCTACATATCCTGGAGGTGATCCAATCATCTTGGAGACACTGTATTTCTCCATATACTCGGACATATCAACACGTATCAGGTTGTTTTCGGAACCGAACATGGCCTCTGCCAGAGCCTTGGACAGCTCTGTTTTACCTACACCTGTTGGTCCCAGGAACATAAATGAACCGATAGGACGTTTAGGATCCTTGAGACCTACACGGCCTCTCTTGATAGCCTTGGCTACGGCTGATACTGCCTCTGACTGGCCTACAACTCTCTTGTGGAGTGTGTCCTCAAGTCGCATGAGCTTTTCTGTCTCACCCTCAGTCAGTTTCTGTACTGGTATTTTAGTCCAATCGGAAACAACATTGGCGATATCAGTCTCTGTGACATGGAGTTTGTTCTCCTCCTTGTCCTTTTGCCACTTATCAAGCTCCTTATCCAGCTTTTGCTTTTTCTGCTCCTGCTTTTTCTTTATATCTGAGGCGCCCTCAAAGTCCTCCTGACGGATGCACTGCTCCTTGTCGGACTCAAGCTCCTCAATCTGTGCTCTCAGCTTTTTGATGGCCTGTGGCTCACCAGAAGCTGTGATACGTATCTTGGACGCTGCCTCATCCACAAGATCGATGGCCTTGTCAGGGAGGTATCTGTCGTTAATGTATCTGACTGACAGAGATACTGCAGCTCTCAATGCCTCGTCATCAATGATTACATGATGATGCTCCTCATACTTTGGAGAAATGCCCTTAAGGATATCATAGGTCTCATCCTCAGATGGCTCATCCACTGTAACAGGCTGGAAACGACGCTCCAATGCTGCATCCTTTTCTATATGTTTACGATACTCATCGAGAGTTGTGGCGCCAATGATCTGCAGCTCCCCACGAGCGAGGGCTGGCTTTAAAATATTGGCAGCATCAAGAGCACCCTCTGCACCGCCGGCACCGATTATAGTATGGATCTCATCTATAAATAGTAAGACATTGCCATCATTTCTTGCCTCGGCAATGACTCTCTTGATACGCTCCTCAAACTCTCCACGGTACTTGGAACCTGCAACCATACCTGAGATATCAAGAGTTACAAGTCGCTTGTTCTGGATGGTCTCTGGTACATCGCCAGAGAAAATACGCTCGGCAAGACCCTCAACAACTGCGGTCTTACCAACACCAGGCTCACCGATAAGACATGGATTGTTCTTAGTGCGTCGTGAAAGTATCTGTATTACACGCATGATCTCCAGCTCTCTGCCTATAACAGGATCAAGCTTGCCGTCGGCAGCCATTGCTGTAAGGTCTCTGGAATACTGATCAAGTGTTGGGGTGTCTGACTGCTTGGTCTGCTGTGACTGTCTGGAGGCACGGTCATCAACAACGATGTCGTCTCCAATAACAGCCATGATCTGCTGGTACATGCGCTGGGCATTGCCACCAAGGGTAGCAATGATCCTTGATGCAACACAACCTGTATCCTTGAGTAAGGCTATAAGTATGTGCTCTGTACCAACCAGTCTGGAACCGGAACGCATAGCCTCCTGCATGGAATTTTCCATGATTTTTTTGGCTGATGGAGTGTAGCCTGCACGATCGGTAATGGCAACACTGTTGTCCGGGGAGACAAATTTATCAATCATCTTGCGGATCTTGTCATCATCTATACCGTTGGACTGTAATACCTTGGCGGCTACAGCAGTACCCTCCTTACGGAGACCCAATAAGATGTGTTCTGTACCTATGTAATTGTGCCCAAGCTCCTCTGCTGACTCAATTGCCAGTTGAAGTGCCCGCTGGGCCTGAATAGTAAATTGATTCATGCTTTACCACCTTTCATAATGGATATTCTAGAACATTTGTAGGATATAATCAATCGTCATAAGAATTGCGTAAATTATTTTTTTATAAAAAAAAGCAGACGTCATTAAGACGTCTGCCAATTTGATATAGCTGTTTGGCTAATGTTTTCTATTAGAGATCCTCAATGTCGAGACCACCATCTGAAGCTGTAGTGTCAGACTTTCCTGATGGAACATCAATCTTTTGTGTCTCGGCTGATGCTGACTTCCACTCCTTGCTAAAGTCAAATGCCTTTGTAGCGCCAAAATCATCGTCCGCATCAGACATATCGTCAAGATCCTCAAAATCGAGTCCTGCATCAGCTGCAAGCTTGCGTGCATCTGATGAATGAGTTGAAAAATCACCCTGCTCTGACTTGGATATGATTCTTGTCATCTCAAGATCAGAATCGGAATCTGAAATAGAAGCCGCTGACTTATACTCATCTAAGGATGCTTTCTTACGGTTAAGCTCTGATATTGCAATGGTCTCATCAAGATTTGCTGATGAAGAGTCCTTTGTTGCAGGTGATCTCTGCAGGTTATCTGTATTGCGCTTAAAGGCGCTGATATGTGTTGAGCTCCTCCTCTGTGTAAGCAGCACAATGATAAAGATCAAAAGTACAAGAACTATACCACCGAGTACACAGGCAAGTACAAACATGCTGTTGTACTGTCCAACGAGCTTGTCGTATCTCTCCACAACCTCAGGATACTTATCTGCATTTTTCTGTAACTCAACCTCTACAGGGTCCTCAAAGTAACGCTGTATGGTCTTTTCCTGGAGGTCGTAACGGTAGAAATTGAGCTCACCGGCATCGTTCATACCATAAACTATGCAATACTGGTGATCGGTCTCCTGTTTCCATACCCATCCCTTGACCTGGTGACCATCGATATCGATAGTACTCTCTGCAAAACCGTCAGGAATTACAACATCTGAGCCAGGGCTCATGATGGTGATGGTTTTTTCCTTGGAGCTGAGCTTTACGCCCTCGTTGACAGTCTCGTTGGTGGCTGCCTGAGCACCTGCGCTATCTGCATTAGGACCACCCTCCTGCTTGTTTACCTTGATAGTGTAAAGTGCCTGAGTAGCCTGGTCAGCGGCTGTTACAACCACTGAAACGTTGTTCTCACCCATGTTGAGACCCTCATTGCCGGAAACTGTTGTGGTTGCTCCGGAATCAGAGGTAACAGCATTGATAGCAAGTGTATCCACATCTGTACCGACAATTACTGAATACTCTGTGATCTCACTTGCAAACTCTGGTGTAAGTGTACCAGGGGATACCACAAGAGATGAAAGCTTGGCATCACTGGATGCAGTTGGTGTTGATGAAATAGTAACAGCAGATGAACCCTGGTGAGTCACCTCTGCAATAGCCTCATCCGAGTCGTATACCTCATAATTTGATATCTTGACTGAAGCTGTGCCTGCTGATAATGTTTTGAACTTTAAGTTGTACTCAAGAGTCCCGGTGTCTGCTCCATTGGTAGCGCCCTTGACACGTATTGTGCCTGCACCACCCTCTGCATCTGTACCACTGACAAACTCCAAAAGGCTGGAGTCATAGCCTAAAGTGATGTCGGACCTGGACAATGTACCGTCAGTACTTGATACCTTCATAGTGACATTGACCTCTGAACCAACGGTTACAGATGGATCAGAAAATGAAATCTGAGCTGTTGCGGCCAGTGCCTGCAGAGACATAAGTATGGAAACTGCTGCTGTAGCAAAAAGATATTTAAATCGATTCATGAAAACCTCTTTTTTTAATATGTATTCGCTTTATTTTACATCGGACCAACGCCAACTTCAACTGAATTAGTTGATGTTGTGTCTGTGGCTGAAGTATCTGCAGTTATAACCGCGCTTACAGAATTATCTGTTGTTGCTGTCTGGCTGGTGCCATCTTGCATGATGGTAACTGTCGTTCCATAAGCTGTAGTTGGACCAGCTGTATTGCCACTGGTAATGCCTCCAGTCAAATCAGTGGTTGTGCCCATAGAGTAAGCGTCATAAGCATTAAACTGTCCGCCTGCTGCCTTGTTGATCGTAATCTGATAGTTACGCTGGTCACCATTCTCGGCAGTTACTGTAACTGTAACGATGTTGGAGGCCTGTGCCAATGCTATCTGCCCGGCGCCTGTGATCGATGCACCACTGTGGATGGCTGCGGCAGAGACATTTACATAGGAAACAGATGGGTCAACGATAAGTGTGTAGGCCTCTGTGTCCATGTTAAAGCCAGGTGTGATGGTAAAGCCATCAACTGAAAGGGCTGCCAGCTTGTTGTTTGGATTTCCATCCTTTGTAGGCATTGCGCATGCTGTTTCTGGCATGTTGTTGTAAATAGGGATGTAGAACTCTATTGCGTCATTTCGCATCTCTGCTGTGTAAGCCTTGCCGAGGTGCTTGCCCTCCTCTGCGGCTCCCTGAGTATTGGTCATATACTGGTGCTTATAGATGTTAGAGCCCTGTACATTAAATTTCTTTAAATAAAGTGTGTTCTGTCCGGCATTAAGGTAGTTCTCTGCATAGAAAAGTGCACCGCCGACGATAGCGCGCTCCTGTGTGTTCCATGGACGGTTGTAGCTACCGCTCTGGGAGGCATACCATAATCCTCTCTCAACGGCTGACATGCCGCCAGTTGCGTAAGCGCCGACATTGAAATAGTTATAATAGCCTGTGGCACCGGAAATTGAGCTGCTGGTGCCCTTGGAACCCTGCTCCTGGAGTATCATCGCTGCAAGAACGTATGGGCTGATCTGGGACTGCTGGGCAGCCTCCATGATGATATCTGAGTACGTAACAGTAACAGCACCTGTGTATGCAGATGTAACATTGGACGTGACACCTGTTGTCCCATCAGTAACTGTAGTTGGTGCTGATGGGCTGTAAGTAGTTGCTGCATTTGCTGATGAATCAGTAATAACGAGTCCACTTGCATCTGGAGTTGTTGCAGCAGCCCCGGATGTAGTCTCTGAAGTTGATGTCTCTCCTGGTGCGTCATAAGAAATAAGAACCTCATCAGAGCTGAGACCTGAGTTTACCAGATCATATACGGAGTCAACTACAGTTACAGAGGCTGGGTCTGTTGTACCAGCAGTGACGGTTGCACCTACAGAAGCTGCATCGGTCATTGAGTAGCCGGCCGCCTGAAGTGCTGTCTGGTATAAAGGGCTGGATGCATCGATGGCAACGGTGCCCTCAAGAAATGTACCCTGTACCATGGCCTTGAGCCTGTCCAGAGTCTGTACATTAGGATCATATGCATGAGATGTGAACTGGAAGATATAAGTATCATCCAGGAAGTTTCTAGGGTCCATATAATACTCGAGGATCTCCTGAGATGCTGCTACCCATGTAGCTCCATCAAATCCTGGCCATGATGATGTTGCCCAGTCAAATTTGCCTGTGTCTGTGGACTTCCATGAAGACTTGGAACCCTTGTCTATAAGGCTGGAGGTACCCTGGAGCTCGGCAGCAATAGCTGTAGACCAGTCGAGACCTGTGTTCACACCCTTAAATACCCAATTTGGATACTGGGCGTGAAGCTGTCTCAAACCTGTCTTGTAGCTCTCCGGGAAACCCTGCTGTGCAAGTAAAGACTCAAAATTGGCGTCAGTGGAGTAGGTCTGCTGTGATTGCACAAAATCAGATCTGACATATCCTGTGCCACCAGAGAAAGATATCTGGTACCATGTATTACCATCACTTCCGGTGGTCTGTCCTAAAATAGAAATCTGTGTATTGTTACCAAGAGAAGTAACTATAGAACCGTTGGTACCTGCTGTTGAACGTACGTTGACATTTGTACCACGAATAACTGCCAGCTGTTCAGCATATGAAACTATAGGACTGCTGACCAGAGTAGACTCTGGAACAGTCATAAATATACTTAATATAGATAAGAATGCACTGGTTTTAAAAATGCTTCGACGTAGCTTAAATTTTTTCATTAATACAATCTCCCTTGGGATAACAGCCCATAGATATTTCGCTATGCGAAGGGCTGATAACTACGCTTACAATATAAAATCTGAGAAAGACAGCGTCAACGAAAATCCAAATTATTCAGATAACCGACAAAGAAAAGTAAATAATGAAAAAAACAAAAAATAAAGACGGCACCGATTTCTCGGTGCCGCCTTTATAAGGATAAATCAGTCTATTAAACTGGATATGCCTTGTTAGCTTTATCTGCTGCTGTTGCAGCTACGCCTGTCTGCTGAGCGTTACGATACTCAAAGAAGTCCTTGGCTACAGCTGGGAACAAAGCATATGAAAGTACGTCTTCCTTTGTAGGATTTGCTACATACTGCTTTGTCTCCTCTGTGTACTTGTCCATCTGAGGCTCGATGTGATCTGCAGGACGGTCTGTCATCTGCTTTTCACCCTTAAGGATCTTGGCAACAACCTCTGGATCCATAGGCTTAACTGTACGACCGAACTCGCCGGCAACAAGCTTATGTGACTCCTTAGGAACCATCTTGTATCTCTCACCAGTAAGAACGTTCATAACAGCCTGTGTTCCAACGATCTGTGATGATGGTGTAACGAGAGGTGGCTCACCAAGGTCCTTACGAACTCTTGGAACCTCCTCAAGAACTGCTGTGAGCTGATCGTCCTTGCCAGCCTGGTGAAGCTGAGAAATAAGGTTACTAAGCATACCGCCAGGTACCTGATATCTTAATGTGTTGATGTTAACACCAAGAACCTTTGTTGAAAGAAGGCCTGACTTGATGCACTCCTCACGATATGGCTCGAAGTAGTTTGATACCTCGATGAGTTTGTTGAGCTCAAGACCTGTATCATACTCTGTGCCCTCAAGAGCCTTTACCATAACATCTGTTGATGGCTGTGATGTACCAAGTGCGAAAGGTGTTGAAGCTGTATCAATGATATCAGCACCAGCCTCAATGCACTTGAGATATGTCATAGAAGCCATACCTGATGTGTAGTGAGTATGAATCTCGACAGGAAGCTTTGTTCCTCTCTTAAGAGCCTTAACAAGATCATAACCAGCCTGTGGAAGTAAAAGACCTGCCATGTCCTTGATACAGAGTGAATCTGCACCGAGGCTCTCTACGTCGTTAGCAAGCTTCTCCCAGTAATCAAGTGTATATGCATCGCCAAGTGTATAGCAAAGAGCGATCTGAGCATGTCCACCCTCTCTCTTTGTAGCCTTAACAGCTGTCTCAAGGTTGCGGATATCGTTGAGACAGTCAAAGATACGGATAACATCGATACCGTTGGCGATAGATCTCTCTACAAAGTTGTCAACAACATCATCAGCATAGTGATTGTATCCAAGGATGTTCTGACCTCTGAAGAGCATCTGAAGTTTTGTGTTCTTGAAGTGACGCTTGAACATCCTGAGTCTCTCCCAAGGATCCTCCTTAAGGAAACGAAGACATGAATCGAATGTAGCACCGCCCCAGCACTCTACAGCGTTATAACCAACCTGATCCATCTTATCAAGGATTGGCTCCATTGTTGAACTCGGCATACGAGTTGCAATTAATGACTGATGCGCATCGCGCAGAACTGTTTCTGTAATTTTTACTTTAGCCATTTTATCTCCTCTATTTACTTAACACCGTAAACGGCCATGAATGTACCGGCTGCAACGGCAGTACCGATAACTCCGGCTACGTTTGGACCCATAGCCTGCATGAGCAGGAAGTTTGTTGGGTCAGTCTCGGCAGCAACCTTCTGTGATACTCTGGCAGCCATAGGAACGGCTGAAACACCAGCTGAACCAATCAGAGGGTTGATCTTCTTACCAGAAAGAACGTACATAAGCTTACCAATAATAACACCGGCTGCTGTACCAAATGCGAATGCAATAAGTCCGAGAGCAACGATCTTTAATGTGTTGATATTAAGGAAAGCCTCTGCTGATGTAGCACCACCAACAGATGTACCAAGCATGATAACAACGATGTACATCATTGCGTTTGAAGCAGTCTCTGTGAGCTGCTTAACAACACCACACTCCTTGAAGAGATTACCAAGCATGAGCATACCAACGAGTGGTGCTGTTGTAGGAAGAAGACAACATACAACTACTGTAACAACGATTGGGAAGAGAATCCTCTCAAGCTTTGATACAGGACGAAGTGTTGGCATCTTAACCTTTCTCTCTTCCTCTGTTGTAAGAGCCTTCATAATTGGAGGCTGAATGATAGGAACCAGTGACATGTAGGAGTAAGCTGCTACTGCGATAGGTCCAAGAAGAGATGTCTGTCCAAGCTTATTGCAAAGGAAAATAGATGTAGGACCATCAGCTCCACCGATAATGGAGATAGCTGCGGCTGCGGCACCATTGAATCCCATGAAAATAGCCATAAAGTAAGCTGAATAAATACCAAACTGAGCTGCAGCTCCGAGAAGGAATGTAATCGGATTTGCGATCAGTGGTGAGAAATCAGTCTGAGCACCTACACCCATGAAGATAAGTGATGGCAAAATTGACCACTCATCAAGATGGAAGAAGTACCAAAGAAGTCCACCTGTTCCACTGATGGAATTTTCCGGAGCGAGCATGATGTCCGGATAAATATTTACAAGCAGCATACCAAATGCGATAGGAACCAGAAGAAGTGGCTCAAATCCCTTGGCAATAGCAAGATAAAGGAAAATAAAAGCGACGAATATCATCAGGATATTTCCCCATGTCATGCTTACGAAAGCTGTCTGCTGGAGCAGGTTTGAAAATGTTTGTAATGCGTTCATATTTTTTAATAACCTCCAGTACAGCGAATCAAATCAACATAATGTAATCTCAACTAATATAGAATGTTAATTAGTTAAGAGTTGCAAGAGTTGCACCTGACTCAACTGCATCACCAACTGCAACGTTGATAGAAGCAACTGTACCATCCTGAGGAGCAACGATCTCGTTCTCCATCTTCATGGCCTCAAGAACAAGGATAGCCTCACCAGACTTAACTGCATCGCCTACCTTTTTCTTTACAGCAAGGATCTTACCAGGCATTGGAGCCTCAACCTTTACTGAACCCTGAGCGCCTGATGCTGCAGGAGCAGCTGCTGGAGCTGGAGCTGCGGCTGGAGCTGCTGCCTTAGGAGCAGAAACAGCACTGCCACCCTCTTCTACTGTTACGTCATAAGCGACGCCATTAACTGTAATAGTATATTTCTTCATTTTAAATACCTCTCACTAAATAAGGGCAATCGCCCGTGTTAATTTAAAGTTGCAAGTGTTGAACCTGACTCAACTGCGTCACCAACAGAAACGTTGATAGAAGCAACTGTACCATCCTGAGGAGCAACGATTTCGTTTTCCATCTTCATAGCCTCAAGAACAAGGATAGCCTCACCGGACTTAACGGCATCGCCTACCTTTTTCTTTACAGCAAGGATCTTGCCAGGCATAGGTGCGTCAACCTTTATTGAACCCTGTGTGCCTGATGCTGCTGGAGCTGCAGGAGCAGGAGTTGCTGCTACAGCTGCTGCAGGTGCTACAGATGTTACAACAGGAGCAGATACTGCTGCTGTATCAACCTGAGCTGAAACTGCACAACGGTTTCTTAATGGACGAACGCGAAGGTTATTGTTAAGTGTAGGACCTGGTACAAAGCCATTGCCTGCATCTGCGCCCTCTGTATCAGCCTCATAAGCTGCGATTGCAGCTGCGATAACGGCCTGAATTGTATCATCGCTTGCTACAGGAGCTGGAGCTGCGGCAGGAGCTGCAGGAGCAGCTGCCTTTGGTGCAGCCGTAGGAGCTGGAGCTGCGGCCTGAGCATTTCTCTCCTTGCTTTCCTTCATCTTCTTCTCAAATAAACCAATGTACTTGAAAAGAGAAATGATCCATGCGATGAAGATAAGAACTGCAAATACTGTTCCCATACCTACTACGAGGTTTCCGGCTGCATCACCCATGAGCTCGCCCATAGAGTAAACAGGCTCAAAAGTCATCTCGCTTGTAGCACCGGTCATCTCGTTGATACCAAGAGTAAGCTTAAGGGCTCTCTTCTCAAATGTTGAATTAATTTCGATCTGATAGCCATCTTCTGTTTTTGAAGCTTCTGCATTATCTACACTGACAAAGGCTCCAAGACGATCAAGATCGTTCTTGTAGTTAGTGAGACCATTGTATGTAATGGCATCCTTTGTCTTGTAAGCAGAGTCGATCTGCGCCTGAATCTGATCCTCAGTAAGCTGATAGATACTCTGCTCTGCATACTGCATTGCCTGCTGCTCAAGAGCGGACTTTATAGTTGGGTCAATTGTCTCAACTGTATTGCTGTTTGAGCTTCCGCAAGCGCCAAGTGTAATAACGGAAAATACAAGAGCTAAACAGAGAGCAGCTTTTCTAAACCACTGTTTCATTCTGTCTCCTCTCATTAAACTGTTCCGTTTTTCTTGTCTGGTCTGTAAACGCTCTTCCATCCAAGCATCTGGAGAGAAGCTGCGATCCTCTGTCTTGTCTCCTCTGGAGCGATGATCTCGTCTACATATCCTCTCTTAGCTGCTGCAAGTGCTGTGTTCTCCTCTGCAAACTTCTTTGCAAGATCAGCATCACCATCAGCAACTACCTTGCTGGCCTGCTCAGCATCCATAACACCGATCTTTGAGTTGTTGAATGCATAAACAATGTCAGCTCCGAGAGCCTTGGCACCAAATGTAAGACCAGCTGTGCCAAGAGCGTTTTTAACAACTGTGATCACAGGTACATCAGCGTTGCTGTATGCATATGCAAGCTTTGCAGCTGCTGCAGGCATGTGACGCTCTGTGCACTCTGTGTTCTTGTATGCTGTTACGTCAACGATTGAAACTACTGGAAGATCAAAAGCATTGGCAAAAGAAACAAGTCTTGCTGCCTTGTCAGCTCCCTTCCATGTAAGCTTGGAATCCTTGTTTGCAACGATGGCAACTGTCTCGCCACCGATCTGAGCAAATCCTGTAACAACGTCTTTTGAGTATCCCTTCTTTGTCTCGAGGAATACGCCGTTATCTGAAAGCTGCTTTACAGCCTCATCAGCATCGAGTGTGTCGAATGAAAGAACAGCACGATTAAGATCGTCTGTTGACTCATCAAGAACTCCACCCTCTTCATTATTTCCAGGTAATACAGCAACTAACTTACGGATCTGAGCAAATACCTCATCCTCTGTACCATCAAAGTCAACAAGACCGAACTCCTCACGCTTTGCAGCCTTTGCGATCTCATCATCCTTGTTGCCAAGTACAGCGTCAGGAGCGTTTACATATGCCTTTGCTGATGTGCTCTCCATAAGAACATAATCAGAAAGACCTGCAAGAACAGTAAGTCCACCGCCACAGTTTCCAAAAATGGCAGTGATCTGAGGAATCTGTCCACTTGCAAGTGTCTGCTTTTTATAAATGCGTCCAAGACCAAATAAAGAATCGTTAGCCTCCTCAAGTCTTACACCTGAGCAATCTACAAGTGCGATCACAGGAGCCTGATTCTTCATTGCCATAGAGTAAATGTTGGCAATTTTTCTGGCATGCATCTCTCCGATTGAACCGCCAAGAACTGCTGAATCCTGTGCATAAACATACACAAGGTTACCGTCGATTGTTCCGTAGCCAGTTACAACACCATCGGATGGTGCTTTCTTTTCAGCAAGGTTGAAATCTGTTGATCTTGCCTCAACAAGACGGCCAACTTCAACGAAGCTGAACTCATCGAGCAGTGACTGAATTCTTGTCAGAGCTGATGACGTTGACTGATTATCCATTTTTTATCCTCCATTTCATATATAAACAAAGGGCATATTTTACCCCGGTTTATGTCGAATATATTGTATACGAAACATATACATAATTCAACATGAATTTACGTTATAATATACATGTCGTTAAAGAATTAACAACATAATTTGTTGAAAATACTGAGGTTTTTTGCCCAAGTGACCATTTAGTATAGGCATTTGCTATAGAGTCTATTCTGAATTCCAATATGCATTTCAGGTTTACCTGTGGGGTGGTTCATTTTAACACCCTTATGTGAATCTAAGTCCCTTTGGATAGTGATTTTTTACTTGCCCGTTCACGAGTTTTCCGAGACCTAATGCAACACCGTCACAGGCAACTATACACCACCCTTTTTTATTGATGTTTTCCGGAGCAGGAATTTGCAATCCTCTCAGATACTGCTCTATTTCTGGTGAGTCACCTGTATAATTGCACACTGTAAACTCATATTTATTTAACTCCTCAGTATCATGCATATTGACTGCGTGTGTCAGAGAGTGTTCTGGCTCGATACGTTTTCCGAGATCAGTTGATTTAAGTACACCAGTACGGAACGACTTTAGACCTCTGAGATCTGGCAGTACAGTTGGTATCAAGTATATTTGGTCTTTGACTTTTGTTTCTTTGAGATCCTGCATATAGAGACTCTTGTCAGCGGAAGTAATGACCTTACCGTATGCTGTCTCCTCTTTCTGGAAAGGATCTATGCCGGCTCGTCTGAAAACAGCTATATAATGTCCCTCTCCCATTTCGTGATGTGGCCATACACGCTTTTCAAATATCAGTGACATATCCTTATATTCATTTAAAATATAGTCCCTGATATCCTCATCCTCCTCTTTTTCAAAGGTACAGGTGGAGTAACATAGCAGTCCACCAGGCGTGAGCATCCTGTAGGCGTTAGATACAATCTCTTTTTGTCGTTGGCTGCACATAGAGACATTCCCAGGGGACCACTCTTTTATCGCAGTCTCATCCTTACGGAACATGCCCTCTCCGGAACATGGAGCGTCTACTATTATCCTGGTGAAATACTCAGGGAAGTACTGTGCCAGTCGGCTGGTGTCCTCATTTAAGACGGCAGCATTGGTTATACCCATCCTTTCGATATTTGAGCTTAGGGTCTTGGCCCGAAGTGGGACGTACTCGTTGGATATGAGTATCCCGCCGAGATCAAGGGAGATCATGTCTGCTGCCTGAGTAGACTTGCCGCCAGGACTTGCGCAGAGATCTGCTACTCTGTCAAATGGACGTATGTCAAGGTGGGCTACAGCCTGCATGGCCTCTGTGCCCTGGATATAGTAAAGGCCGGCCTCGTGATATGGATGCCTGCCGGGACGGATACCAAGACTGTTTAGTCTGACCTCATCCATGTAGAACTCGCGAAAATATTTTTTTCCATTATAAAGTGCATAGCTCGCATCCTGCAGTGGTGTGAGCCCCCACTTGGATATTAAATCCTCATAGGTGACGGCACCGGAGCCGCTTTCTTCATTGGATATAAGTTTTTTTAGGTTGAGACGTAATCCTCTGACTGGAGACTCATCATAGCTTTTGATGAATGCTTCATACTCAGCATCGTCACCGATGAGCTGCCTCATGCGTATTAAAAATTCTTGTGGTAATGTAACGGACATAGATATTCTCTTCCTTAATTATTTGGGAGCTACTTAGTTTAAATCGACAAAAATCTGTCTTTGTATAAACACAATAAAAGAACGATACGCGCTGTGCGTACCGTCCTCGAAAAAATCATTATTTTAATCTATAGGTACAAATTAAAGGTCTATTTTATAATCGGCACTGCCTTTACCGTCAATTGTAAAATATGCAGCTGAATCCTCGATATTAATGTAAACATCAACAACCTTAACGTCAGATTTGATGAGCTTGGCTGCGGCAATTGCATCGAGCTCGATCTTGGCTGGATCATAATCGTGTCTGTTGAGCTGGAGTACTAAAGATGTTGAAACCTCAGATTTAACAGCAGTCTTTTTAGCTGGTGCAGTCTTTGCCTCAGCCTTTTTGGCAGTTGACTTTGTATTAGTCTTTGTAGCTGACTTGGTTTCAGCCTTTTTAGCAGCAGGTTTTGTCTCAGCCTTTGCCTCAGCCTTTTGGGACTTAGTCTTTGTCTCGGCTTTAACTGCAGTCTTGGCCTCAGTCTTTGTAGCAGTCTTAGGGGTATCCTTTTTAACTGCATCAGTTTTAACTGGAGCTGCATTTACAGGGGCCTGAGCAACTGTTGCCTTGCCTGTCTCAGCAGCTTTTTTGATTTCAGCAAAGGATTGCTTGAGAGCCTCGTCCTTTACTACGTTTGACTTTAAATCCTTCTCCATTTGATTATCTCCCTTTTCCAAACGATGAAAAAATATTTTACTATTTGAATTATATTTCCGTGCAATTGCTTTGTCAATAAATCGAATAAACCATATGTATTATATAAAATATTACACTGAATCCCAAATAGAACCATGTTGCAGGATTTGAGAACCAAGTGGTGAAAAATGAAACTGAGAAGTAAAAAGCAAGCTCTGCATATATGAGTTTGGCAAAAGGATTATTATCTCTTTCGTGCTCATATAAAATAAATCCAGTGATGAGACCTATGATTATAGCAAAGATGATTATACCCAGGATGCCAAAATCATACCATGCGTCATAGAGTAATGTTACAGTCGTGAGCTCTGGCTTTGTGGTAAAAAGTGGAAATCCTACTGCAAGGGATGCATCAAAAAATTTGAGCCCGGTAAGTGTCAGAAATGGGTATAACATCCTGAGTCCCTTAGAGTGCAGCGTCAGGCTCTGAGTCATAACATTAAAATTGTCATAGTTATTGGCTATGTACATATATGGCTGGGTGATAAAAATCGGTGTGTCCGGATTTTTCATCTCAAAAATGCCGTTTAAATAGGTGACAGAGTGAGCCCGCTCAATGGTAATGACAACATAGACAGAAATAAGAAATATAAAGATTGTCAGGATCTGCCAAAGCTTATATCTGCGCCCGGAAACTCCGGAAACAAATATGGCGAGGATTGCTGCAAACATAAATTGAAATCTGGAGACCAGAAGCACACTAAGTATAAGTGGCAGAGCCAGACCCAGGATTGAAATGATGTCTGGCTTTAGATTTAGGCTTTTGCGATGCTCCAGATACAGCATGGAAATCCCTGGCACAAGTACTGCAAGAGTAGTGAAATAATGAATGCCTTTTAAGTGAAAATAACTGTATGCATGTGGAGTATCAACTGTGAAAAGCGGTATGAATTGTAATTTTATTGCCTCATATATAAATGCCGTGTAGGATAATGTGATGACTGATAGGATAATAATACGATAAAGCATAACATAATCAGATCTTTTACTAACAGCCTTGCTGCTGTTTCTGTTATTGAATGATGTATGTGTCTCAGTAGTATTGCTATCAGAATTTTTATCACTTATATCATCAGAATTTGTAATGTGGATATCCTGCCGTGATCTGGCATCAAGAAAAGTCTCAAACTTACCACTGATCACATAAAATAAAATATAAAATGTGTAAAATGAGAGCCAGGTTGATGTTGTCCAGTAGGTGGATAAATTGCTGAGTTGGAGGCGGGCCACACCCTCTCCGCCAATGAGACCTAAGGCCATAAGACCTCTTAGGTTAAGAAGCTCACAGGTCCTTTTGTACTCTCGTAAATAAAAAAATACAGCTACACCAATAAGACTTAAAGCAGAAAGAGCGGATATGCCCGCTCCTCCTGCAATGTAGCTTATTAAATAGGCTGCTGTAAAAATAAGTAGATCTTTATAGTCTGTCATGATTTATTATCTGTAGTCTCCAGGATTTCAGTTTTGTTTTCTTGCCCAGCAGCTGATGGACTCTCATCAGTAACTCCAGCTTTGGCTGAGTTATCAGTATCTACATGCTCGACTGCGTGTGACTCTGAGTTGGTATCAACAGACTCTCCCTCTTTTGTCTCATTATTGTCGGTAGTGGCCGTATCAGCAGGTGACTCGTCTGGAGGAGCCGGAATAGGCTCATCATGCTGGCCTGGCATAGGACCTGGCTCTGGGTCACCGTCATTATCCGGGGCAGATGCCGCATCTGGAAGCTTTTCTATACGGACAAGAACATTGACCTGAGGCTCCTGCTCGTCAGCTAGCTCTATCCCTGCCGGCAATAACTGGGAAAGATCAAATGTGACGTTGATGCTCTCTGTAACTCCATCAAGATCGATCTCCGGTAACTCGAATACGGTCATGGTATCGATGATGCCAGGAGTTGACGCGAGAGTCACGCTGTCAGGAGATACTGTTGTTGACTCGTATTGATACCCCTTTGCTGGTGTTCCTGAAACAGATGACAGTAGATTGATATTCTTTTCCTTATGGACAGTTATAGAGTAACTGATCTCATCTATATTGGAAGAAATCTCCTGTAGCTCACTGAGAACGTTGCCGTTGGCATCATAATATACTAACTTGGCAGTGCCATCCTGATTGGTTGAAATACCTGCCGTATCTACCTCTACACCAACGGTAGAGATACGTCCTATCTCCGATTCAGGGCCTGTAACATATACTGATTCCGGACTAAGAATGATATTTGCAACCTTGTAGCCGGATTTAGGGTCACCAACTGAATGTGCCTTTATATCAAATTTTTTCTTTTGAACATTTTCTATTGTTACTTTGGCAACAGATGGATGTACCTGGACCTCACCGATCATGGTATCTTTTCCATTGAGTACCTCTATGTATATGGGTACTGAACCTGTAATACTGTAATCTGAAAGGTCTACATATGCATGGAAATCAGTACTGGTTATGGCAGAACGCATATCACTTCTTACATTGTAAGTGACAGTGACATTAGTGCGATCTATAGACCAGGTCTTGGAGTCAGCCTCAAAAATATTAGCGTTTTTTACCTCGATAGGTACGCTTTTTGAGTCATTGATTTCAGGCTTTGATACATTAACAACCATCAGCCATATAACAAAACCGAGTATCAGGCTGAGACCCTTTAATGCTAGATTTTCTGTAAATAAACGCTTGATCATTTGCGATTCTCCTTTCTCTGATTAAGGAAAAACGGAAAATGATTTGTGGTTTCCTGCGCATCATCCTCTTTAGGCAATGGAAGCATGGCCTTTAGTGCATCTGCATCATTGGCGCGTCTCAGTACTCCGTTGGTCGCAACTGATACTCTGCCGGTTTCCTCTGAGACTATGATGGTTATGGCATCGCTTGCCTCTGACATACCGAGAGCTGCACGATGGCGTGTTCCATAGTCCTTGGAAATCTCAGTTTCTGATAATGGCAGATAACATGTGGCAGATACTACACGGTCTCCAACAATTACAACTGCTCCATCATGGAGTGGAGTGTTCTTTTCAAAAATATTGATAAGCAATGCTGCGGTAACAATACCATCTATACGGATACCTGTTTCTGAGATCTCATTAAGAGACTGATCCTGCTGCATAACTATCAATGCACCTGTTTTGTTTTTGGCCATGACAAATGTGGCGCGGACTATCTCGTTGATAGTGACCTCATTGGAATCCTCAATATTGGCATTAGGAAATAGATTTGAAATGAAATTACGGCTGCCTAATTGCTCCAATGCCTTACGTAGTTCTGGTTGGAAAATAACTACTGCAGCGATGATGAAAGCTGTTGATATACGCTCGATCAACCACATGATAGTTGTAAGCTTTAAGAACCAGGCCACTAAAATAAAAGCTCCAATGACACCCAGACCCTTGAGGAGCTCAAAAGCACGTGTATTTTTGATCCAGAGGAGGAACTCATATACCATAAAGGCGAGAATTACGATCTCTAGAATATTTGTGAAATAAAATGGCGGTAATAAACTAAACCAGCTCCGCAGTTTTGCATATAATTCAAACATCAATCCTCATCCTCATTTCCAGATTTTAGCTTTGGGACTGCCTTTACATAATATACATAATCATCATCCTCAAAACGGAGACGCTCGGTGCGCTGATAATCAACGGCATGAAAAGCATATACGTATAATAATGAAATTATACATGAAACTATCAGTGAAGGTACAATACCAAAAAACGAAAAATCAATCTTGTAATGCAAATAACCTACTACTGAAAATAATGCCATAGATACTGAGCCTGCTATAACAGCAACTGTCCAGTTGGAGTCAAAGGCAATCTGGCTGATTATGAATACGATAACTATACATAGTGCAAAAACCATCATTGTTATGATGATCTCCCTGTCTGTAAAGAGATTGCCAAACAGTCCGGCGTAGGCTGTGGCCATTGCGGTAATATCTGTGCTTGAAGCTGCCTCTGCAGACGTGGTTATAGACATATAATTTATAAAATAATACAGTAAAATACCAATGGAAACTGGTACTACTGACATAAGACCCAAAGATAATCCTGCAATGAGTGGAATAACATATGGGATGTGGATATAAAAGAATAATGGTACTAAAGCAATAAGTATAGAGTTGCCAGCGCGAAAGGCTGACTGTACAAGCGCTGCCAGTAACAATACTATAACAGCTACAATAGTTATCTCCAGAGATGCCGCATAGGCATTGCCTAAAATGAACAGGCCAAACAGTACCGGTATACTGGCCCATGGTAAAAATGAGCACAGGATAGCTGCAACTATTGAAATAAATGGATTGGACAAAAGATCACTATATCCTACTCGGCAGGTTACGGTGAAAAAGCATAAGAATGCAGTGATTGCTTTTATTACAGGTAGTGCCCAATAATCATTTTCTGTATAAAATTTTTGTAACGCTTCTTTAACTCTTAACATTTATTATGCCAAGCCTTTCATTTCTCTTTTCTATGTATGGTGAGGACGTCAAGACCGTCATCCTCCTCATCTAAATCCTCGTCTAACCAACCCCCCTTAGGTGTTGACGGTTCATCTATCCAGTCATCAGCACTGATTTTTGGGACAATAGGCTCGTCCAGCCATCCTCCCTTAGGGATGCGATCGCCTGATTTAAGTGCTGGTGTCTCACGGCGTACAGTACGCTCTGGTCTGTTGTCTGACTGAGCATGCTTGCGCTGCATCTGACCTTTGCTGACAGGAGTAAACTCAATATCCTGGGATACAGGTTTGGACCTGGACTGCTTTTCTGGAACAGGATTTTGTGTGACATAGGTGTGGAACTGAGGCTTTACAGTCTCCCATGTGTTCCTTTCGTCGTCATATACTCTGATCCTGCCACCTGTCTCTCTATAATACTCAGCCTCATCTTCTGTTATATCCAGAAAACTGTTTTCATCCTCCTGCATACGGAGCAGCTTATCCAGCTTGGCCGTATAGAACAAACTTTTACGATGTGCTGCATCATATCCTGTAGAGTATCTGATATATGCAAGGAGTATCATAATCACCATCCCCACAAGGTATATATAAAGTATCTTATGCAGTGACTCCATGATAAATGGAATATTGAGCTGTAATAATATCTCCTCGATGTTTACGATCGTAAGGATCACTGTGATCACAATAAAACAAAGAGTGTAATATATTGACGCTGTAAGTATGCTGCGAGAAACATAATCTCCCTTGAAATATTTACTTGTCTCAATGATCCGCTTGCCCTCTTTTCTCTCGTAAATAGAAAGCTGGGTCATCAATCGGATTTTCTCAGGATTAAGCATGTATATTACCTCTTTTAATAACCTCTGGCATCTCTTGACTTGGTTGCGTAAGGTGAATCAGGATATGTACCAATAATCTTGTCAAATAGTGTATTAGCCTCCTGGGTCTTACCCATAGACTGATATAACCTGGCAAGAAGGTACAGATTGTCAGGCTCCTCACGTAATGAAACGCTGAGGAGATATAACTGTGCTGCCTGCTCCTGGTCGCCTCCGTTCCACGCATCCGTGCCCTTGTCAGCAAGTGTCTGATAAACTGAACTCTCCATGATGTGCTTGATGTTTTGATACTGCCCTTGTAGATTTTCATCAAGGATCTCAGTGGAGTCAAGACCTGTAAAGAGCTGCGCGGCAAGAACAATATCACCAGACTCATAGGCTACGTTGATCTGGCTGAGCGCCTGATACTGCCCCATAAAGGACTCGTTGGCGTTTTGGTACTGATCTATCTGTGCAGCAGCACTCTCGTACTGTGACTCCAGGAGGCTATACTGCTCCTTTAAATCTGTGTACTCACGATTGGCGCTGTCAAGTTTTTCAGTATAAGTGATAAGCTCCTGATTTTTGCTGGCATTAAGTGCTTTGGTCTTGGCAGGGATAACTAACAGGTTGAATGTAAATAACGCGAGTACTACGCCAATCATTATGTACAGTACTACCATCCATGGTGAGACCTCCTTGACCTCTTGAGGCATAAGGACATCATCATCTGTCATCTTCCTATGAGAAAAAGCATTTTTAAGCTTGCTCTGCTCCACCTCTTTACGACCAGTATTTTGTTTTACCTCGTCCATAAGGACTAGAGCCTTAGGGTTATTCCTATCTATTTTGAGGACCTTGTATAAGCTGCGACCGGCCTTGACCCAGTCCTCCCGCTTCATATATAAGAGCGCCAGAAGAATATGTGCCTTGATATAGTTAGGACTATCCTGTATGACCTGATTAAGCTGCATTATGGCCAGGTCCTCGTTATTGTTTTGGGCATAATTAAGAGCCTGATTATATCTTTTTACATTGTCAGAACATATGCGTAGTATAGCTGGCTTGCGCTGTACCTCACCAAGATAGTAATCGGCTATATTGTTTTCGGGTAAAAGATTCATACTGATGACCCATTGTACTAATGCATCGGCTGTCTCTCCACACTCAAAAAAAATAAGTCCCAGAAGGTTGCGAGCATCCATCTGGTATTTGTCAAATTGAAGGGATTTTTTGAGCAAATCCGCGGCTCCGCTCAGATCACGGAGCTTGGCTCTCTCCAAGCCAAGATTATAATAGCAGTTGGCTATGCTCTCCAGAGTTTTATCATACTTCATTTTTGAGCATCCTTTTTCTGTTTTATAGCATCTTCTATCAATTTGGTCATAATATCATTCATATCAGTGAGGTCTACCTTGACTATGGCATCCTCGATCTGATCAACATCCAAACTTGGTTTAAAACGGTTTATCTCTTCTTCGTAGTTAATCATAGTAAATCTTTCTTTTAAGAATATTTTCAGCTTGGTATAGTATGATGAGGCTGACCTTGACACATACTATTGTTTCAATTACAATCGGCAGAGTGTTAAAAAACATACTGTCAAATATCAAGCTATCAGTTAAGTTTATCACATCTTATAAGGGCATTCAATAAAGATAAGCTTGAGCTTTATTGCGATTGACGTAATAAAACCGTAAGCAATAGACGGCATTTTTAAGCGCATTATTGCGGTATTTGTCAGGTGTAAATATTTTTGATTTGGAGATAATATGGATAGTTTAGTTAATGCTATTACTCAAAATTTAAGTGGAGTTCTTTCTAAAGAGGCTATAGTTTTTATCATTTCTATGATGCCGGTTTTGGAACTGAGAGGTGGACTGCTTGCAGCATCACTCCTTAATGTCCCGTATTTAAAAGCACTGTGCATCTGCGTGATCGGCAATCTTTTACCGATTCCCTTCGTATTGTTTTTTATTGAAAAGATAGTCCTTATGATGGAAAAGTTCGGTCCTACCAAAAAGTTTGCTTTATTCCTGAGAGGTAAGGTCGATAAACATCAGGCGGCGATACAAAAGTATGATTTCTGGGGACTGGTGCTTTTTGTTGGTATCCCACTGCCGGGTACAGGTGCGTGGACAGGATCTCTTGTGGCCGGACTTTTACATATTCCACGCAGGAAGTCAATTCCTGCTATACTTACAGGGCTCGTGATGGCAGCAGCAATCATGTCTTTTGTATCATATGGATTGTTGGGATCAGTTATACATTAGATAAATGATAGATAAAAACAAAAGCACTGGATGAAAATCCAGTGCTTTTTTAGTGCGGAGAAAGGGATTTGAACCCTCAAGAGTGTTACCTCACACGGACCTGAACCGTGCGCGTCTGCCGTTCCGCCACCTCCGCGAACCAGCTTATATTAGCATATTCAAATTATTGCGTCAACATAAAATAAAAAACTCGATGACTGTGCATCGAGTTTTAAAAGCTTGAGTCAAATTACTTGTTGATCTGAGCCTTTGCTGTCTCAGCAAGCTTTGCAAATCCCTCAGGATCAGCGATAGCTACCTCTGAAAGCATCTTACGGTTCATGTCAACACCAGCTGACTTAAGACCGAACATGAACTTGCTGTATGAAAGACCATTAAGTCTGGCTGCAGCGTTGATACGTGCGATCCAGAGCTGTCTGAACTGTCTCTTTCTCTCCTTACGTCCTCTGTAAGACTCTGTGAGAGCTCTCATTACGCTCTGCTTAGCTACTCTATAATGCTTTGAACGAGATCCTCTGTAGCCTTTAGCAAGCTTGAGTACTCTATTATGCTTCTTCTTAGCGTTTAATCCGCCCTTAATTCTCATTTTAATTTCCTCCTAAAGTCTACAAATTAAAGATATGGAAGAATCTTCTTCATTGTCTTTACATTTGTGCAATCAACAACAGTATCCTTGCGAAGACCTCTCTTACGCTTAGTTGTCTTCTTTGTAAGAATGTGTGACTTATAAGCCTTGTTTCTTACGAGCTTACCAGTTCCGGTAACTTTAAAGCGCTTAGCAGCGGCTTTCTTTGTCTTAAGCTTTAACTGTGCCATATTAGCCTCCTGTGAATTTACTTTTTCGGGCTTATAACAATCGCCATATTTCTGCCCTCGATTTTGGCAGGTTTATCAAGGATTGCAACATCCTTTAACTTTTCTGCGAACTCATCAAGTATGTACTTGGACTGATTCATACGAGACATCTCACGGCCTCTGAATCTGAGAGCAACCTTAACTTTGTTGCCCTTTTCAAGGAATTTTCTTGCAGCTGCCAACTTGGTATTGAGATCGTTAGTATCAATATTAGGTGTCATACGAATCTCTTTTATCTCAGTTACGTGCTGATTTTTCTTGGCTTCTTTTTCTTTACGCATCATCTCATAACGATACTTACCGAAGTCTGCGATCTTAACAACTGGTGGTGTAGCAGTCGCAGCAATCTTGATAAGGTCAAGATCTGCATCCTTTGCCATCATGTAAGCCTCCTTGGAGGACATAACACCTAACTGATCTCCGTTTGCTCCAATTACTCTTACTTCCTTGTCTCTGATCTGCTCATTGATCTCGATATCTGCGCTTTTCTTAATAGCCATAAACTCCTCTCCGTGAATCCTTTGTACAAAAAAATATGGTGGATTGTAAGCCAAATCCACCATAATGAAAATACACGAAGTAATTATCAAATATGAACCCGGGTCAGTATCATACTGCCGAGGTGAGGTGGATACCTACTTTCCTGTGTCTTAAACGACTTTTGTATACTACCATTGCCTGTGAAAGATGTCAAGCATAAATATAAGAATCAATCCTCTTTCCTGTCAGGGGTATAAACAATGTCATCTATTAGTGAATAAATCTCCTGCAAACCCTGCTTTGAGGATGCAGAGAATGGGATCATAGTACAGTTTACTGTTGCATTGAGACATTTACGGATAGTCTCAACCTGCTTTTTGACCTGTGCACGTTTTATCTTGTCAACTTTTGTGAGTATGACAATAGGCTCGTAGCCTGTAGACTGCTTGACAAAGTCAAACATCTGCATATCCTGTTTTGATGGATCGTGTCTGATATCTATAAACTGGATTACCTCCTCGATATCCTCAGAGGTCTCCAGATATTTGTTTATCATACGTCCCCACTTTTCCTGCTCTACGGCGCCTGTGGCAGCATAACCGTATCCAGGTAGATCGACCAGATAAAAATCATCATTTATGTTGTAAAAGTTAATGGTTCGTGTTTTGCCTGGGGTGGAACTGGTACGGGCATAATTTTTTCTGTTGATAAAAGCATTGATAAAAGATGATTTACCAACATTAGATCTGCCTGCCATGACAAACTCAGGCTTGCCAGTTGATGGAAGCTCTGATTTTACTCCCAGGACCTGCTCAAGATTAACTGATACTATTTTCAAAATTGACTCCTTCTAAAGTCAGCATATCAGGCTGACTGATCCTCGTCTTTATCAAAGAATGGAGAATTTCTATGAGAATCTGCTGACTTTGGATCCTCATCCTTGCGGGTGACAACAGGGTCTCCATTGTTATTTACAACATCCTCTGTGATCTCTACAACAGAGATATCTGGCTCAGATGGAATCTCATACATGATGTCAGTCATCATATCTTCCATGATGGATCTCAAGCCTCTGGCTCCTGTCTTACGAGCAACAGCCTTTTGCGCAATTGCTGTAACTGCATCATCTGTAAACTCAAGTGTAACACCATCGATCTCAAAGAGCTTTTGATACTGCTTGATAAGAGCGTTTTTAGGAGTTGATAGAATCTGCTTTAGTGTTTCAACATCGTGAGACTGTAAGGTTACGTCTACAGGTACACGGCCGATAAACTCTGGGATAAGTCCAAACTTGACAAGATCCTCAGGCTGAACCTCCTTGAGAACATCATCATAGTTCTCCTTGTTTTTCTCCACGATCTCGGCACCAAATCCGATAGAACCTGATGCAATACGCTTTTCAATAATATGCTCAAGACCGTCAAATGCTCCTCCGCATATAAAGAGAATGTTGGTTGTGTCTATCTGGATAAGCTCTTGCTGTGGATGCTTTCTGCCACCCTGTGGTGGAACTGAAGCAACTGTGCCCTCAAGAATCTTGAGGAGAGCCTGCTGTACACCCTCTCCGGAAACATCTCTGGTTATTGAAACGTTTTCTGATTTCTTTGTTATCTTATCAATCTCATCGATGTAGATAATACCTATCTCTGCACGCTTGATATCATAATCAGCTGCCTGTATGAGCTTGAGGAGAATGTTTTCAACATCCTCACCTACATATCCGGCCTCTGTCAATGCTGTAGCATCAGCTATGGCAAAAGGAACTCCGAGTATCTTGGCAAGGGTCTGGGCAAGATATGTCTTACCAGTACCTGTTGGTCCTACCATAAGGATATTGGACTTTTGTACATCGATATCCTTTATCTTGGATGTGATCCTCTTGTAATGATTGTAAACTGCAACAGAAAGTACCTTTTTGGCCTCGTCCTGTCCAATTACAAACTCATCAAGAAAATCCTTTATCTCCTTTGGCTTTAAAAGGCGGATATCAGATGTGTCAGTAACGGTCTCATCTGATCCAGTCTCCTCATCAAGTATCTCCTGACATAAATCAACACACTCATCACAAATATATGTATTATTGAGACCAGCAATCAATTTATGAACCTGTTTAGCAGACTTGCCGCAAAAAGAACAGCGAATCTTGTCCTCCGGTTTCATTGCCATATGTATACCTCATTTATTTCTATAATGCTTCTAAAAGCAAGACTCGTATCGAGTCTTGCTTATCTTTGATAAATAGTATTACTTGCTCTCAAGTCCTAAATCACGTGATTTAAAGATATGATCTACAATACCATACTCAAGTGCCTGCTCGGCAGTCATCCAATGATCACGCTCTGTATCTGCCATGACCTTTTCAAAAGGCTGTCCACAGTTTGCTGCAAGTATCTCAGCCATATGTTTTTTGGTGCGTAATATCCACTCTGCTGTGATCTGGATCTCAGTGGCCTGTCCCTGTGCTCCACCGGATGGCTGGTGAATCATGACCTCAGCGTTAGGGAGAATCATGCGCTTGCCCTTTGTACCGCCGGCAAGAAGAAATGCTCCCATAGATGCAGCCATACCTACACAGATTGTAGATACGTCACACTTGATGTACTGCATAGTGTCATAGATAGCCATACCGTCAGTGATAACACCGCCAGGGCTGTTTATGTAAAGGCTGATATCCTTGTCAGGGTCCTCGGACTCAAGGAATAACAGCTGTGCAACTACAAGAGATGCAGTGTCGTGATTGACCTCATCACCAAGAAAAACTATACGCTCATTTAACAGTCTTGAAAAAATATCATAGGAGCGCTCTCCTCTTGATGTAGACTGAATGACATAAGGAATTGTTGTAATATCACTAAAATTCATATTTCGTCCTCCGTTTTAATCATTTTACTATTATATCTTATGGAAAACAATGAAGCGGTACTTCACAAATATACTGCATCCTATGATTTGGGGAATGTCTATTTGCCCCTGTACCATTAAAATCAAACAGGCGATGCAGCAATATGACTGCATCGCCCGTATATTTATAATAAGTTTCTGTGAACTGTTTAATAAGCTATTTAAGCCTCTTCCTCAGCCTCATCCTTATCGGACTTCTTTTTCTTTTCTGGCTTTACAAGGTTAGCCTCAGAAACAAGGAAGTCAACAGTATCCTGGAATGCAAGATCTCTCTTCATGCTATCCTTCTGAGAATCTGTCATGTTCTTCATGAGATCCTCGTACTTCATCTTGTACTGATCAGCAATCTTTTTGAACTCCTCATCACAACGATCATCAGTAACTGTGATGTTTTCAGCCTTCATAACAGCCTCGATAACGAGAGATGTCTTGATGTTTCTCTCAGCATTTGGCATCATCTGCTCTCTGAGTTGCTCAACAGTCTGTCCTGTGATCTTTAAGTACTGATCCATAGGAATGCCCTGCTGCTGAAGTCTCATCTGATAATCATAAATCATGTTATCAAGCTGAGCATCGATCATAGCCTTTGGAATATCAACTGTTGCATTGTCAACAACCTTGGCAACTACGCTGTTCTCATTGGCAGATGTAGCCTGCTTTTCCTTAGCCTCCTTAAGAGTCTTCTTAAGGTCCTTCTTGTACTCGTCGAGAGTATCGAACTCAGAAACCTCTGATGCGAACTCATCATCTGCTGCAGGAACCTGCTTTTCCTTAACAAGCTTGATAGCTGTCTTGAAAAGAGCTGCCTTGCCAGCGAGATCCTTGGCACCATACTCCTCTGGGAAAGTAACATTAACGTCTACAGTCTCACCGGCCTTGTGTCCGATGAGCTGATCCTCAAATCCAGGAATGAAAGTGCCTGAACCAATTGTAAGAGGATAATCCTCTCCCTTGCCACCTTCAAACTCCTTGCCATCTACTGAACCTACGAAATCGATAGTTGCGATATCGTTTTTCTTGATTGCACGATCAACCTCAACAACACGTGCATTCTTTTCGAGCTCCTGCTTAAGCTTCTCGTTTACTTCCTTGGCAGTAACTGTTGTCTCAGCCTTTTCTACTGTTACGCCCTTGTACTCGCCGAGAGTAACCTCAGGCTTAACTGCAACTGTAGCTGTATAAATAAGATTCTTATCTGCGCCAATCTGATCTACACCTATCTCTGGTCTTGAAACAATCTCAAGGCCTGACTCCTTTGCTGCATTAGGATATGTCTTATCAAGAACATCATTGAGAGCATCCTCAAAGAATACCTGAGGACCATACATCTTTTCAATCATAGCCTTTGGTGCGTGTCCCTTACGGAAACCTGGGAGATTGAAACGTCCCTTGTTCTTATTATATGCTGCATCGATTGCCTTTAAAAACTCAGCATTATCTACCTCAATGGTCAACTTGGCCATATTGTGTTCAAGATTTTCAACTTTAACGCTCATTAAGAGTACCTCCAAAACTTATCGTTTCTTAATTTTTTATATGTAACCCACAGGGGAAATGCGCATACTCCTCCCGTGTGTAAACACGTCCGAGTCAAGAGTATATCATGTACTTTCTTTTATCGCAAGGATTTTTGTGTAGGCATGATGCCTCTGGCAAGTCTTGCATTACTATACTCTCCACCTGCAGTTACGTCCTCTCCAAACCATACAGGTGGTATAAATGAGTCCTCCTCCTCGATGGAATCAAACTCTACCTCTACAAGGCTGTATCCGGAAAGCTCACCCTCAAATATATCCAGCTCGGCAGTATATCCATCGATAGGCACCATATATCGTTTCTTTTTAATGACTGAACCATCATGCTTTTTCATGAGGTTGTCATATGATGCCTTGTCTAAAGGGAGATTATACTCCTCATGTGCATACATGCCCTGACCTTTATAGGTGAGCTCATACTTGTCGGTATCCTCGCTTACTTCATGTCTTATGCGTAAGGTGGGCCTGAAATTAAGATATGCCTGCTCAAGCTCTCTGACTTTGTACTGACTCAGATCAGCAGGTATTTCTTTTACTAGGAATTTGCGCTCGATTTCCATACCCATAATAAATCTCCCCTGAAATAATATTTAAAGTGAGCAAAAAAAGAGCCGGAAAAAATCCGGCTCTTAAAATCTGATCAATTACTCTGCGTCTGCCTCTGTAGACTTTTCAGCCTCAGCCTTGCCAACTGCATCGATATCAACATCAGCTACATCTGCATTTTCATTGCGATCTGCATCTGGAAGAAGTGCCTTCATGCTAAGTGAGATCTTACGATTGTCAACATCAAGATCAACGATCTTAGCCTCGATATCCTGTCCTACTGTAAGAACATCAGATGGCTTGTTTACATGCTCCTTGGAAATCTGAGAAACATGAAGAAGAGCATCAATACCCTTTTCAAGCTCTACGAATGCACCGAAGTCTGTCATACGTGCAACCTTACCTGAAACAGTTGTACCTACAGCAAACTTAACTTCTGCATCCTTCCATGGGTTCTCATCAGGGAACTTACGTGTAAGAGCAATCCTCTCACCGTTAATCTCCTTAACAAGTGCCTTAACCTCCTGGCCTGGCTTAAAGATCTTCTTAGGGTTCTCAATCCTGCCCCAAGACATCTCTGAAATGTGAAGAAGACCGTCAGCACCACCAAGGTCGATGAATGCACCGAAATCTGTAAGGTTCTTAACAATACCTGTACGTACATCACCAACATGAAGCTCTGAGAAGAGCTTGTCGTGCTGCTCCTTCTTTGTAGCAGTCATAAGCTGCTTTCTATCACCGATAACTCTACGCTTCATAGGGTTGAACTCAGTAATAACAAACTGAACGTCCTGGCCCTGATACTTAGTAAGATCTCTCTCAAATGTATCAGATACAAGTGATGCAGGGATAAATACTCTAGCACCGTCAACCTCAACATTAAGGCCGCCCTTAACAACCTGAACAACCTTGCCGGTAAGAACTGTCTGGCTCTCGAAAGCCTCTCTAAGCTCCTCTGATGCCTTGGATGCAATTGCCTCTCTGTGTGAAAGTGCAACCTGACCCTCGCCATCGTTTACCTTTTTAACCTTGCATTCAATCTCGTCACCAACGTTGACTACTGTAGTGAGGTCTAATGTATTATCTGCGCTATAATCACTTCTTGTCATGATTCCGTCTGACTTGTACCCAATGTTGAGTGCAATCTCGTCAGGCTTAACACTAATAACCTTACCAGTAACAATCTCCCCTGCATGAATAGATTTTAATGATGCGTCAAGCATCTGTTCAAAACTCATTTCTGACATAATTTTGAACCTCCTCAATAATTTCTTTCGGGGTGCTTGCCCCAGCCGTAATACCTACGCTTTGAATCGCGCCATCGTAACTAAAGTTAAGATCGTGAACCGTCTGTATCAACTGGGTTTCTGGACACTGGTTTTTGCAAATCTCAAATAACTTTTTTGTGTTGGATGAACTGCTTCCTCCAATGACAATCATAGCATCAGAACTCCTTGCAAGCTCTTTTGCCTCCGCCTGTCGCTCGAAAGTCGCGCTACAAATCGTATTAATAGCATTAACATCATAAAACTTTTTTTTCAAAATATCAATAATTAGTTTAAATTTGTCTGTATTGAATGTTGTTTGTGCCAAAACTACGACTTTTTGACCATTGCCATCCGGAAGATTTTGTGCTGTTTCAATATCCGGTATGGCAGAAATGTCGCCCTCTGCCCATCCGATAATGCCGATAATCTCAGGATGTGACGGGTTTCCGACAATAAAAACTTTTTCTTTTTTCTGAGTATGCTGTTGAGCAAGTTTTTGTATTTTACGTACAAAAGGACAGGAAGCATCTATTGTCTCTATGTTGCGTTTTGTCAATATATCATAAACTGATTTTGGTACACCGTGAGCTCGTATTATGACTACGCCGTCAGTAAGATTTCTCAGATCATCCTCAGTGTTCAGTACCTTTACACCACAACTGCTCACCTTATCTATTACTGTCTCGTTATGTACTATAGGTCCATAGGTGTATATCTGCTTGCGGGCATTTTCCGGTTTACGACCCTCTCTGTCTATGATCTCATATACAGTATCTACTGCTCTCTGAACTCCAAAACAGAATCCGGCTGTCTGTGCTAGTGTTACATTCATTAAAATTTATATCCTTATATTTATAGAATAAATTATCTCTTATTTTCTGCTCATCACGATATCTAAAATTGCATCTATCGTTTCATCAATGTTTAGATCTGAGCTGTCTATCAATACTGCATCAGGTACCTGTATCAGTGGTGAGTTGGCTCTGTGCATATCTCTATAGTCACGCTCCTCGATCTCCTTTTCAACCTCCTGGATGTTACAGGACTCACCCTTTTCTGCAAGCTCAGCTGCACGGCGGCGGGCTCTCTCCTTTACTGAGGCTGTAAGATAGATCTTGGTATTGGCACCAGGGAGTACCTTTGAGCCAATGTCTCTGCCGTCCATTACCACTGAGGCTGTAGATGCAAGCTTCTGCTGGAGACTAACCAGCTTATCTCTCACTGGCTGGTACTGAGATACAGTTGATGCTGCAGCGCCAACCTCCTGGGTACGTATTTTGTCACTGACATTGTCACCATTTAAAAATACCTGCTGTACACCTGAATCGTCGTATGCAATGGAAATGTCTATATCTTTTATTTTGTCAACAACTGATGTCTCGTCCTCAATAGGTATGTCATTACAGATGCAGTAATATCCCACTGTACGGTACATGGCTCCAGTATCTATGTAAACATATCCCAGCTCCCTGGCTACGGCCTTGGCTATAGTGGATTTGCCTGCTCCGGCAGGTCCGTCGATTGCAATACTATATGGCATTATATTACCTCTTTCTCCTATGATGCTGCGATTTTGATACCGCGATAATAAAATCGTTTTCTTCTATTATAATTAGTCTTGTTTAACTTGATATATGGAAAGGCACGATGTGCTGCGTAATTATATAATAATTATCCTGAAACAGTGATAAAACCATAGTCACTAAGATAGCACACATTACTATGCTGTTTCAATATCCTCTGCTGCAGCAGACCTCCCTGCCAGATGACCGGTGGAAAATGCCATCTGCATATTGAAACCACCTGTGTACCCATCTACATCCATGACCTCTCCGGCAAAGTAAAGACCTGAAATTTTTTTAGATTCCATAGTCTTTGGGGAGATTTCCTTTACAGATACACCACCCTGAGTGACTATGGCCTCCTTGAAACTACCGGTGCCACTGATGGTGAACTCAAAGTCTCTCAGCATGGATAAAACCTTTTTACGAGTTTCCTTGTCAACCTCAGTCACTTTTTTATTTATGTCTATGCCCTTTGCCTCAAGTCTTGCGGTAAATACAGATATAAGTTGTGCCGGCAGCAGATTTGAGAAAGCATTCCTGAGCTCCTTGTTACGGAACTCCTGAAAATCACGTAATAGTCTCTCATCCAGTTGCTGGTCATTTAATGCTGGTTTCAGGTCGATATGTACTGTAAGTATCTTGCGCTTTTTTGGGTCCTCTGCATTTAAGTACCTGGTTATTACTGCTGATGCAGAAATGATAACAGGACCTCTGAGACCCTCCTCAATAAAATCGAGATCGCCAAAGTCCTTGTAGTAGCTCTTGCCATTGTCATCGGTGATATTGATACTGATATTTTTTAATGTGAGCCCCTTTAATCTGTATATGTCCGGCTCATGTACATTGAGGCAGACAAGGGATGGATAAGTCTCGGTAACAGTCATGCCTGCCTCACGGGCAAATCTGTATCCATCACCTGTAGAACCTGTGGATGGATATGCCAGTCCGCCAGTGGCAACGATGACACGGTCAGCCGGATACTTGCCGTAGCAGGTCTCTATACCGGAAACGTGGCCGTTTTTATAGTTTATGTTACGCACCTCTGTTTTGTAGTGGATCTCAACACCAAGTTTTTTGATATAGTGCTTTAAGGCATCAGTGATGCTATATGCGTGGTCGGATACAGGAAATACTCTGTCTCCACGCTCAGTTTTTGTACGGCATCCCTGCTTTTCCAAAAGCTTAATGACATCCTGGTTGGTAAAGTCATAAAGGGCTGAATAAAGAAATCTGGGATTTGTGACATAGTTTTTAAAAAAATCCTCTATGTCCTGGGCGTTAGTCATATTGCCGCGGCCCTTACCTGTTATGAATATTTTTTTGCCCAGCTTGTCATTTTTTTCTATAAGGTGTACCTCTGCGCTGCTGTTTGTTTCTTTGGCTGCGATGGCTGCCATCATACCTGCGGCTCCACCGCCAATAACATATATCTTCACTTGAACTCCTGACTGAACTTTAATCGTATATTGCTTTTTCGTAACGACATTATACACGAAAATTACTCAAATAAAATACCCGGGCCGTTTAAAACCCGGGTAAAGTAATCAAATTGTTTAGTTTGTAGCACTTAAAACAAACATGTTGTAAATTGCTTTAATTGCTTTTTCAAAATCCTCGTTTCTCACACCAATGATGATGTTGTACTCACTGGATCCCTGATCGATCATCTTGATATTGATATACTCATGCGCCAGTGCGGAGAATACTCTGCCGGCTACACCACGTGATGACTTCATACCACGTCCAACTACTGCAACAAGTGCAATGTCTGACTCAAGCTCAATGAGATCCGGATTGACAGCACGTTGTATGCCGTTAAGGACCTTTTGCTCACAGCTCTCCAGCTCCTCCTGATGTATAACCAGCGTCATGGTATCTATTCCTGATGGTAAATGCTCAAAGGAAATGTTGTTGTCCTCAAGAATGGTAAGGATCTTGCGTCCAAAACCAATCTCTGAGTTCATCATAGCCTTTTCTATGTTGAGTGCACAGAAATCCTTTTTGCCACTTACACCTGTGATAACAAAACGTGGTTTCTTTAAAGTGTCCTGTACGATAAGTGTACCATGGTCATTAGGCTTGTTTGTGTTTTTGATCTGGATAGGGATGCCCTCTTTACGAACCGGGAAAATAGCATCCTCGTGGAGCACGCCGGCACCCATATAACTGAGCTCTCTGAGCTCTCTGTATGTAATATAGTCGATGACCTCAGGATTTTTAACAATACGAGGATCTGCTACGAGGAAACCGGAAACATCTGTCCAGTTTTCATAAAGATCAACATGCTGGGCTGCAGCAATAAGTGAGCCTGTCACGTCAGAGCCACCTCTGCTGAAGGTTACAATATCTCCATCCTCATTGGCACCGTAAAAGCCAGGGAATACGGCATAATCCACGTCTGTAAGTGCATCGTGTATAGCTGTTTCTGTCTTTTGATAATCACAGGTCCTGTCCTTTTTGAAAACGAAACAGGAAGCTGAATCGATAAATGTAAAGCCGAGATAAGCTGCCATAAGCTTGGCATTTAGGAACTCTCCACGGGAAGCTGCATAATCCTTGCCCGCACCATCCAGGAGGTCATGAGCGATCTTGTCAAAATCATCATCAAGGTTGAAATCAAGTCCGAGACCATCAATGATCTCCTGATAACGCTCCTTGATCTTTGTAAGGATAGGATTGAAATTTTGATCAGATGAAGCAGCATTGTAAAGCTGATACAGCATATCTGTGACCTTGGTATCATGGGAATCTCTCTTACCTGGAGCAGATACAACAATGTAATGTCTTGTTTTATCAGAGGTTATAATGCTTTTTACTTTTTTGAACTGCTCAGCTGATGCACAGGAACTACCACCAAATTTTGCTACTTTAATCATGATTACTCCCTTATCTCTAAAAATCTATAAATATACATCGCAATAATCACTGCAAAAAAATGTAAATCTGACTAAGAATTATACCATCTCATGGGGCAATAAACAATATTTCCGTCCTACCAATCTACTATATCAGATATTCCAAAAAACTGCACCGACGTGTGACGGTGCAGTTTATTAAATGCCGAATAAGTATATGGAGCAAACTTCTTGTCAGAGGAACATATTTAAGAAGTGGTCAAATGCTGAATATGTATATGGAGCAAACTCTATTCATTTCTGATAGCCGCTAAAGGACTTAGTTTCATGGCTCTTACAGCTGGTACGTATCCGGCGATAGAACCTACGGCGATGGCAAAAATAATTGCAAATGCTGCGAGCCATAGTGGAATGTATGAAAGGGATCCACCGCTGTTGTAGCCAATGAACATGGTTACAGCCTCACTGTCACCAGATGTAAAAAAGTTTATGATAAATGAAATAAGGTAACTTACTATAAGACCTGCAACGCCTCCCATAAATCCGATAATTCCTGACTCAAATAAAAACATATTTTTGATGTCAGACATATCACACCCCAGAACTTTCATGACACCTATCTCCTTTGTCCTCTCATAAATAGACATCATCATGGTGTTCATGATACCTATGGCGGCAACCAGGAGGGATACTCCGCCGATGCCTCCCAATACCATCTGTATCATATTGAGAGTTTGCTGCGCTGACTGCAGCCACTCCATATTTGAGCTTACATTAAATCCGAGGTCTGAAATAGTTTTCTGTACGTCTTTTACGTTTTCCATATTATCCACAAAGACATAGGCAGTGTTATAAACGTAATAGTTATAGGCCTTGCCGTTTTTGCTTGTACGTGGATCTGGTACAAGGGCCTTTTTGTACAGCTTACGTAGAAATCTCTTAAGAGTGTCTATATCAGCATAAACATTGTAGGAGTTAGATGACCAGTCCTCCTTGCCTCCCTTTAGTATGCCTGTAACAGGCAGGATATACTTTTTGAGTGGTTTGTTTACAGTTGTGCTGTCATCAGAGGATTTCTTGCTGGTATCTGTGTAGGATGAGTTTGGGAATGTTATAAAAATTGTGTCTTTGTATGGGTCTACCTCAATAGAATCATAGTTTTTGGGCTTATAGAAGGAGTTATACAGTATCTGATTTCCATAGATGAGACTAAGGGTGCCCTGATCTGGCTCCGGGATGGTACCGCCCTCTCTCAGAGATAACTGTGAGAGGTAGTACTGAGATACTCCGCAGATGGTAAAGTTTCCGTCGTAGCCATTACACTTGGCAGAGACATTCACCTCAAGGGAAGGACTTACTGATACCACATGGTCCAGGGAGGCGAATGTCTCGATATTTTCATCTGTCAGCTCATACTGTTTTTTGTTTTTGGAATTACTGTCTCTGTTCTCGTAACTCTCATACACGCGAATAAGAGTCAGAGTGCCCTCCTCCTGATAAGACTTGAGCATCATCTGACTCATACCGAGCCCAAGACTGACCATGACCACGATGGAAGCAGTACCGATGACTACACCAAGTATGGTCAGAAAGGTCCTGGTCTTACGTCGTCTAAGATTATTTAAAGCTAATTTAAATAAATCAGATAGTCTCATTTATATCCTGTTCTTTGGTCTTTTTCCTTTTCCTGATGAATATTGTGCCTCCGGTTATTATGAGGAGTGCTGCAGCTATGCCCCCAGGGATCTTGAACTTGTCTATAGGGGATGGCTCGGTATAATCCATGTCCGTAACCTCGGTACTATAGTCCTCCTCTATCTCCTCCGTCACATATAGATTTATGGTCTGAGCCTGAGTAGACTGCTCGCCGTTGATATCCTCATAAGTGATGGTGACATTGATGGTGCCATCATCTGTTGTACGTGCGGCACCCGCTATCATGGCATCAACTGTACCGGACTCACCTGGCTTAATGTTACCGACATAGGAGCTGGTGGTCTGTATTGAATCTGCGGCAAAGTCTACTGTTACATTGTAAAGGATCACCTTACCGGTGTTGTTGATATTGAACATTACGTTTGACTCGTTTCCTACAGAAACTGTCTCAGGCTGGATATCAAAACCTGTACAGGACAGACGTGCCTCCTGCTTTACAACTATGTCAAGTGTCACCTTTTCCTCTGCGTTTTTAAACTCAGGAGAATCATACTTTTCATTTACTGTGATGGCGTAGGATCTGGGATTGACGCCGGCAGTAGCTACCATGGACCAGGAGACCTCCTTGGACTCACCGGCTGAAAGGGCATTTATTACTGCTGAGTTGGCACCATTTTCAGTGGAGAAAACATTAGAATTATCAGTTTTCTCTGACTCCACAGTCAAAAGTATGTTACTGGCATTTATATTAGTGCTTGCATTTTGTATGGTTACGTAAAGCTTGAAGGGCTGTCCGGCATATACGGTCTCTGGCTCTGTATGATATGCACCAACTACAAGACGTGCCTTGGTACGGTCATTGGCATTGAACTCTCTCGTGGAGTCAGGCTCAGTGTCGTTCATGGCAGGGTTGTTAATGTTGACATAAAAGGTGTGACTCTCCTTGGAAAGGAGGGTAGAGTCAGGTGTGCGCTTGTAGGTCACAGTATAATTGAGCGGATAATAGCCGCTGGCAGCATTACGCTTGATAGCCATGGAGTATGCCGGACTGATGGTCTCATCCGGGTCTACAGATGTAAAGGTCTGGTCGTAGTTTGACTGAGCGATCTCAAATGGGAATTGTTTGGTGGCGATGCTCTTGGAGTAGGCAGTGTTCTGCATCTCAGCATCATCCGCCAGTGTGTTTTCCATGTGAATCTTGACATCGTATAAGGTACGATTGGTCTGATTACGGAAATCCACAGTATAGTTCATCACATCTGGATAACTGGTGACAGGGGTGGACTGATCCTCTCCTACGATGAATGCAGCCTCCTTTTCCATTGTGGCAGGGTCTTTGACGTCTCCTTGGGCTGTAACAGAAATATTGATAAACTCAGCTCTGTTTAAACTGCCATAGGAACCTGAGGAGTTGTATGGGACATCATAAAAAATGGAGATAGGTACAGCGTAATAGCCTGCATCTATATCACTCCTTATATGTACGTTAAAGGTTATCTCCTTATACTCGCCCTTTTTAAGAGTGCCCAGTTTCTGCTCCTGTGTCATGGTAGAGGCATTGATCTCAAGGGGATATGTGCCGCCATCTACTGGATAAGTGAGACCGAGGGAGGCATTGTAAGCTCTGGATGCACCTGCCTGGTAGCCCTCATTGTATGCCTCTGACTCAGCGGACTCATCATCTGAATCGTATGGATTGGAACGGTTGGCATTTGGTACAATGCCATTGGTGTTTACGAGATTCTGATCCTGAGACAGGCGCACTCTCACGTTATTGATTTCAGAGGATTTAGGATTATATAATCCGTTGACTCCGTTGTATCCAATACGTACAGTGAGCTGCATGTCCTGACCTACTACACCCTCAGGGGTAGGATCTGCATCGTGTACAAAGGTGTTAAGATTAGTGTCCACATATGAGGCCTGAGATGTAAAAGGCCTGCATAGTATCAGTGCTGCTATTATGAAAAAGGAACTGAGATACAGACTCAGTACCTTTTTTAGTGATCTGTTAGTGTAAAACATTGATTTCTTCATACTTCTTTAGTCACCTGCTCTGGTTTACTCTATTACTACTCTATAGGTGTAACGATGCAGTAGGGTGCGTCACCTGTCTCCTCTTTAATCTGTATTTCTATAGGACTGGACTCATTGATTATAGTCTCGACGATATGACCATCCACTACCCTGAGTTGTCTGTCAGCCCAGGACGCTATATGTGGGTCATGGGTGACCATAACAAGTGTGCGTCTATCCTCAGAGACAATGCGCTTCATGAGGTTAAGAACATCATCTGTGGTGTGTGAATCCAGGTTTCCCGTAGGCTCATCCGCAAAAATGATCTTGGGATCTATGACCAGAGCCCTGGCTATACCAACTCTCTGCTGCTGACCACCAGACATCTGATTAGGCATATGTGATCCCTGATCACCGATGCCGATCAGGTCCATATAATGTCTCGCGGATTTCATGCGAGTATCATAATCCACACCTCTGAACATAAGTGGCATGGCCACATTTTCAATGGCAGTCATAGAAGGGATTAAGTTGTAGCTTTGAAATATAAAACCAACATGTTGGCGACGGAACTTTACAAGCTGAGCCTCATCCATCTTGTCTATACGTTTGTTGGCTATTTGGATAATGCCGCTTGAGGGCGACTCCAGCCCTGCCAACATATTGAGACATGTGGACTTACCTGATCCTGAGGTGCCGACTATGGCGATAAACTCACCTTGATAAATGTCAAAAGATACTCCATTAAGAGCGTAGACCTTATTGGATCCAATATTAAAGATTTTATATAAGTCCCTCACCTTTATGAGTGGTTCCAAATCTGCTCCTACTTTCTTAAAAATATAATATTAGCTATATTTTTTAGCCATGTATGAATCATTATAGGTTATTAAAGTCAAATATACAATGTACGAATTAGTGAAGAAAAAGTGAGTGTATTAAAAAAACTGTCAAGAAGTCAGATGACTCTGACAGCTTGACAGTTTATAAATCACTGAATAGATTATTTCTTTTTGCCCTCGATTGAGTTCCAGTTTGGTGTAAGTACTGTCTTACCACCCATGTATGGCTGGAGTACCTCAGGGATAGTTACAGAACCATCAGCCTGGAGGTGATTTTCAAGGAAAGCGATAAGCATACGTGGAGGTGCTACACATGTGTTGTTTAATGTGTGAGCGAGATGGATCTTGCCGTCCTTGCCCTTGATACGGATCTTGAGACGTCTTGCCTGAGCATCACCAAGGTTTGAACATGAACCAACCTCGAAATACTTTTTCTGACGTGGTGACCAAGCCTCAACATCGCATGACTTGACCTTAAGATCTGCGAGATCACCTGAGCAGCACTCCAGTGTTCTTACAGGGATATCCATAGAACGGAAGAAATCTACTGTGTTATGCCATAACTTGGCATACCAGTCCATAGACTCCTCTGGCTCACATACAACGATCATCTCCTGCTTTTCAAACTGGTGGATACGGTAAACACCACGCTCCTCAAGACCATGAGATCCCTTTTCCTTACGGAAACATGGTGAATAAGATGTAAGTGTAAGAGGTAATGTGTCGCCTGGGAGGATCTGGTCGATAAAACGTCCGATCATGGAGTGCTCTGAAGTACCGATAAGGTAGAGATCCTCTCCCTCGATCTTGTACATCATAGAATCCATCTCAGAGAATGACATAACACCATCTACAACCTTGGAACGGATCATGTAAGGTGGAATTACATAAGTAAAACCTCTGCCAATCATGAAGTCACGGGCATAGCTGAGAACTGCAGAGTGAAGACGTGCAATATCTCCAAGGAGATAATAGAAACCGTTACCTGCAACTCGTCCGGCAGCATCCATATCAACGCCACCAAAAGACTCCATAATATCTGTGTGGTATGGAACCTCAAAATCAGGTACTACTGGCTCACCAAAACGCTCATTCTCAACGTTGTGTGTATCATCAGGACCGATAGGAACAGATGGATCGATCATGTTAGGGATGACCATCATCCTCTTTGTAAGCTCCTCAGTAAGCTGAGGCTGTAACTCCTCAAGCTCCTTGAGTCTGTCAGAATACTGAGATACCTCAGCCTTGATCTTTTCAGCCTCATCCTTTTTACCCTGTGCCATAAGCGCACCGATCTGCTTTGAAACAGAATTTTTCTTTGCACGAAGATCGTCAGCTTCCTGCTGGCACTTTCTAGCTTCCGCATCGTACTTGATGACCTCATCAACCAGTGGAAGTTTCTCATCCTGGAACTTCTTTTTAATGTTTTCTTTTACAAGCTCCGGATTCTCTCTGACAAATTTAATGTCTAACATAAGACCCTCTCTCCTCCCGGATAATATCTAAATAAAATATGCTAAAAAAGCACTTACTTACTATAGCGTTATTTCTCCCCTTTTTCAAGGGATAAGCGGCGAATGCCTCAAGCACTAAGTATCAAAGATCACAGAAGATGTAATATATCCTCAAACTGGACGCCGTTTATAACAGGAACCTGCTCATCCTCAGAATGCCTTATGGCCTCGGCTACAAAATCCGCAGCAGTCTGGCATGAAGCTCCCAGATCATCGCCCTTTATATACTTTGACGCAAGTATGGAACTGAACAGATCTCCAGTGCCTGGTCTGCCGCTGCCTGTACGTTTATTACGGATAAAGCGTAAGTCTCCATCAGACTCTGACAGAACATTAAGGAGTTTATCCTCTCCATCCTCTGATATCTCCTCTATACCTGTAATGACTATAGCACCATCTGTGATATGCTGAAGTGCAGAAACCAGTGTGCTCAGTACCATGGCTTTGGCCGCGTCCAGATAACAACCATCAAGAGTTTCCTTTAATCCGTCATAATCAAAGTCTGTAAGTAAAGCGGCCTCCGTAAGATTAGGGCATATGAGATCTGCATGTTTAGCAAGAATACGCATGGCGTCAATATTGTCACTTGTCATGTGTCTGTAGAGTTTACCGTGGTCTGCTGTCACAGGATCAAGTATTACCTTTAAGCCTGGATTAATGAGCTTTTGGCTCATGATAAACTGCTCGATCATCTCCTGCTCTTTTTTACTGCTCAGATATCCTATCAATATGCCGTCAAATGTAAAGTTGTTTTTTTTCCAGGCATCAAAATATGCCTGCATATAATCAGTAAAGTCTAACTTACTGACATCACTAAAGGCAGTATGACTGCTGAGTATGGCGGTAGGCACCGGGCACGGAGTCACTCCAAGAGTTGCTGCAACAGGTATCTGTATACTCAGTGAGCTGCGACCTATCCCACTCAGATCATTTATTATTGCAAGATTTTTCATAATGCGGGTCAATCCTTTAAAAGCTCGTTAAAAGCACGTACATTATCAGCAATCTTGTCAGATGGTTTAAATACTGCAGAACCTGCGATAAAGAAGTTGGCACCTGCTGCCTTGATAGAGCTGATATTGTCGAGAGTCACGCCGCCATCTACTCCGATGTTAAGTTTGAGATCAGCCTTGTCAGCCTTTTCTCTGAGGGCACGTATCTTGTCCATTGTGTAAGGTATAAACTTCTGTCCGCCGAATCCTGGATTGACAGTCATGATGAGTACAAGGTCCAGCATTGGCAGGACACAGTCCAGGGTTTCTATAGGTGTTGCCGGGTTGAGTGCAACACCGGCCTTTAAACCGTGTTCCTTGATCTGATTTAAAGTTCTGTCCAGGTGAATGCAGGCCTCCTGGTGGATAGTGATGCCATCTGCGCCTGCTTTTACGACGTCATCGATATATCTGCCTGGCTCCTGTACCATCATGTGTACATCAAAGAAACTCTTTAAGTCCTTGCGTACAGCCTGGATTATAGGTGCACCGAAAGAGATATTAGGTACAAAAGTTCCGTCCATCATATCAAAATGTATATAGCTGGCTCCAGCATCCTCTGCAGCCTTAATGCTGTTTGTTAAATTGCCAAAATCTGCAGATAAAATAGACGGTGACAAATAGCTTTTCATATAATTAGTATCTCCTTTGTGATTTTAATTCGTTGTAGAGCAAGACATAACTCTCGTATCTCTCCTTGGAGATGCGGCCATCATTGACTGCGGCCTTGACGGCACAGTCTGTCTCGCCTATATGTATGCATGTTTTAAAGCGGCAATCCTGTCTGTACTCCTCAAACTCAGGGAAGTAGTACATCAGGCGCTCAGGCTCTATATCATTGATATATAATGAGGTAAATCCAGGTGTATCAAGGACGTAAGTATCATCGTCGATATAGAAGAACTCAGTGTGTCTTGTGGTGTTCTTTCCTCGCTCGATCTTACGGCTCAGCTCTCCAGTCTCCATATTGGCCTCAGGATGAATGAGATTAGTGATGGATGACTTGCCGACGCCACTTGGACCAGATAAAACTGTGGTCTTGCCGCGCAGTATCTCCATGATCCTTTCGTAACAGTCACCTGCTTTGGCACTTATCTCCAGTACCTTGTATCCTGCAGCTCTGTATATCTCAGGTATAAGCTCTGGATGGTCAGAGTGAATCTCAGGAATAAAGGTCTTTTTTTCTTTTTTCTTTTTCCATGATGGAGTGCCATCAGCCTCATCTGCTGCACTATCATCAGGTGAGTCAGGAGCATCTATCAGATCCACCTTGTTAAAGAAAATAACTACAGGTATATCACGCTGCTCCATATTTATGAGAAATCTGTCCAGCAGACTCAGGTTTGGGTCAGGATGTTTGAGTGCAAACACCACTACTGCCTGATCTATATTGGCGACCTCAGGTCGGATAAGCTGATTTTTACGAGGGAGTATGCGGATAACAGAACCCTCATGCTCTTTCTCGCTATCCTGAACGGGCTCGATTTCAGCATTGTCACCAACGAGAGGTTTCTCGTTACGGTTCCTAAAGATACCCTTGGCCCGGCACTCATAATCACCCTCAGGAGTGTGGACATAATAGAAACCACCTATTCCTTTATATATTTTTCCCTTTAATGGCATTTTTACCTCATGTTTCTATAGAATTATGTTTTCAAAAGATCACTGTTTATCAGCGGAGAAATAACAGTTAAAGGAGGCAATTACAGTATCGGTAGATGCGTCTACTACCTCCACAACACCCGACTGTACTCCGTAGGCTCCCTTTATAGTCGGGAACACTACCTGTAGCTCAGTACCTATCTCATAGGATCTGGCCTCCTGGAGTGTCTTATAATGCTCCTCTCCATTTATGTCCTGACGTAGACGTATGGATATCAGCATAGTTCCGTTGGATCCTGGAGTTGCCTCTGTACCAAGTGGAACAGCGGTATTGATGGAACTATACCAGTAGTTACTGTCGTCACTGTTGTAGCTGGTTGCATCGTCTGTTTCCGCAATCTTGACACTGGCCTCACCATCAGGTCCCGCTGACACAGTGAAACTTACGGAAGTACCTCTAGGTACCACAGTGTTGGCAGTTATTGACTGGTCCATAACAACGCCCTCATCAACTGTATCGTCAGGCAGATAAGAAATGTTGCCTGGTACAAGATCAGCGAGTGACAGAGCTGTAAGAGCATCCTTTTCTGTAAAGTTCTGCAGATCAGGAACATGTGCCATGTTCTCGTCAGGGCCCAGTGACACAATGATCTCCAAAGTCTCTGTACCAGATGAATCCGGCTTGTTTGTAGCTATGACGTAACCGGCGGCTACCTCATCTGAGAATGTCTCAGTCACATGGTATGGTATATCCCGATCATTTAATTTTTTCTCAAGATCACTGAATTTAGTGGCATGTAATGTGTCAAGGTCGTATGGGTTATTCTTGTCATAAAAGACAAGTGTCTGTGCACCCTTGGAAACAGTGACGTTTATTGTACTGCCACCCACGTAATTACCATCGGGATAACTGATGATAACCCCCTCATTGTATCTGTCGGAGTACTCCTCAGCGCTCTGTACAATGTTAATGTTGTACTCTGAAAGCTCATCCTCAGCCTCCTCAACAGTGAGACCTATGATACTCTGTATGCGTGTCTCCAAAGCAGAGATAGTGATACTTACCTCTGTGGTGGACTCCTGTTGTGTCTCTGTAGCCACAGTTGTCTCGAGTGGTGCATTGGCCTGCTGTAAGAAATCGATTATGTTTTTACCGATAACTATCACCAGGATAAAGATACATACTCCGCAGGCAATGGCAATACTGCGATTAAGCATCAGAGTCTTATCTGAAAGACGTTTATGTGCATTTATGTCCTCTGCAGAGAGCTCCTGTACACCGGAACCACTATCAGACTTGTCCATATTTTTCTGCATGGATTTAATGTCCTCAAGCTCTGATGGAGACAGTACTCTGGTTTCGTTAAGATCCTCCGGAATCTTGCCCTTGAAAAATGCACCGCTAGGATCCTTAAGAGACTTTTGCAGATCCTCTCCCAGCTCACCTATATGCTGATATCTCTTTTTTGGAGACTTTTGCATACACTTAAATACTGCAATATCAAGAGCAGGATAAACATCTGGCACGACATCTCTGACTCTAGGTATCTGGTTTTCAAGGTGAGCAAAAACTACAGCTACAGAGGTGCTGCCGTCATATGGTACCTTGCCTGTGAGCATCTCATAGAGAGTACAGCCAAAGCTGTAAATATCTGAACGCTCGTCGGCCTGACCGGATCTGGCCTGCTCTGGAGAAATATAATGTACAGAACCCATAACCGTAGTGTTTACAGTCTGCTGTGTTGCTGCACGGGCTATACCAAAGTCGGCTACCTTGACAGTTCCATCACTGGAAATGATCATGTTCTGTGGCTTGATATCTCTGTGTACGATGCCATTTTTGTGGGCCTGCTCTATACCACCCACGACCTGTATGGCAATAGCGATGGCCTCCTTAGAGTCCATGCGACCACGTTTCTGTATATAGGTTTTGAGGGTAATGCCCTCCACAAGCTCCATCACGATATAGTGGAGCCTATCCTCGTGATTATCTATTATGTCGTATACTGCGACAATGTTTGGATGATTGAGCTTAGCTGCTGCCTGAGCCTCATTTTGGAATTTACGGATAAAGTCCTGATCCTCGCAGTACTCCTCTTTGAGTACCTTGATTGCTACAGCACGACCCATTTTTTTGTCTGTAGCACGATATACAAAACTCATGCCACCCTGGCCAATAAGAGAGTCTATCTCATAACGATCGTCTAGAATCTGTCCATCCTGAATCATCATGACTCCACCTCCTCTCTGTAAGGACCGGCAAGTGCAATACCTATATTGTCCTTGCCTCCGTTTATATTGGCCATATCAATTAAGGCCGTTACCTTGTTTTCGATAGAATTATGCTCACGAATGATATTTCGGATACTTTCATTATCAACCATATTGGTGAGACCATCAGAACACATTATAAAATAGTCTCCATCTGCAAGCTCCACCTCAAAAAAGTCTGCAGCAACACGTGGCTCGATGCCTACAGCTCTCGTGATAATGTTTCTGGAATTCATGTAATCCTGAGAGCCGCGACGCATAAAGCCTCGCTTGACCATCTCCTCTACATATGAGTGGTCTCTGGTTATTTGTTTAATTGTATTTCCGTGTATAAGATATGCACGGGAGTCACCGATATTGCTGACTGTGAGATTGTTACCCTCCAGAAAGGCGGTAACTAAGGTAGTGCCCATACCGCTAAGATTGTCATCCTCCATGGACAGCTTGTAAAGTCTGGCATTGACAGATAATATGCCGTCCTGGATGAGCTGTACAGGAGGCGTGCCTGCAGGGGCATTTGATATATATTTTTTTAACTCTTCTACAGCGAAACGAGATGCATAGTCACCGGCCTTATGCCCGCCCATACCATCGGCAAGCAGAAAAAGATTAGGTAAAGATCCTACCGGCTGATCGGTCGCAAAAACATAGTCTTGATTCATACGTCTTTTGCGGCCTTTATCCGTTTTTGCAAAAAAGTCCATCATCTACTCCTTAAGATTATGGCTGTCAGCCATCAACATTGTTTTCTAAATAGTCTCTACGTAACTGTCCGCATGATCCGGAAATGTCAGATCCCATCTCCCTGCGGATGGTAGCGGCAATGCCGTTTTTTTCCAATATGTGCTGGAATGTCTCGATCTTGGTACGATCTGGTCTTTTCCAGTCGCGCTCCTTTATAGGGTTGACCGGGATCAGGTTTACATGGCACTGAAGTTTGCCCTTGTTTTTCATACTCTGTATCAGATGCACAAGTTGTCTGGCCTCGTCTTTATTATCATTTACGCCCTCTACTACAGAATACTCAAAAGTAACTCGTCTGCCGGTCTTTTCAAAATAATACTCTATGGCAGGCATGATCTCTGATAAAGAGTATTTATTGGCTATAGGCATGAGGGTCTTGCGGGTCTCATCATTTGGAGCATGCAGGCTTAACGCCAGTGTGATGCCGTAATTCTCATCTGCCAGCTCTCTGATACGTGGCACGAGTCCACAGGTTGAAACTGTTATGTTGCGGCGAGAAATATTGAGTCCGTTCTCATCGGATATCATACGTATGAAACGAGTGAACTCATCATAATTATCAAGAGGCTCTCCTGAACCCATTATAACTATGTTGTCAACACGCTCTCCCGTTTGTCTCTGCATGAGATAGACCTGGCCAAGCATCTCCCCTGATGTCAGGTTCCGGGCCAGCCCATCAATCGTTGATGCGCAGAACTTACATCCCATGCGGCAGCCTACCTGACTGGAAATGCATACAGAGTTGCCATGCTGGTATTTCATCCATACGGACTCGATGATATGTCCGTCTTGCATACGGTTAATAAACTTTTTGGTCCCATCGATACTGGAAGTAAGCACCTCTACAGTCTCTGGGAGTCGGGCAGAGTAACTCTCTGCAAGTTTGTCACGTAAAGTCTTGGAGACATTGGTCATCTCATCATAACCATCTACAAGCTTAACATGTAACCACTGATATATCTGCTTGGCTCTGAATGGCTTTTCACCCATTTCTTCAAGCAGTTTCTTTAAATCTTCTAATTCAAGATCTCGTAAATTTTTCATTAAAATCCCTAATCTAATTTCCGTTGTTAAAAACATCACTGGATAGTGACATACATCAATCTTTTACAAAAAGACATAGGTAGAATCCGTCAGATGGCTCGCCGGGTAAAAACTTTCTCTCTTTTATCAGTCGGAAACCAGGAATGTTCAGGATATAATCTCTGTTATCCTCATTCTCCTCCTTGCTGAGGGTACAAGTAGAGTAAATAAGCTTACCGCCTGTGCGGACATATTTTGTCACGGTATCCAGAATCTCACGCTGTAAAGACTGGAGCTCCTGTATATTATCAAGAGAAGCACTGAATCTGATATCAGGCTTTTTGCCCATGATACCAAGTCCTGAACATGGGAGATCTGCAACTACTATATCAGCCTTGCCGTGCCCATCACTGTCTATAAGTGACTCATCCAGTACTCTGGCATCTGCCGCCTGAGCGGAAATGTTTTTAAGATCGAGTCTCTCTATGTTTTCCTGTATGAGTTTTATCTTGTCCTCTGTAAGATCACGTGCATCTACATGACCAGTGCCCTGCAGAAGCTCCGCTATATGGCAGCTTTTGCCGCCTGGTGCGGCACAGACATCTACTACATAATCACCCTTTTGAGGATCGGCCTCGATGCCTACCTGCTGAGAAGCATAATCCTGGACTGTGATCTCACCGCTCTTAAACAGTTTGGTCTTGGAAATGTTTCCATCCATGACCTCAGAGTGACCATCCTTGAAACGTACATAATTTTCCTTGGAACCATTTAGGAACCATGAGAGCATATGTTCTGTTTCATCTTTGCCATAGAGCTTACGGAAGTAATCGTACAGCCACAAAGGTGTGCTGAGTCTGATATATGCCGGAGTCTTGCCGGTGTGTGCCAGATCCGCAAAAACAGTTTCCTTGTCTCTGGAAAGTGTACGTAATACACCGTTTACATAGCCGGAAAGATAAAATAGCTTATCCTGTTTTTGGCTCTTTATATAATTGACTGCCTCGTTAATTGCAGCGCTGTCAGGTACCCTGTCCATATAAAGTATCTGATAGGCAGACATACGGAGCACAGTCCTTATGACAGGGTCCATGTTTTTAGTGTGAGTTTTACTCAACTTGTTGAGGATAAAATCAATCTGGATAGTGTACTCAATAGTGCCCTCTACAAGACGTGTGATGAACCCTCTGTCCCGCTCTGTCAGATTGGTATAGAGATTGAGCTGCTCTCTCAGTACGATGTGTGAGAACTGCTTTTCCTCTAAAATTTTAATAAGGCTATGAACAGCAATAGACCGCGGTGTTACTGCGGTCTTTTGAAGGTTAGTTGTGGGTTTTTTATTATCCATAAAAATTTATCTTCTTCTATTTCTATTTTCACTGCTGCGCATGATCAGGAACAGACGTAAGAGCTGTAAAATTGATGATGCAGCGGCGGCAACATATGTTAAAGCAGCGGCGGTAAGAACAGACTTAATGCCTGAGAGCTCCTTGTCATTGACCATACCGTACTCTGCCAGGGTCTGTACTGCACGTCTTGATGCATCAAACTCTACAGGCAGTGTATGGAGCTGCATGGATATTGCTATTGCGAATGCTATAACGCCGAGCTTTATCAACGGAGTATAACTGATTATGATACCGAAAAATATTAACGGAAGTGATATCTTTGATGCTACAGCACAAAGAGGCGATATGGTCCTTGTAAGGATCAAAGGGTGATATCCTCTGGCATCCTGGATCGCATGACCACACTCATGGGCTGCAACTCCTATTGCGGCTATAGAATTACTGTTAATAGTTGACTGGCTCAGGTTAAGCACTTTTTTACTAGGTACATAGTTATCTGTGAGACTACCGGCTATACCCTGTATCCTCACGTTTGAAATACCGTTTCGCTCAAGGATCATCTGAGCTGCCTGAGAGCCGGTAAGGCCTGAAAACGCCTGTACCCTTGAATATTTATCAAAGGTTGCCTTGACATTGTAACTGGCGATCATGCTGATAACAGCACCAATAAGCACCAAAATATAAGTCCAATCATATCCATACATCATAGGATAACCGTAATAACCGTACATATAAGACCTCCTTAGCTCATTAATTAAAAAATAATAAAATGAAATGGTGTTAAATGCTTGACCAAATCATAAAATTAAAGTTTAGAAATGGTATCCACGTAAGAAATCTTCTGCACGCATGCGCTTCTTGCCTTCAAGCTGCAGCTCATTTATCTGCAAATAATCCTCTCCGCATCTTGCGATGAGATGTTTCTGATCTGCCAGGAGCCTGCCGGATTTAACCTGATCACTCTCTGCAGCATCCCTGCTGCTGTCAAGCGATGCGACCTCCTTAAGATTATAATCTTTTAGTGCATCCTCTTTTATAACGTCACTATCCCACAGTTTAAGCTGTTTCCCGGAAAGGAATGTATATGCTGATGGCCATGGATTGAGTCCACGTATCTGTCTCTCTATCTTTACAGCAGGATCTGACCAGTTGATAAGACCTGATGACTTGGTAAAGAGGCCGACTTTTGTTGCCTGTGAGGAGTCCTGAGGTGTTGGCTTTAATTTGCCTGCCTCAAGAGCTGCAAGTGTCTCTACGATAAGCTCGCCACCAAGTGATGCAAGTTTGTCAAAGAGAGAGCCTCCTGTTTCCTTAGGATCAAGCCTTAATTTTTTAGTGAGGAGTATATCTCCGGTGTCAAGACCTGCGTCCATCTGCATGGTGGTTACTCCGGACTCCTCATCGCCGTTTAATACAGCCCACTGTATAGGTGCTGCACCACGGTATTTAGGTAGTAATGAGGCATGTACATTGATACATCCATACTTAGGAAGGTCAAGTATATCCTGTGGAAGTATCTGGCCAAAAGCAGTTACTACGATGACATCTGGCGACTGTGCAGCAAGGAGACTCTTGGCCTCCTCGTCAGTACGGATCTTAAGAGGGGTGATAACAGGGATGCCCAGTTTCTCAGCTGCTATCCTGACATCACTTTTTTGCGCCTCGCCATGTCGACCCTTTGGACGATCAGGCTGGGTCACTACAAGAGATATCTCGTGTCCTGCCTTATATAATGCATCTAATGTTGACACCGCAAAATCAGGTGTACCCATGAATATTACTCTCAAAGTTTACCTCCCAAACGTAACTGATAAGGGTTACTCCTCATCCTCGTCATCATACTCCTCGAGGTTTTCATAGGTTACATCCTCGAGCTCACCCTCTACCTTGGTTGTATAAAGTACACCGTGTAAATGATCATTTTCATGAGACATGGCACGGGCAAGGAGACCCTCGGCATCAAACTCGTAAGGCTCCATGTTGATGTCATATGCCTTTACATGAACTCTCATCGGACGGGTTACCACCCCCTCCTTGCCAGGAACGGAAAGACATCCCTCATCACCTGTCTGCATCTCATCGTCAATTGCAGTTACTGTAGGGTTGATGCAGACATAACGCTTGCCGTCGCCGATATCTACAACAAAAATCTGACGGAGGATACCTACCTGAGGTGCGGCAAGACCTACACCGTTGGCATCATACATGGTCTCAAACATGTCCATGATGAGCTCCTTTGTACGGTCTGAAACAGTCTTTAAAGGTTTGCACTCCTTTTCAAGGATAGGGTCTCCGATTACTCTAATTGATCTTAAAGCCATTTTTTACTCCATTCTATAAAATTAACATGTGTGTATAGTTCTAATAATAGTATCTTGTGGTCCAAAAGGCAGATTTACTGTATGTCATAGTTGAGCATAACAAAGCCACGCTTGTCATAATTACGGACAAGCGTAGTAAATCTATCCCTTAACCGTATAATTATATCATGCTCGGAATGTTTAATATACACGATTTTTCGGTATATGTCATTCACCTTGTATACTGTAGCATTGAGAGGGCCAATGAACTCTGCATTATTTTGAGTACATTCCGCCTTGAATTGCTCAGCAGCTTTAGTGCTTATTACCGTGAGCATATCCTCGTCCCTGGACTGGAGTTGTATCGTCATGAGACGATCAATAGGTGGATAGCCCATGAGCTTACGGAAGTTTATCTCCTTTTCGTAGAACATTTTATAATTCTGTGCACTGGCCAATACTATAGCATAGTGATCAGGCTGATAGGTCTGGATTATGACCTTGCCGGTATCCTTGTCTCTGCCTGCTCTTCCCGCAGCCTGGGTTATCAGCTGAAAAGTTTTTTCGGACGCTCTAAAGTCCGGGGATGAAAGACTGAGATCTGCTGCAATAAGTCCTACTAATGTTACATCCGGGAAATCATGTCCCTTTACTATCATCTGTGTTCCTATAAGAATATCGGCTTTGTGCGCTCTGAACTGCTCAAGGATTTTTTCGTGACCACCTTTGTTTTTGGTGGTGTCTGCATCCATACGTAGTACAGCAGCCTGTGGAAAACTCTTTTTAACAAAGCTCTCCAGCTTTTCTGTGCCAAAGCCAAATGGAGCAAGATAAGGACTGCCACAAGTCGGACATTTTTTCATAACTGGAATTTCATATCCACAATAGTGACATCTCAGGATACCATCTCTATGGAGAGTAAGTGTTACATCACAGTGAGGACACTTGATGGCATCACCGCAGCTCCTGCAGGACACAAAATTGCTATAACCCCGGCGGTTCATAAAGAGCATTATCTGTTCATGTTTCTCCAGCTTCTCTGTGATGAGCTGATATAGTCGATCTGAGAATATACTGCGATTACCCTTTTCCAGCTCTTTACGGAGATCTATTATCTCTGTTGAGGCAAGACTTGAGCCTGGCTTGGCACGGCTATGGAGCTCAATGAGACTGACCTCCCCTTTTAGAGCCTGAGTATATATATCAGTTGATGGAGTAGCTGAGCCATATAATACAGGACAATGACTGAGTCTCGCTCTTTGGTAGGCTACCTCTCTGGTCTCATATCGAGGTGATGTCTCTGATTTGTAGGCGCCTTCGTGCTCCTCGTCCATAATGATGATACCCAGCTTGTCAAAAGGTGCAAATATGGCTGAGCGAGGACCTATAAGTATATCTACCTCGCCACGCTCACATTTCATATACTGCTCGTATCTCTCTCCTATGCTCATACGTGAGTTGAGTATAGCAACCCTCCCTTTGAAACGTGTAGAAACACGTATAACTGTCTGGTAAGTGAGAGAAATCTCCGGTATAAGCATTATTACCTTATACCCTGCGGCAATAACCTTTTCCATAACGTGGAGATAGACCTCTGTCTTGCCAGAACCTGTTATCCCATGCAGCAGGTAGCGAGGAACGTCATTATTACAGGTGCCTGAGTCGGTGCTGCGTAAGTCAGAGCTATCCTTGCATATATCTGAGTCGACTTTATATGAGTTTAAGTTATCCCTGTATGTGGTCGAGTCAGTTTTATATGAGTTTGAGTCATCCCTGTATGCGGATGAGTCGGTTTTATATGAGCATGAGTCATTTATGCTTTTGCAAGGCATGTCACTACCACTGTCAAGGCATGCACGAAAGCCATGGATGATGGTGTCAGCAGCCCTCTGCTGCTCGTCATTTAGATCATGATACTCATCGGTTTCGTTGATATAGCGGAGCATAGGGTCTATGCGTCTCGCATTTTTACGAACTGCTCGTTTAACAGGTAAAACAGTTTTTAAACATTGAATAAATGTGGTGCCGTACTCTACAGACATCCATGATGCAAGCTTTATAAGCTGTTCTTTTACAGATATGGCATCATGTATTACATGGCTGATTTCCTTGACTTTTTTAGGGTCGTAATCCACTGTTTCAGTGAGCCCTATAACGTATCCTGTTTTAGCAGCATTGGACACACCAAAGGGTATGGATACTCTGTCTCCTGTCCTTACATCCATGCCCTCAGGGATATGATATGTATAAGCTCTGTCCAGAGCCTCATTAGATATATCTACAATTATCTGTGCGTACATTAAATCTTTTCCTGTTTAAATGCATTAACGATCTCAGATAATTTCATACTATTTGAGCCCTTAAAAAGGATCACATCTCCATCCTTGGCTATGGCACGAACAGTGTTAGTGAGCTCTGCAAAATCATTAAAGTACTCAATAGTAGGTTTTTTGTCAGGCAGTTTTTCATCTTTTGACTCAGCATCAGATGAAACTGCATCTCGACTGTCAAAAGCAGCATTGATACCTGCGCCTATGGAAGCTGCCTTCTCACCATAAAGGAACACAACATCAATAGGTAATGAAGCAAGATGTGTACCTACCTCGCGGTGATAATCAAGAGTTTTCTCTCCAAGCTCAAGCATGTCTGCAAGAACTGCAATTTTTCTGGAGCCGTTAAGAAGCGCCAAAGTATCAAGGCCTGCCTTCATGGAAACGGGTGAAGCATTGTAGGCATCGTCAATTACTGTGACACCGGAACCGGTCTTAAAGGTCTCTCCACGACCTGCAACTCCTGTGAATGCTTCCAGCTTTTTCCTTGCGCCATTTAGATCTACTCCTGTATCCTCGGCAATATGCATTGATGCTGAGGCATTTTGGAGCATATGATCACCTTTCATAAGGAGGGATAATGGATAATCATCAAGGGCATAATGTTTGATCTCAATATATTTTTTTGATGCCAGACCAAAGCTATGAAGTGTATCGAGAGTGACGCCGTTTAAGATGGTATCGTTGCTGTTTACATAGAGAACACCACCGTCAGGCGTGCCATCTATTATGTGCAGCTTTTCTCTTAAGATGTTTTCCTGAGTTTTGAGCTGCTCGATGTGCGCTATTCCGATGTTGGTGATCACAGCTATATCAACACAGGCAATCTGAGCAATCCTGGTCATCTCTCCCGGCTCAGACATACCAAGCTCTATTACAGCAATATCAGCGCTTGAACGAGCCATCTGAAACATGGTTATAGGGACACCTACCTGTGAGTTGGCATTGCCTGCTGTCTGGAACACCTTTTTTCCTGCACTGAGAGCGGTTGAAATCATGTTTCTAGTGGTGGTTTTACCGACAGAGCCGGTAACTCCAACTACGGTTCCGTGGAACCTGAGGCGCTCCATATATCCGATCTCCTGTAAAGCCTGTTTGGTATCCGGCACCTGATAGAATCTGACATCAGGATATTGCGCCTGCATAGGGGCTATATCTCTTGAGCTCAGGACTGCAGTTGCACCATTTTTAATTGCCATGTCTATGTAATCATGTCCATCACTACGCTCGCCTATTATAGGGACGAACAGTGCATTATGCATTTCTTTCCTGGAATCAAGAACTATCTCCTCTATTCCGTCATCTGTAAAACCAAAGCTTTTGTCTGCGCTAATCATATCTAATGTCCTTTTAATTGAATATATATGAAATTAATATTTGGAGGGTGATATCATCCAATAAATAATTAAGTAAAAAATGTATGGGATGAGTGTCATTTACGACACTCACCCACTATTATCTGTTATTTAAACATTGATCAAAAACATGATCAAAGATTAAATTTTGCGGCAGTCTCCTCAATGACCTCTCTGTCAAGGAAGTGTGTACGTACGCCCTTGACCTCCTGATAGTCCTCATGGCCCTTTCCGATAACGGCTATCATATCGCCATCCTCTGCGTGAGTCATGGCATATTCTATGGCCTCACGTCTGTCAGGAATCTCAATAAAAGTGCCGCCGGCAGGAACCAGTGTTGACTTTATATCATTGATGATATCCTCTGTTTCCTCAAAGCGAGAGTTATCAGCAGTTAGAATACTAAAGTCGGCAAACTCTGCAGCAGCCTTGCCCATACCGTATCTGCGATCTTTTGATCGGTTTCCACCGCAACCAAATACAACAACAAGCCTTTTTGGATTGTACTCTCTCAAAGTACTGAGGAGATTTTCCATAGCCATCTCATTGTGAGCATAATCTACGAGAACTGACATCCTGGAGTTTTTAAAAGCCACCTCTGTCCGGCCGTCTACCTGAACATGCTTTAAGGCGTGTAATATGGACTTGGCACTGACTCCCGCAAGGGTGAGGCAGGAAATGGCTGCCATAGCATTGTATACGTTGTATTTACCCGGGAGATCGAGGCAGACGCTCAGATCTGTATGACCAAGTACGTCAAAATCAACACCGACAAAATCTGATGAATTTACTGGAGTTATATTGCTGGCCATAAAATCCGCTTTTTTATTGATGGCATAAGTAAACATCTTGCAAGGTGCACCCTGTGCCAGCTCCTCAGCATAGTCGGCATCCATATTAATGATACCTACCCTGGATTGTTTAAAAATACAGCTTTTATAGAACTTATACTCCTCAAAATCCTTGTGCTCATTAGGACCAATGTGGTCAGGCTCGATATTGGTAAAGATACCATAATCAAAGGTGATCGCATCAACTCTGTGCAGCTTGAATGCCTGAGAGGATGCCTCCATGACTACATACTCACATCCTGCTTCCACCATATCCCTAAAATAATGCTGGAGATCATAGGACTCAGGAGTTGTATTTTTAGTTGGTATATGATTGCCACAATACTCTACACCGGTAGTGCCGATACAACCTGTCCTGATACCGGATGACTCAAGTATCTGCTGTATCATATGAGCGGTTGTGGTCTTGCCCTTTGTTCCGGTTATGCCTATAACCTTAAGCTTTTCTGCAGGGTGATCAAAACGGGCAGCACTAACTTTGGCAAGTGCCTCTCTTGCATTAGCTACCTTTACTATTACAATGTCCTCGTTAATCTCCTTTACGTCTATAGGCAGACCTGACGCATCCTCCTCAACGATTATGGCTGTACAGCCTTTGGAAATAACATCAGGTATGAACTGGTGCGAGTCAACATTGGCACCTTTCATACAGACAAATAAAGTATTGTATGAGGCCTTGCGTGAATCAAATACAACCTCTGTTACATCTGATGAGGATATCTCACCATGTAGTGTTTCATAAGAAAGATCTGAAAGCCAGTCCGATAATTTAGCCATATTATTGTATCTCTTTTCTTCTAAAATTATAGTTTCCGGATGACAGGCAAATGTAGTCCTCCGGAAACTCTTTGTTTAAAAACCTGTATAAACGCAGGTGTATGATTTTACAGAGTTGACGACCTAGAATAAACCAACTATCTTGCCGTCGATAACATCTATACCGAAGGCAGCAGGCTTTTTAGGAAGACCAGGCATGGTCATGATGTCTCCTGTCAGACATACGATAAATCCAGCACCGGCTGAAACGTAAGCGTCTCTCACTGTGATGCGGAAACCTGATGGTCTGCCGAGCTTCTTTGGATCATCACTCAGGCTGTACTGGGTCTTGGCCATACATACAGGAACATTACCAAAGCCAAGCTCTGTAAGTCTGTCCAGTGCCTTTTTAGCCTTAGGCTCAAAAATGACACCATCTGCACCATAGATTCTTGTAGCTACAGAATTGATCTTGTCATAAAGTGAGCTGGAAAGATCCTGAACAGGAGTAAAATGAGACTCCTTTGTCTCCAGTGTCTTGATCACTGTATTGGCAAGGTCAACACCGCCCTTGCTACCCTCTCCATGTACCTTGGAAAGAGCAAACTCTGCACCTTTTTCACGACAGAAATCCTCTACAAAGTGAAGCTCTGCCTCAGTATCTGACGCAAATTGATTGATAGCTACAACAACAGGAACTCCATAATTCTGGAGATTCTCTATATGCTTTTCAAGGTTTACAATACCACTCTTTAAGGCATCGAGATTTTCCGCACCAAGGTCCGCCTTGGCAACACCACCGTTGTACTTGAGAGCACGTACTGTAGCAACAAGTACAACTGCATCTGGTTTGAAACCAGCCATCTGACACTTGATATCAAAGAACTTTTCTGCGCCAAGATCGGCACCGAAACCAGCCTCTGTTACAGCGATATCACCGAGCTTGAGAGCAAAACGAGTTGCCTGAACAGAGTTACATCCATGAGCAATATTTGCAAATGGTCCACCGTGTACAATGGCCATATTGTGCTCAAGAGTCTGAATAATATTTGGCTTTATAGCATCCTTGAGGAGCGCAGCCATAGAACCTGTAGCATGGAGGTCATCAGCAGTAACTGGCTTGCCGTCTACATCATAAGCAACAATAATACGTGCAAGACGTACCTTGAGATCATCCATATCATCTGCAAGACAAAGCACAGCCATGATCTCAGAAGCAACAGTAATGACGAAGTGGTCCTCTCTGACTACACCATCAGTCTTACGGCCCATACCGATGATGATATTTCTGAGCTGACGATCATTCATGTCCTCGCAACGCTTCCAGTTGATGCTCTTGAGATCTATACGGAGCTCATTGCCCTGCTGGATGTGATTGTCTAGAAGTGCAGCAAGGAGATTGTTGGCGCTTGTTATAGCGTGGAAATCTCCGGTGAAGTGCAGATTGAGATCCTCCATAGGTACTACCTGAGCGTAACCGCCACCTGCAGCACCGCCCTTAATACCAAAACAAGGACCCAGAGAAGGTTCTCTAAGTGCAACAACGGTTTTTTTGCCAACATAATTGAGGGCATCTGCCAGACCGATGGATGTTGTGGTCTTGCCCTCTCCGGCAGGTGTAGGATTAATAGCAGTTACGAGTACGAGCTTGCCGTTTGGACGATCCTTTATCTTGTCCCAGAGCTCGTCGCTAAGCTTGGCTTTGTACTTTCCGTACTGCTCAAGGTCATCTGCATCGATAGTATATTTTGCAGCGACGTCGGTAATACGGTTCATTACGGCTTCCTGTGCGATTTCAATATCAGACTTCATTTTGTACCTCTTTCTCCTCAGTATAAAGTAGACAACAAAAATATATTCAAAGGAATAAATCCTATGAAATCAATGCATTAAACTCATCCATGCTCATCAGTATCTTACGTGGCTTAGTGCCCTCCTCAGGACCTACAACGTGAGCATCTGCCAACTGATCCATAATACGTGCAGCACGATTGAAACCAATACGGAACTTACGCTGCAGCATGCCAATAGACGCCTTGTCAGACTCTATGATCAGCTGACCCGCATCACTGAAAAGATCATCTATATCACTGCCTGTACCTCCGATGCTGCCTGAAGCACCGCCTGACTGTACCTGCTGTTGTATATCCTCACTATATTGTACATCACCCATGGTCTTTTTGATAAAGTCAGTTACGGCACTTACCTCCTGGTCTGAGACAAAAGCACCCTGGACTCTGACTGGCTTAGGTATACCCTGTGGGAAGAACAGCATGTCACCTTTACCAAGGAGCTTTTCTGCACCGTTCATATCAATGATGGTACGTGAGTCGGTACCTGATGATACAGCAAAAGCAATACGGCTAGGTACATTGGCCTTGATAAGTCCGGTAATGACATCAACAGTAGGTCTCTGTGTGGCAATTACAAGGTGCATACCTGCAGCTCGGGCAAGCTGTGCTATACGGCAAATAGCATCCTCGACCTCCTGACTGGAAACCATCATAAGGTCTGCCAACTCGTCTATGATTATAACAATCTGTGGAAGCTTTTCTGGCTTCTGATCCTCAGGAACCTCAGGGTCATTGCGTACCCTCTCGATCTTTTCATTGTAGCCCTTGAGGTCTCTGGAGCCACTCTCTGCAAACTTTTTATATCGGTCTGTCATCTCGGCTACGGCCCAGTTAAGAGCTGCAGCAGCCTTTTTAGGGTCGGTCACTACAGGAATAAGGAGATGAGGTATGCCATTGTAAACGCTCAGCTCAACTACCTTTGGATCCACCATGATCATGCGGACCTCCTCTGGTTTATACTTATATAGCATAGACATGATAAGAGTGTTGATACATACTGACTTACCTGATCCAGTAGCACCTGCAATAAGGAGGTGAGGCATCTTGGCGATGTCTGTGACTATAGTCTTGCCTGCAATATCCTTACCTACACCAAAAGCAATCTTGGATTTGGCGTCAGTGAACTCCGGGCTCCTGAAAACATCACCAAGATATACTACAGAACTGTGTTTGTTAGGTACCTCGATACCTACAGCTGATTTACCAGGAATTGGCGCCTCAATACGGATGTCTGCTGCCGCGAGTCTCATCTTGATATCATTTGTAAGAGAGACAATCTTTGAAACCTTGACACCTATATCAGGCTGAAGCTCATATCGTGTAACTGCAGGACCTACTGAGATATTGGTTATAGTTACGTTTACACCAAAGCTCTTTAGAGTATCCTGGAGGACAATAGCATTTTGTCGTATCTCCTCCTTGGAATCAGTATCCTGCATAGCTCCTGACTTTAACAGGTCAAGAGGTGGGATGACATATGGCTTTTGAGGCTTTTTGTTTTTAATCTCCTGCTCGACCTTTTGATTGTCGGCATCTGTTGGAGTATTTTCACGCTTTTCACGATCGAGCTGAGTCTCGATCTTTTTAGAAATAGGCTCAACATCCGCATCGATGATCTGACCGTTGGATGCAACAATACGTCTTGTGCCCTGCTCCATGTCTCCGCGGGCAATAGTGGCTCTGCCATTGGTACCCATGGTTATGCCGTCATCACCTGCAAATGTCTCATCATAAGAGGCATCAATCTCATCCTGATAATCATAGGAAAGGTCACTGCTCTCCTCTCCCATGGATTGCTCATCGCTAATATCATAAGAGTTACCAAGTGTATCTGCTGAATCATCATATGAATGAGTATAATCATCTGTGACATTTGTGACACTGATACTCGTAGCAGTTTCCGCTGCACTATGTACATCGTGACTGTCATAGGAGTCAGGTCTTGGTGATATGTCATCAACAGAATCATATGACGCAACAGATGAGGAACTGCTGGAAGATAATGAAGCAGATCTCTCAAAGGCTGCATCAATCGCTGCCTCCACGGCATCATAAGCTGAAGAACCATCGAGGGTGGAACCTGTTTCTGCAGTTGAGTAAGATCCACCTGTTGTTGCAGCAGCATTACTGTAACTATCCTCTGTCTTTACTACCTTAGGTCTAGGCATGGTTGCAGGATCTACCAGTGTTACAGGAGTGTGCTTTACATTTAATGGAAGCTCTACTGTATTGTCTCTGTGCTCATCAGGCCCTAAAATACGGTCTATAGCATCTATTGCTGAATTGTCATGTACAGATGAAAGATCATCATATGTAGAAGTAGTGGCATCTGCAGTGACAGATGCTACGGTAGCTGCAACTGCTGCCATATCTGATGTTGCAGCTTTGAATGTATCACTCTGGACACTGCTGTAAGCAGGCTGTGGTATGTAATCCCCATCAGTCAGAGCTGGTTGCTGAACACTCATATCAGGTACGGCTGCTGCATAGTCAGTCTCCTGAAGTGTGAAATCAACCTGCCTTGCTGCCAGCTCTCTCTGATGAGCCTCTCTGGCAAGTCTGCGCTCCTCTTTATGTATACGTGCAGATGTAGTAACGTTGTTCCAGTCCTCACGTGCACGGTCTCTGGCCATAATTGCAGCCTTGCCTGAGTGCTCTGCCAGCATCCTCGCAAGGGGCTTGCCTGTAATATAGATAAGACACACAAAACATGCTACAAGAAGTATGAGCATGGAACCTACACCACCTGCGATTGTATGCAGAACCATGGCAAGGGCTCCGCCGATGATACCTCCACCGACTCCCTGCTCAGCACCCTGGGTATAAAAATCCGTAAGTGTCATATGGTCGACGCCGCCACCAAATGTCAGCTGGAATATAGCTGAAATGAAGATCAGCATAAATAATGCTGCAGTCATACGCAGCGTCGCATATGGATTGTCTAAATTGGATAAAATAAAAACTACTACAAAGCTCAAAACTATAGGGAAAAGATATCCTACGATACCGAACAAACCTAGCTGAATACTCTTTAGTATCGTGCCTACAGGTCCACAAAGTCCTAAATTAGATAAAAATAAAAATGCTGAAATTGCAAATGTGATAATAATTGCAACCTCATCTCCCATCATAGGTGCATCATAATTAGTTTTTTTGGAACGACTGCTTGCTGCCGCTCCCTTTTTAGTTTTATTTTTACTGCCTTTTGGTCTAGCCATCTTACCCCACCTTAAAAATTGCAAAATATAACTCCTACATTATAGACCATATCGGTCATAAAATCCACATCTTAAAAACTTATGGACGGCGTAAGTTTACTGTAGGAATTAAAAATGTGAGAACCACCTGATTATTGAAAAGTTATTGTACTTCCGTGGTTACTATAATCCCTAAATTCTCTTCATGTCAAATATGTGAAATTTGTGCG
>Ga0256405_10000336_pt1 | contig 155246 bp, 143 predicted proteins | sample RumenRJG_02DNA_FD_189096 | JGI IMG/M metagenome (GOLD analysis project Ga0256405, IMG submission 189096) | Bovine rumen microbial communities from Lethbridge, Alberta, Canada - RJG_02 | ecosystem: Host-associated > Mammals > Digestive system > Stomach > Rumen | place: Canada: Alberta... | reverse complement strand
AGATCATAGGCTGGCGATAATGTCCAGCCCTTTTTTGTTAATAAGAAACCATGATTTCTGAAATGATCATCACTATTTCCGACGCAAATATTGAATGCCACTCGTCGATACAATTCACTAAGGTTTTCATCAACATCACAACATCCTTTGATAATAAAGTCAACAATATCCAGATATCCATGCCCCGTCTCATGATTATCGCCATCTGTAAGTCCAGTCATAGTCATAGCAGAAGCGAAATGAATCCTCTTTCCATCATCCGTTCTATCAAATCTTTTTGATAACATTGCATGATAACCGTCATTACCAGCTGGAATTAGATTAGTTTCAGCTACATTAATACCAGCCTCCTTAGCTAACAAATGACACAAATGCTCCCATAGCGCCATATCGTATACATCCTTACGTGATGGAAACTTTGCTATCCATAAATGATTATTCTCATCTACAACATTGGCTTTGGGACGAGCACCACCAAGCGACGTACCTAGATGCGCAAGCTGGCGAATCCACTTCTCTTCAGGCAACTCGTTTGCTTCATCACTTTTCTCATATTCCTGAGCTGCTATCGTTAACTCTTTTATTGAGGTTAATGGAGGCACTATAAGTCGACTATCTGAATTCAGGAAATCTCCATCTGGATCTTTCTTCAACCTCAAAGCACCCATTCTAAGGAAATCATCTATACCTACAAGATAATCGTACGAATATAGCGTTCTCTTTGGACGTTTTTCTTCAATAGCCTCAGTCTGTTCCTTTCTTTCCAACAGTCGACGACCCCATCTATCTGGCAATGTATCTGAGACAAAGCCAAATACATGTTCTTCTTGAGAATACTGGAAACCAGAAAAATTTCCAACCTCCTCACTTATTAAAATATCACTATGATTTTTAAGCCAATAATTGTCAAAGCTGAAGCCATAAGTGCCATTACCCCTAAGCCGCTCATAAGTCAAACGGCCAATTAATTCCGGCTTATCCAGCCAATCAAAATCTGCATAAATATATAGCGTTTCCATTGCTTATTCCTTTTTAGAAGCACGTTCACGATACTTTAGACCTATATCCTGAAGGGTTCTACCTAATGAATCATCCTTGGCGAGTGACAAAATATCATCTTCCAAGTTTAATGCATACAAGATTCTTAAGTAGATTCCAATAGCAACAGTTGGTGCACCTTTCTCCACTCTACTCACCGTCAACTGTGAGCATGTAGCCCTTTCAGCAATTTGAGAAATACTCAAATTCCTTCTAAGGCGAGCAAGACGAATCTGCTCTCCTACCAACTGCATTTTCTGCTCTAATTTTCTAGGTAATTTAGTACTTCTTGTAGACTTTGTCATAACAGTAACCTATCATATAATGATGCAAATATAGCAAAAAAGTATATTATATGATAGGTTACGAGTTATATATTATATTAAATTAACATTATATAGACATTTAATCCCTTATTTTTACCAAGTAAACGGTGCCGGACATTTTATGGGCGGACTTGAAGCGGTACTCGGGGCGGCTTAGGAAGGTACCAATTTTGCGGAAAGTTCCTGTTTCTTCTTTGTAACCCTTGAACGATTTTTTAAGGAGGGAGGATATTTCCTTTAGCGACATCCACTGGCCTTCTTCACCGTCAGTTGGACGCTGGAGTACTGACATCAGCATCTCACCAAGTCCACTAACCTCCTGATAACTGAAGTTACGTTGAATCAACTGCTGTTCCTGTTCGCGAGTTGGCCAATAACGTTCGCCGTTATGAATCTCGTGCAGCAACTGGGCATAGAGTTGTGGATAATCGATTGGTGTACGGAAATCAACATCGCCCTCAACCGTCACACAGATAAAACGTCGAGCACCACTGGGATCCGTAAGTGGCATCATCTCGTTGGTGGTACCAATAAACGATGCAAAGCGACGATGCTCAGAATAGGCCTTTCCGTAAGGTGGACGATACTTCAAATCGGCAGTAGAAACCAGGTATTTCAACACAACTTGCTGACGCTGGGTTATCTTATCGAACTCATCGAGATTGATCAATCCAAACGATGTCAGGCCAAGATTCAAATCTGTCTCGTTCTTAAAGTTGATACGATCGTTATAATAATCGCGCAGATGCAGTGGCAGAAGGATTCTGCAGAATGATGACTTACCACAACCCTGACGACCAATCAACAAGGGTACGAGCGAGTTACCTGACAACTGACCTTTACCCATCCACATAGCAACCATTGAGCGCATCCACAGATGGAACAGCTCAGGCCACTCTTCGTAGCTGGTAGGTACTCTGCGAGCCAAGGCTTCAACCCTATCCTTTCCATCCCATTTGGGCAGACTGTCGAGGTACTCGTTCATTGGGTCATAGAGTTCAATATCGTCAGAGTTTACATAGCGGCGGATATCCTTATCCCAACACTTAATGCCTTGGCGCAACGCCTTCATTGTTATAGAGTTACGAGCCTCATCAGTTAGATCTCGGAACGAGAATCCGATACCAGTTCGCTCCCTGAACTCAGCCACGCCACGCATCACATTCTTACGAATCTCATAGTTCTCCATCAAGAACATATCTATCTTCATCGTCAACAGTGTTTCTTGTGGAATATTCTTCTCAGGCTTGTAACCATTGCGTTCCTCATAACGCTTAACCACCTGTGGACGATAAACATTCTCGAACACCTTATTAATCAGCAGATCATCGTCGCCAAGAGCATAAGCACTATATCGAGCCATACGTTTGGCGATGGCCATAGGAATTCCGGTTTCCAAGCAGTGTACCGCAAGTCGTGTTATCACAGCATGCTGAAACTCATCATCTTCCAGGCCCTCGCACTCATCATAAGCCTTACTGAGATTAAACTCAAAAATATGATGCATGGTAAAGTAACGACTCTGACTTGAGTGCGGATCGTCCTTCTCGAGTGTCGAAGTACGAACCAGCGACAGAGCCTGAGTAGGTTTCTCGGCACGGGCATAGAAAGGTATTGCCACAGGATTATACACCGCTTCGGCATCTGTACTGACATAACAAGTGCGATCCAATCGGGGTTCAAGTTTCTCGACGTTAACTCCCAACTGAGCATTATATGCCAATCGGGCTCGTTCGTACAGATTCTCGTGGAAATCGGATATCTTATCGGGCTCTGAAGGCAAAGGCATATTATCATCCTTAGAACGCTCGCTTGGAAAGAGCTCACCACGACAGATAATCTTCACACTACGACCAGAAGCGCCCACAAACGCCATCAGTGTCTGCGGAACCTCACCTGCCCCAGTTCTTATAGCCTCGGCCTCTTCATAGCCTGTAAGATTATTAACTTCAAGCAACACAATACCTGTATATCCGAGTGTTACGCGCTGATGATTACGATTCTCCATCACTGAAGCGAAACATAGGCGAGGCAGTTTGTTGATTGTCATATCTGCACCAGCTACCGAGCCGTCAGGCTGACGAGTAAGGTCGAACACAGGATACAGTCTGCGTAGTTCATCAACTACCTGGCGATATTCGTTGCCACGAATCATTTCTATAACATCCGTCAATTCAAGAACTCTGAGAGTTTCCTGCTGGCGATAAGGTTTTAAAAGAGTAATTTTAGTCATCTTGATATCAATCTTTGTAATTCTGTGCAAAATTACTAAAAAATAACGTCATAACGTCATATTGAAGGTAAATAATTGATAAACAGAGTGTTAAATAATGACAATAAACGTCATATCTGATATAGCTAACGTCATATATCATCATTCGGACTATCTGTAAAAATAGTTTCTCAGGTAGGAACAAAGTGTTTCGAACTGAGAAACATAGTGTTTCTCCGCATGAAACATAGTGTTTCAGCAATTTAAACATCTCAAAACACGCTCAATATGATGTTTAATAATATAACGTCATATAATATCATCATCTGTAAATCATTAATAATCAGCAAGATAATTAAAATATGATAATATGACGTTATAAATGAAGATTTTTCTCAGAAAATGTGTATCTTTGCATTCGTTTTACTAAAATAAGCAATTATGAACAAAGAAGAAAGTCTGCGCGCTCACGCGAAAAACCATATAGCATGTTTCATCGACCAATGTCCACTCCACGAAACATGTCTTAACTGGATGACAGCTCAATACAATGATGGAGAGATTCACGTTGTTACCTGTGTTAATCCACATTACCCCCAAGTAGGGACAAGACTGTGCACCATGTATCAGAAAGATGAAACCGTAAGGTATGCCATCGGAATGATGCATATATTCGACACTATCCCCTATCCCATTGCACGTAGCGTCAAGAGACGTCTTATAAACCTATTCTCACGCAAGAGATTCTACGAATATCGCAATGGTGTTCGTCCCATCCCTCCATACGAACAGGATCAGATAGCCAGAACATTCAAAGAAGAAGGCTGGGATGGCGAGATAAACTATGATGATTGGAAAGAGGATTATAATTGGTAAATGGTTGAAAAATAAATAAATTGAAATTTATTTTGTATTTCGCTCGATTTGCACTATCTTTGTCCCCATGATTCATTACATCAAGTTATTACGCCCGTTGCAGTGGCTCAAAAACGTGTTTGTGTTTGCGCCAATATTCTTCAGCACCAACCTGCTGAAACCAGAATACTTTTGGCCTACATTGGTGGTATTTGCTTCGTTCTGTCTGATATCAAGTTCGATATACTGCTTCAATGATCTAAAGGATGCAGAGGCCGACAGACAGCACCCAAAGAAGTGTAAGCGTCCTATAGCATCTGGTAAGGTTTCTGTTATGGGCGGATATACAATGATGATATTGTGTACCATTGGCGCTTTGGCTCTAATTCCTTTGGCACATAGCGAAAATACACATTATCTTTATGCCATCATCATTGGCTATTGGCTGATGAACATCGCCTATTGCCTGAAGCTGAAGCAATATGCCATCCTCGATGTATCGATTATCGCCATAGGATTCGTGATGCGAGTACTGGTAGGTGGTGTAACAACTGATATTTACATTTCGCATTGGCTGGTGATGATGACCTTCCTTGTAACGCTGTTCCTCGCCTTTACCAAGCGTAACGACGACTATCGTATATACGAGCAGACTGGAACAAAACCCCGTGTATCAATCACAGGATACAACAAGACTTTCATCAACGAGGCCACAGCCATCATCGCCTCTGTCACACTGGTGTGCTACATCATGTATACCATGTCGCCAGAGGTTATCCATCGCTTGGGTACCCGCTATGTATACCTTACATCAGGATGGGTGCTTGCTGGATTGCTTCGCTATCTGCAGAATATGATTGTGTTTGGATTGAGTGGAAGTCCTACGAAATCGCTTGTTAAGGACCACTTCGTACAGTTCTGTATCATTGGCTGGATAGCATCGTTCTTCATTATTATCTATCTATAAGATGAATAAGAAAGAAAGATACGACAAGATATTAGGGCATTTCCGCGAAAAGATGCCTGTGGTTACTACCGAGTTGGATTTTGGTAGCACATTCCAGTTGTTGGTAGCTGTGGTGCTGAGTGCCCAGTGTACTGACAAGCGGATAAACCAGGTAACGCCAGATTTGTTTGCACACTACCCTGACGCCAAGTCGATGGCGAAGGCAGAAGAGAAAGATGTGTTTGAATGGATTAAGAGTGTGTCGTATCCTAACGCAAAAGCTAAGCATATAGTGGAACTGGCAAGAATTCTTGCAGAGAAATACGATGGTGAGGTGCCTAGCAACTATGATGATTTGTTGTCATTGCCTGGAGTTGGACGAAAAACAGCTAATGTTATCCAGAGTGTGGCCTTTGGTAAAGCAACATTAGCCGTAGACACCCACGTGTTCCGTGTAGCTCACAGAATGGGATTAGTAAACAAGACAGACAACACACCGTATAAGGTAGAAATGGCGCTGACTAAGTATATCCCAGAAGAGGACATACCTAACGCTCACCACTGGCTATTGCTGCATGGGCGATACGTGTGTACAGCGAGGAAACCTCACTGCGATAAATGCGAGTTAGCGAGTTTTTGCGCAAAGAAGATATAGAGCGAAAAATAATTTTAATGCTATTTGCGTGGACCACCACGATGTCCACCCTTTCCCCAGTTACGGAAGGCACGACGGTGGAACTGATCCTCAGCAATAATAGACTTATATACCTTTGTGGCAGAAACCACTTTAAGGAACTTGTTATGATAGGTTTGCTGGATGCTTCTTAACTCAATCTCATACTGGTCGCGACGCTGAATGGCACGCTTACTTGAAGCCTCATCAGATGGGACCTTAAACAGCTCACGCATCTTATTATATACGACACGCTGTTTCTTCTGCATCTCACGATAGAGCGGAAAGAATTTAGCAGCCTCTTCAGGAGTAAAACCAGCCTCATTGGTAATAAACTGCTCCAAATCGGCCTGGAATTTCTCAGGCGAGAACTTCTGCTGCTCCTCAGCATCAACGCCAAGAACAAACATCATCATCAAAACAGCAGAAACTAGTAGTTTTTTCATCATCAAACACATTTTAGTAATTGTCAGCCATGTAGGCGTAGATTTCGTGATTGTCGAGCATCATATAGTCTGCAGCCTCGTCGAAATAGCCATCAGCATTATCCTGCTGCTGTGGCTGAGACACTGCTTTGGCCTGAACAGGGACAGCTGATGACACCTCTGCAGAAGGATGCCACATCCAAGCGGCTCCAGCTACCAACAAAGCGCACACACTGGCTGCCGCATAGAATACAGGGCGCATAAATACAGACTTTGCACGACGTTTAGGCTGCTCAGGCAGATTCTGCATTACCTGGGCAGTAAGATTATCGAAATAACCTTCTGGAACACGGAACGGATTCCGCTTTCCAACCTTTTCCTGTATGTACATTTCTTCGTTCATCGTATATATGACGTATTGATATTCAAATAGTTTAATCGCGTTCCTTAAAAAATTCAGTTATTTTTTTTACTGCTATGTGATAGCTTGCTTTCAGGGCTCCCTCAGAAGTGTTCAGAATCTTACTGATATCGCTGTATTTCATCTCATCGTAATACCTCAGAGTGAAAACAGTTCGCTGCACTTCTGGCAGTTGCGCGATGGCCTCCTGAAGCATTGCCTCAGTCTCATTTCCATCAAAGAAATCATCAGCCATCAGACTATCTGCTACAGACAGATCTTCTGCAGCAGCTGAGGCCATGTGCTTATTGCGACGCAACTGGTCGAGGCTCTCGTTGATAGCAATTCGAGTGAGCCAAGTAGAAAGTTTTGAACCGCGATTGAAAGTATCGTATGCATTCCATGCCTTCAGAAAAGTATTCTGAAGCACGTCGTTAGCATCTTCGTGAGTGAGCACGATACGACGTATCGTAAAATATAGCTGCTCGCTATACTCGCTTACTATCGACTCGAACTCTTTGCGCTTATCCATTTAAGTTCCTTACTAATAACCTTGTCGAATCCATAGATATCTGGCCAGAAATCAATGGCACCAGTCTTTGGATTCGGGAAGGTAGTATAATAAATAATGTATAGAGGCACATGGGGCTTAACGTCGTGATACGAAATCAGACGGAACGGACGCGTTGCACTTGCGTGCTGACTAACCCATGAGCGACCACGCTCTGTAACAGGTGGCATATCCATCGAGATGCGAAGGCTCTCGCGTGTCCACTCATCAACATCAGGAAGCAGATAACAAGCCAGTTCGAATGGTTTCTGTACTCTGACGCAACCATGCGACAAGGTACGACGTTCGCGCTGGAAAGCGCCTCTGTTATTGGTGTCGTGGAGATAAATCGAGAAATTGTTGGGGAAGCGGAACACTATCCTACCCAAGGAGTTACCTACTCCACCCCTCTGGCTGATACGAATATTGCCAGAAAGCAACGAACCAGAGTCTACATCAGCCACATTAAGTGTATCGCCAGATTCCTTATTGATGATAGAATAGCGGTTGCGGGCGAAATAGGCAGAGTCGCCTGCATGATGAGCCACCTCGGTCTTTACGATGTTATAAGGAATAATCCACTCTGGGTTTACCTGCATATAACTTATCTCGCTATTAAGCAGAGGAGTCTTGGTAGGAACTGATCCGCAACAGATACGCATATCAAGCACTGTATCACCACCAATAGCCCACAACTGCTGGGCTGCGATATTTACGAGAATCTGACGCTGATTAGCCTTAGGATGTGGTATCTGCCAGCGGCAACGCTCCATGTTCACAGCTATCTGATGGCGTTTCTCAGCATCAGTAGTCTTATCCATCTCCTTTAGAAGTGCCTTATATATATAGGTATCAGGAGCCGACTCTATAAGATAAGAGACTCTATCGTCCCCCTTCACCTTCTTGGCAGCCTCTGTTGTATCAGGAGCGGCAACTTCGTAATCGAACACTCGGGCGAAGGTTCCTGGATTACCAACCTTGGGGTCCATACGGTTAAAAACACGAGGGCGCATAAAACCATATCGCTGACCAGTGACAAAGCGGACATAAGCTCTGGTAAGGTTAGCATCAAGTCGAGGCAATAAGTCATTAATGCTCACTCCAACAGAATCGAATGCCAACTTATGCACTATCTCAAGATCCTTAGCTATCGCAGGAATAAAGAATGCTGCAGTATCAAGTCCGTTACGAGGCACCTCACGACTGAGATACGAGAAAACGGAATCAGCATCTGCAGAAACACCCATACGATCGAACCACACACCAGTAAGCGTGCTATCCATCTGGTTTACATATTCACCAAAAGCAGATTGTTCAGCCTCCGTTAGCTCGCGGAATCCATTCAGAAGGCAGGATATCAGCAAGAAACAGACACTTAACAGAATGAAGGTTACTGAATAGAAACCTTTCGAACCACTTTGTCTACCTTTAATATGTAACACCCTTTAGTAAGATTTAGATTCACACGCTCATTTGGAGACTCTATATTATAAGACTCAAGAATGTTGCCTGTGAGTGAAATGACCTGAAGAACTTTACCCTGAGCACCAGTTACTATAACTGTTTTACCTTCAACAGAGATAGTAATAGAAGGTCCGTCAACCTGAGCCGCAGGGGCTGGGTCGAGGAATAAACTGGTAGCTGTTATAGGGGCAGCCATCAAGCATAATATGGTTGATATGAGTACAATTTTCCGCATATACAACTATTTATAGTTGGGGCAAAGATAGATATTTATTCCGAACTGACAAAATTTTAAGCAAAAAAAATGTATTTTAAAGGCTTTTATACATCAAAAACATCCATTTCGTTAGTCAAAAAGCTGTTTTCAAACACTTCTTTTGCCTGATTCAGCAACACTATTTCGTCTTCATATCTGGAGCTATAATGGCCTAAAAGCAACTTACCTACCCCAGCATCGCGAGCCACCATAGCTGCCTGGCGGGCTGTGGAATGACAATACTTCTCAGCCTGTGGTAGATGGTCATCGCCATAAGTACTCTCATGATAAAGCGTGCTTACTCCCTTAACCTCTTTCCAAAGGTCAGGAATATAGCGGGTATCCGAAAGATATGCATAGCTACGTACAGGATCAGCAGGTGTAACCAATCGGGAATTGGGTATCACCTCGCCATCAGGCATAGTCCAGTCAGCACCACATTTTATGTTATTAACCTGAGAATTAGGTATATTATAGCAATCCATCATATCACGACGGATATGTGGCTGCGATGGTTTCTCGCTGATAAGATAGCCACAGCAAGGCATTCGATGAACCAAAGGAATACTCTCCACAGTGATGCTTCTATCTTCAAAAACCACACATCGTTTTGTAGTATCTACAGGATAGAACACAACCTCGAACCCCAAATCATGTGTATAGAATTTTAACTGTCTATCAAGTTCATCTCCCAGCTCCTTTGGACCATGTACATGCAACTTCGCTGTACGACCTAACAGGCCAAAGGTAGAGATCATACCAATCAAACCAAAACAATGGTCGCCATGCAGATGAGTGATAAACACATGACTCAGCTTTGTAAAGCGAACCCTACACTTTCGCAATTGCATCTGAGTTCCCTCAGCGCAATCCAGCATCAGCACCTTTTCTCTAACTTCGACCACTTGCGACGATGCATAATGTCGAAGTGTAGGCAAGGCACTTCCACAACCTAATATATGTACTCCGAACGGTTCCAAATGTATTACATTTTCATAAATTCATCCTGATGCTCCTCAAGCTTCAATCCATGAAGATCAGGCTTTGGCTTTTCCTTCCAACGGGAGTACTCAAGAGTCTCTTCTTCGTCCTGAGGTTTACCAATAGTCTTATAGATAAGCGTATCCTGCGAAAGTTTCAGAATATCATAGTAATCAGTTTCTTCTGACTGACCTCCTCCTTCGCGAATAGAAGTAATCTCAAGTTGTCCGTTAAAAATTCTCCAAGTACGGTATGTGATATTTGTCATCTCAATTGACTCTGCCACGCCTCCCTCTTTGATACGGATACCTACCTCATCACTACCATCCAGAGGATCAGGCATAACCCAATCGCCCAACAAATAGTTAATATTTATCACCTGTGTAGCTTCTGTCTGAGCCTTATTGGTCATGATGGCCAATCGATCGCCTACTCTCACAGCACCCAGCATCTTATGATTGTTCTGCGCAGGTGTGATGTCGAGTGTCAGCGTATCACCATTATCAGTAACCACCTTCAGTTGGGTTGCTGATGGAATACTACCGCAAAGTCCGTAAACGGTATGGTCACGAATAAGATCGTTAACATCAACGGTATCTTCCTCACGCTCAGCCTGATGACGACTTCCGCCACCACAACTCAGCAACATCACAGTGGTCAACACCACACTCAGAAATAATAGTTTTTTCATATCTTTACTTTTTTGTTTTAGCAACGGACTTCAGGACTTTAATACTTTTTTTGCCTCGTTCCAAAGGGCGTCCATCTCGCCTAAGGTCATATCCTTCAGAGGTTTACCAATCTTGATGCTATGCGCCTCGATATAATTGAACCTGTCGATAAACTTGCGATTGGTCTTTTCGAGAGCATTATCAGGATTGAGCTTATACAGGCGGGCAGCATTGATAACACTAAACAGGAAATCACCAAGTTCCTCTGTAGAATGCTCTTTGTCATTCTTTTCAAGCTCGACCTCAAGTTCTGAAAGTTCCTCATGCACCTTCTTCCAAACATCTTGACGATCTTCCCAGTCAAAACCTACATTACGGGCCTTATCCTGTATACGGTAAGCCTTGATGAGTGATGGCAGAGCATCAGGTACTCCAGAAAGAACAGATTCGTTACCATCTTTCTCCTTGAGTTTTATCTGTTCCCAATTTTCAAGAACCTGTCCTACAGTGTTCACCTTAGTAACCTCGGTGTCCGTACTATCCTCTGGTACGTAGGGCAGTGGCTTTGGATCTTCTGCATCTATCTGTGAAGGATGATAGACATGTGGATGGCGGGTTATCATCTTGCGAGTAAGGGCATTGCACACATCAGCCATATCAAACAGACTTTTCTCTTCAGCTATCTTGGCATAGAAACAGATGTGAAGCAACACATCGCCTAACTCCTTACAAATATCAGGAATATCATTCTTAATCAGAGCATCGCAGAGCTCGTAAGTCTCCTCGATGGTATTGGGTCGAAGACTCTCGTTGGTTTGCTTTTTGTCCCAAGGACAATTCGCTCTCAACGCATCTAAAACGTCAAGAAACCGTCCAAAAGCCTTCATTTTTTCTTCTTTTGTATGCATAAATCAATTATTTTCCGTGCAAAAGTACTAATTTTAAATGGAAATTTAGTAATTTTGCAGCGATTTTTGAAAATATTATAATATTATATATGGAATTAGCAAGTAAATACGACCCAAAAGAGGTCGAATCGAAATGGTATCAGTACTGGCTGGACAATAAGCTCTTTGCCAGTAAACCCGATGGACGCGAACCTTACACTATCGTAATTCCGCCCCCCAATGTAACAGGTGTGCTCCACATGGGCCACATGTTGAACAACACTATCCAGGATATCTTGGTACGTCGTGCCCGTATGGAGGGCAAGAACGCATGCTGGGTGCCTGGAACCGACCATGCTTCTATCGCTACTGAGGCTAAGGTAGTAAAGAAGTTGGCTGAACAGGGTATCAAGAAGCACGACCTTACTCGCGAGCAGTTCCTTGAGCACGCTTGGGATTGGACCAACGAGCACGGTGGCATCATCCTGAAGCAGTTACGCCGCCTGGGTGCCAGCTGCGACTGGGATCGTACAGCATTCACAATGGACGAGAAGCGCAGCGAAAGCGTTATCAAAGTTTTCGTTGACCTCTATAACAAAGGACTCATCTACCGCGGTCTCCGCATGGTAAACTGGGACCCAAAGGCACTTACCGCTCTTTCAACTGAGGAGGTTATCTATAAAGAGGAGCAGAGCCACCTTTTCCATCTGAAATATTACGTAGCTGACATTGAAGATGGAACATTGAACATTGAACAGCTTCAGGCTGAGGGCAATATTATCCACAAGGATGAGAAGGGCTACTATGCAGTAGTTGCAACAACCCGTCCTGAGACCATCATGGGTGATACCGCTATGTGTATCAACCCTAAGGATCCAAAGAACCAGTGGCTTAAGGGCCGCAAGGTTATTGTTCCTCTGGTAAACCGCGTAATTCCTGTAATAGAGGACCGCTATGTAGACATCGAGTTTGGTACCGGTTGTTTGAAGGTAACACCTGCACACGACACCAACGACTACATGCTTGGTAAAACTCACAACCTCGAGACTATCGACATCTTCAATCCAGACGGAACCATCAGCGAGCAGAGCCCACTCTATGTTGGCATGGATCGTATGGACTGTCGTAAGCAGATCAGCAAGGACCTGCAGGCAGCTGGATTGATGGAGAAGATTGAGGACTATATTAATAAGGTAGGTTATTCTGAGCGTAACCCTGACACTGCTATCGAGCCACGTCTCTCACTGCAGTGGTTCCTCAAGATGCAGCACTTTGCCGACATCGCCCTACCACCAGTGATGAACGATGAACTGAAGTTCTATCCTGCTAAATACAAGAACACCTACAAGAACTGGTTGGAGAACATCCAGGACTGGTGTATCTCACGTCAGCTCTGGTGGGGACACCGTATTCCTGCCTATTACTACAACGAAAACGACGATTATGTTGTAGCAGAAAATGCAGAGAAGGCTCTTGAGCTGGCTCGCGAGAAGAGCGGCAACGCTAATTTGCAGGCTTCTGATCTGCGTCAGGACGAGGACGCACTCGACACATGGTTCTCATCATGGTTGTGGCCAATCTCTCTGTTCGATGGTATTAACAATCCTGGCAACGAGGAGATTAACTACTACTACCCCACCTCTGACCTGGTAACTGGTCCGGATATCATCTTCTTCTGGGTAGCACGTATGATCATGGCTGGTGAGGAGTACATTGGCAAGTTCCCATTCAAGAACGTTTACTTCACTGGTATCGTTCGCGATAAGCTGGGACGTAAGATGTCTAAGTCACTTGGTAACAGCCCTGATCCAATTGAGTTGATCGAGAAGTTTGGTGCTGATGGTGTACGCATGGGTATGATGCTCAGCGCTCCTGCTGGTAACGACATCCTCTTCGATGAGGCACTATGTGAGCAGGGACGTAACTTCAACAATAAGATTTGGAATGCCTTCCGTCTGGTTAAGGGTTGGAAGGTTGCTGATATCGAGCAGCCAGAGGCTGGTAAGACAGCTACCGCTTGGTTCGAGGCAAAACTGAAATTAGCGAACCAAGAGATAGAAGAATTATTCTCAAAATATCGCATTTCAGAAGCTCTTATGACTGTTTACAAGCTGTTCTGGGATGAGTTCTCAAGTTGGTACCTGGAGATGGTTAAGCCCGCATATATCAATGGTGAGCCTCAGCCAATCGACAAACAGACATACAACAAAACTCTTGAGTTCTTCGAGATTCTGCTTAAGATGCTGCACCCATTCATGCCATTCATCACAGAGGAGCTGTGGCAGCACCTCTACGATCGTAAGGATGGCGAGAGCATTATGCGTTCAGAACTGGATTTGGATACTCCAACTACTGATGATGCAAAGATCTATACAGAAATAGAAAAAGTTAAGCAGATTGTATCAGGTGTTCGTATGGTTCGTAACCAGAAGAACATTGCTCCAAAGGAGCAGCTCGATCTGCAGGTTGTTGGTAAGAACGACTACGCCGAGTTTGATGCTGTTATCATCAAGATGGCTAACCTGAAGGGCATCAACGTGGTAGCCGAGAAGGACGCAACAGCTTCAGCCTTTATGGTTGGAACAGACGAGTTTGCAGTACCTGTTGGTGACATGATTGATGTTGAGGCTGAGATTGCAAAGATGGAAGCTCAGCTGCAGCACCTCGAAGGATTCCTCGCTGGTGTAAAGAAGAAGCTCAGCAACGAGCGCTTCGTAGCCAATGCTCCTGAGGCAGTTGTAGCACTCGAGCGTAAGAAGCAGAGTGACTCTGAAGAGAAGATTGCAGCGCTGAAAGAAAGTATCAGCGCACTGAAGAGCAAGTAAGCAAGTATAATAAAAATCCCCGCCTCACTCGGCGGGGATTTTTTATAGACCTTTATTCAAGAAATCGATATAACCTTGAATATCCTCATCATATGAACGGCTGCCCGCAAGTGGGTGGCCTTCTTCGTTTAACAGCACGTAGAACGGTTGAGCGTTAGCACCAAACTTCACACGCTGCAGATAGCTCCACTTATCACCGACAGTACGCAGAGTACGCTTCTGTCCGTTCTCCTCTACTTCAATTGGAGTATCGAGCGGAGTCTTATCATCAACATACAATGAGATAAGGATATACTTATTGTTCAGGATATCAGCCACCTGAGGATCGCTCCATACAGCAGCCTCCATCTTACGACAATTCACACAACCAAAGCCAGTAAAGTCGATGATTACAGGCTTATGCTCAGCCTTAGCTGCAGCCATTCCCTGCTCATAATCCTTGTATTTAGCCTCAGTCACAGTCTTTTGCAAGTTAAAGTCCTGAGTATTCATTGGTGGTGCAAAGGCAGAGATTGCCTTAAGTGGAGCACCCCACAGACCAGGAATCATATATACCGTAAAGGCTAATGACGCCATAGCGAGGAAGAACCGTGGTACGTTGGTACGACGGTCGTCATCATCGTGCGGGAACTTAATCCATCCAAGGAAATATGCACCTAACAATCCGAAGATGATAATCCACAATGAGAGGAACACCTCACGATCGAGAATATGCCACCCATAAGCCAGATCAGCCACACTCAAGAACTTAAGGGCAAAAGCAAGTTCGATAAAGCCAAGAGTTACCTTGATTACATTCATCCAACCACCTGACTTAGGAGCAGACTTAAGCAATGATGGGAACATGGCGAAGAGTGTGAATGGAATAGCCAATGCTATGGCAAAGCCCAGCATACCAATAGTTGGAGCCACAATACTACCTTGAGTTGACACTGCAACAAGCAGGAATCCAATGATAGGACCAGTGCAAGAGAATGACACCAAAGCCAGTGTGAATGCCATAAGGAAGATGCTAAGCAATCCTGTGGTACTCTCTGATTTCTCATCTATCTTTGTTGACCATGATGATGGTAGAGTAATCTCGAACGCTCCAAGGAACGAAGCAGCGAACACCACCAACAGCAGACAGAAGAAGATGTTAAACACTGCATTAGTAGCCAAGGCATTAAGAGCACTGGCGCCAAAGAGCAAGGTTACAGCCAAGCCAAGCAACACATATATCACTACGATGCTCAGACCATAGGTTGTTGCCTCTCGGATAGCCTTTGAGCGGTCTTTGTTTCGCTTCAAGAAAAAGGATACGGTCATAGGGATGATGGGCCATACACATGGAGTGAACAATGCGATGAATCCACCAAGCAATCCCTCAATGAATATCAGCCACAATGCCATATTCTCTGTTGGAGCTGTATCACCATTGAATGCCTGCAGCTCTGAAATAACAGGTGTCCACAGATCGTCAGCAACAACCACAGTATCAGCAACAGCGCTATCTACTGGTACTACGACTTTTGCTGTATCTACCTCTGGTTCTTCTTTTACTTCAGGTGTCTCTTCTATCGGGCTCTTTCCACTTTGTTTAAAAGCTGCCTCTGAAGGAGGAAGACATGATTGATCATTGCAGGCGCCGTATTCTACGTAGCAATCGATATCATACTTTGGCTTGGTAAACTTAATCTTCTGCACAAAGGTTACCGCCTTTTCGAAATAGCGAACCTCCATATCAAAGAGTTTATCATACTGCTTAATCTCATTGCCACGGGCTTGCAGTTTTCCTACAGTCTCGGCACCATCCATCTTCACCTTATTAAATGATGCTGATATCGGGCCATCATTACCCAGGCCTGTAGAATACACATGCCAGCCCGGATCGATGGTAGCCTTGAATATAATCTCGGCCTCGCCATTCTTAAGTTCCTTCAACTGAGTAGTGAAGTGGACTGGGTCCATCATCTGAGCCTTGGCAGCAATGACTGCTACCAAGAGCATCCATATAGTTAAGAGTCTCTTCATTTTTGTGCGACTGACTTATCTGATAAATAATAACTCACGATACTTTGGCAGTGACCACAAGCCATCCTCAACAATCATCTCAAGATGGTCGATCTCATAACGGATAGCATCCATCTTAGGACATACTGTATCATGGTAGCTCATAGCACGCTCGTGGATATTATAGATGCGATTAGCAACACGACGAGCCTCGGTTAGCTCTTCAACCAACTGTTCGATACGCTGAGTGCGCTCTGCAATCTCTCGGATAAGTTTCATATTACGTGCAGAGAGCTTAGCAGCCTCATCCTTTGAGAACACATCCTTCATGCCCTGGACATTCTTAATCAACTGACTCTGATAGTGAGTGCTTACAGGAATGATGTGGTTCATAGACATATCGCCCATAACACGAGCCTCAATCTGGACCGTCTTTACGTAAGTCTCCCACTTAACCTCGTTACGAGCCTCAAGTTCCTTGCGGTTCATAACCTTGGTAGCCTCGAACATCTTCACGCTGGCAGCGTCGAGATAGTGCTCAAAGATCTTTGGACATGACTTCTCAACATCAAGTCCACGCTTAGCAGCCTCAGCCACCCACTCGTCGCTATAACCATTGCCATCGAAACGGATAGGCTTACATGTCTTGATATCTTCGCGAAGAACATCTACAATAGCCGAAAGCTTACTCTCGCCCTTCTTGATGCGCTTGTCAACACGCTGTTTGAAGTTCTGGAGAGCCTCAGCCACAGCAGAGTTCAGCGCAATCATGGCTGAAGCACAGTTGGCTGATGAACCAGGAGCACGGAACTCAAAGCGGTTACCAGTAAACGCGAATGGAGAAGTACGGTTACGATCGGTATTATCGATAATCAGATCAGGAATCTGTGGGATATCAATCTCCATACCCTGCTTGCCCTTGATGGTGAACAGGTCGTCCTTATCTGAAAGTTCGATATGGTCGAGCAACTCTGTGAGCTGCTTGCCAAGGAACGAGCTGATGATGGCAGGAGGAGCCTCGTTACCACCCAGACGGTGAGCATTTGTAGCACTCATGATTGAAGCCTTAAGCAGACCATTGTGCTTATAAACACCCATAAGAGTCTCAACGATAAAGGTAACGAATCGCAGATTCTCTTCAGGACTCTTACCTGGTGCGTGAAGCAATGTGCCGTTATCAGCAGTCATACTCCAGTTGTTGTGCTTACCACTACCATTGATTCCATCGAATGGTTTTTCGTGGAGAAGCACGCGGAAGCCATGATTGCGAGCCACACGCTTCATCAGCGACATGAGCAGCATGTTATGGTCGACAGCCAAGTTACACTCCTCGAAGATAGGAGCCAGCTCAAACTGGTTGGGTGCCACCTCATTATGACGCGTCTTAACAGGAATAGCCAGTTCAAGAGACTGAATCTCAAGGTCCTTCATAAAGGCCTGAACACGATCAGGGATGGTTCCAAAATAATGGTCGTCCATCTGCTGGTTCTTGGCACTCTCGTGGCCCATCAGTGTGCGACCAGTCAGCATCAGGTCGGGACGGGCAGAATACAAACCCTCGTCAACAAGGAAATACTCCTGTTCCCAACCAAGATTTACCTGAACCTTCTTCACATCGTCATAGAAGAACTTGCACACCTCAGTTGCAGCCTTATCAACAGCATGAAGCGAACGCAGCAGAGGAGCCTTATAGTCGAGCGCCTCACCAGTATATGCGATAAAGATTGTAGGGATACAAAGAGTATCATCGATGATGAATACAGGAGATGTAGGATCCCATGCAGAGTATCCACGAGCCTCGAAGGTATTACGGATACCGCCGTTGGGGAACGAAGAAGCATCAGGCTCCTGTTGTACCAACAGTTTACCGCTGAAGTTCTCTACCATTCCACCCTTTCCATCATGCTCAACAAAGGCATCATGCTTCTCGGCAGTACCTTCAGTAAGTGGCTGGAACCAGTGAGTATAGTGAGTAACACCCATCTCCTGAGCCCATTTCTTCATACCCTCAGCAACAGCATCTGCTATTGAGCGGTCCAGACGGGCACCATTGTCTATAACGTCAATGAGTTTATTATACACTGAGATAGGCAGATACTTATACATCTTTTCGCGAGTAAACACGTATTTGCCGAAATACTCTGAGGGACGCTCTGATGGAGCTTTCACCTCAACAGCCTTTTTCTTAAAGGCCTCCTCTACAACTTGGAATCTTAGCTGATTTGACATGAGTATATTTTCTTTTTTACCTTTTTACTTTCTTACCTTTTTACCTTTAATCAATGAAGCGTTTGGCGATATCTCCGTAGGCATCGATGCGGCGATCACGAAGGAACGGCCACCAACGACGAACCTGTTCAGAGCGGTCCATATCCATTTCTACTACGATATTCTCCTCATCATCTGTTGAAGCTTCGTAGATAATCTCACCCTGAGGACCAGCAACGAATGATGTTCCCCAGAACTGGATGCCTGGCGTCTGACCAGACGGATCAGGCTCAAAACCTACTCTATTGACAGCTATCACAGGCAGTCCGTTAGCAACGGCATGACCACGCATCACCGTCTGCCAAGCCATACGCTGTCGCTGCTGCTCCTCTAGAGTATCGTTGTCGGCATAGCCAATAGCTGTAGGATAGAGAAGCATCTCAGCACCCTGCATAGCCATCAATCTAGCAGCCTCTGGATACCACTGATCCCAGCAAACAAGCACGCCCAGTTTTCCTACTGAGGTCTGTATGGGATGGAATCCCATATCACCAGGAGTGAAGTAGAACTTCTCGTAGTATGCTGGATCATCAGGAATATGCATCTTACGATACTTACCTACTATCTCACCATTGCTTTCGATTACTACTGCAGTATTGTGATACAGACCAGGCGCACGCTTCTCGAAAAGTGAAGCAACGATAACCACGCCCAACTTCTTTGCCAACTCGCAATAGAAAGTAGTTGACGGTCCAGGTATTGGCTCAGCCAGGTCGAACAAATCCACATCTTCTGTCTGACAGAAGTAAAGGGTATTGTGCAACTCCTGAAGCACGATGAGTTTTGCACCACGTTTAGCCAAATCGGTGATGCCCTCACCCAATCTCAAGATATTGTCCTTTGTGTCAGCCGTATTATGCTGCTGCAGAAATCCTACTCTCAGTTCTCTCATTTTTTTTCACCTTTTCACTATTTCACTTTTTCACCCTTTCCGGGTATTGCATTGTGCAGCAATGAAGAGATCCATGCTGCTTAATTACACTTCTACAATCTATACCAACAATCTCCCTATCAGGGAACACCTCGTCTATCAGTTTCATAGCCTCGGCATCAAGATCTGGTTGGTTATATGTTGGCACCAGAACGGCACTGTTCATAATCAGGAAGTTTGCGTATGTAGCGGGGAGTCGCTCGTTGTCCTCATCATAAATCGGACGAGGTGTAGGCAGTTTTACCAGCTTATATGGCTCACCCTCCATTGTACGGAAAGTATTCAACTGCTCCTCCATTTTTTTCAATTCCTCATACTGCTCGTCATTCTCGTCATCACACCCTATATATAATAAGGTATCATTTGGAGCAATACGCACCAATGTATCGATATGACCATCGGTATCATCGCCAACAAGATTGCCATAGTCAATCCAAAGAACACGCTCTGCACAGAGGTCTTTCTTCAGTCGTGCCTCTATCTCATCCTTTGTCATAGGTTGATTTCTATGAGGAGCCAGCAGACAACATGATGTTGTGAAGATAGTGCCCTTACCGTCGCTCTCGATAGAGCCACCCTCGAGCACGAAATCGAGACAATCGACATACTCGCCTTTTACCTTACCTTCGTCATATATTCGACGGTTGATTGCGTTATCGAGATCAGCCTCGAACTTCTCGCCCCAACCATTAAAACAGTAGTCCAATAATTTTGCACCACCCTCATCATCAACCAGCGTGATGAAACCATGATCGCGAGCCCAAGTATCATTGTTAGGTTCCCCAACAATGAGCAATTCTTCGCGGCTTGCGATGGCGGCTGCCATCTCTTCGTATGTTTTGGTGATTTCCTCGAGCATCGGAGCCCAATCCGTCTTGGCATGAGGCCAAGTCAGCTGTACCATAGATTGTGGCTCCCATTCAGCAGGCAGTCGCCACTTTTTAGTTTCGTTTTTTGTTTCTATGCTCATAATTTTGGCGCAAAGTTACAAAAAATTGAGTAATTACTGATTGTGTGATAAGATTTTTTTGTATTTTTGCACAAACAAATTGCCATGTTAGAGGTTAAAGACGCTACAATATCCGTTTTAGGGAAGACTCTGGTACAGAATCTATCCTTGATTGCACCCGACGGAGAGATTACTTGCATCACCGGTCCAGAAGGCTCGGGCAAGACAGCTTTTCTCCGCACACTGATGGGATTTCTACCCGTAGCAGAAGGATTTGTGAGTGTCGACGGCGAGTTACTGACAGTAAACTCAGCCCCAGCCTTTAGAAGGTTTATGTGTTATCTGCCGCAGAACATTGACATGCTGCGCTATCAGCTATATCCTGTAGAAGAGAAGCAAGTTGAACCAGACGAATACAGCGTATGCAACACACTGTTGCCATCATCAGAAGAAATGCCAGAGACAAAGCCTTTGTCACCAGACGATGTATTCCGTCTTGCAAGTAAAATCATAGAAGAATCTGCAGACAAGCCTATTCTGATAGCTGATGAACCTGCATTACATCTCTCACCAGAGTTAGCGATACCGTTATTGCAACTGTTACAGCAACAAGCAGCGCAAGGCAAATGCGTATTGATAGCAAGCAGAAATCCACAGTTAGTGGCACATGCCAATCAGGTAATTGATTTAAACAAGTTCAAATTATGACAACATCATTGATTCTTCATACCATCTTAGCACTATTATTGCTGACCCTGCCTTTTGGGGCATTATATCTGTTGGACCGTCCAACTATCCGCCCATTTGCAATAGCATTGGTGCGAGGCATCGTACAACTGTTAGTATTCTCGTTGATAGTATGGGGAGTATATAAGATTGACAATACCTGGATAAATATCATCTGGTTTGTTGCGATGACCATTTGGGGAGGATTTATGGTAGTAAGCAAATGCCATCTGTCAATAAAGGATTATCTTCTACCTGCCAGTGCCGGATTGTTTGGAGGCACTATCGCTGTAGGACTTTGGTTGCTGGTAGCTGTACTGCCTATAGAATCTATCACAGCAAGATGGTTTATCCCCGTGATGGCTGTTCTGCTTGGGCATTCAGCCGCTATGATGGTTCGCGGACTAAGCAGTTTTGCAACCATGTTTCAGCGCAATCGTGCCCAATACGACTTTCTGCTAGGCAACGGTGCTTCGCCATGGAGAGCCCTGATGCCATTTGTCAGAACTAGTCTTTTGGCGATATTATCACCTACCATCGCAAACCTATCAGCATTGGCACTTGCCTCACTCCCCCTATTGTTCTGCGGCATGCTGATTGGTGGTTCCACCCCTATCAATGCCTTTGCAGTGATGCTATATACCATCATCGGATGCATCGCATCATCAGTATTATCGTTAGGTATTGCCTTGTTTTTAGTTAAGAGTTTAAACAGTAAGCATATATGAGGAAGCTATTCTTCGAGTTAATGCAGGTTTCAGTTGGGCAGTTAGATTGTGTCAGTCGATTTCCAGAGCCCAACGAGTGGCAGACATTCTACGAACTGGCCAAGAAGCAGGCCGTAACAGGAATATGCTACCACGGCGTTACCAAGTTGTTTGATTTTGGACTCGTGGCTCCACAGGAACTATCGCTCAACTGGATGGCAGAGGCAGAAGAAATCAAGGAGGTGAATCGTGGTCGCACCCGGAGGCTCATCGAGCTACAAGAAGAATTGCAGAAGCACCACCTACTTTCATCGGTGATGACAGGACCTGGACTTACCAGATTCTACGATCGCGAACTCCAAATGCTTCGATATACCAAAGGTATTGATGTATATGTCTTTGGCTATAAGAACCAGCTTGATTTGAGCCAATGGGCAGATATCAATGTACGCATACTTTCAGAACTGCGTGCAGGTAAGTCAAGACAGCGTAACAACAAATTAGACAAATGGGTGCTGCAAAACGACGACCTTATGTTCCGCAAAGCTGGTGAGATGGTTGTCCCATCGCATTCGGCGACGATACTAATCCAGCTAACAAACCTTTATAATCTGTTCCTTAACAAACGACTGTTGATGCGTAACCTGATGGACCTGTTTTTTGTAATTCGTTTTGCACAAGGCGACAGCAGATTATTCCAGTATCCACAGAATACTTTAGAAGGAGTTATAAAGGATTTAGGACTAACACGCTTTACACGAGGAATCATGTGGTTATTGAAAGAGGTATTCGCCCTTGACACCAAGTTCCTGCCGCTTGAGCCGCTTGAGGAAGAAGGTCAGTACCTTTTAAGTCAGATGATGGGCGATGCATTTACTTTCCACAACTGGTGGCATCATCTTTGGCATTACAGCTGGCATGAACTGATGTAGTCTTTACGCCAAACAGATAATGGGCCAAAAAAGGATTAAGACGAATGAGATAGCTTACTCCTAAGCTCATCATCAGCACGACAAGTGACACTGCAAGTATCACAACAAACTCCACAAACTGGCTATCGTATGCTTTGATCTGACCAGCATACGGCATCAGGAATCTTGGCAGAAAGAAATAATGCAACAGATAAATATCCAAAGTACGTGTTCCTACATATTGCAATGGCTTCGAGATACGCAGACGCTGAAGCCATAAGGCAGAAAGACGGAAAAAGGTAAACACCATTAGCATACCAGTGATACCTCCGCCATAAAAACGGAACATCTCAAACAGAAGTTTTTCCTTATGAGACGTTGATGCTATCAGGAAGAACGAAATCACAATAAATGTAATTACTGCAGGCTTACTTGTCCATCGAAGAAAAATATCGAAATTTCTCTTTATCCACGCACCCAAATAAAAGAAGATAAAAAGGCGCCATGTAGTGACACTCAAGAAACCTCCAAGGTCTATAAGCCATAACTGATATCCTTCGGCAGCAGAACGTATACTGTCGTAATATCTGGCATATATGAAAGCGGCAAGAGTTATTGCTACTGCAAAAAGCCAAGACCATTTTTTACTAATTCTGACTATAAGCATATAGAGTATAAAGTACTCAAACAAAGCAAAGGTAAACCAATAGCCACCTTTCAAAGTTCCCAACTGATGGAAGAAAAACGGTGGAGGAGCCAATAGCAACAGGAAGATAAAGGTTGGCAAAAGCTGGACCATTGCCTTATGCTTAGCAACCTCTAAGAACGGGCGCTGAGCAACGGACTCGAACAACCAACCACTAATCATAAAGAAACAAGGTAGTCGGAAGAGTATAAACACAGCATTAAAACCCATCCGAGAATCTCCCAGACAGAAATGACAGATATGCGCAAAGACAACGAGAATCATAGTAAATCCTCGCATAGCATCGATGTATTCTATCCTTTGCTTAGCCATATCTTGTGCAAAATTACCTCTTTTTCAGCAAAACCATTGTCCTTTAACTCCCTTTAACTCCCTTTAACTGCAATAACTCCCTATCTTTTTGTACTTTTGCAACATGAAAGAGCGAATAAACTGGATAGATTGGGCCAAAGCTTTCTGCATGACGGTAGTGGTATTCTGCCACCTGCCACAGCAGGAAGACACCTTCTATCTACAATATCTCGCATCAGTCATTCTATCAACATTCTTCTTCATATCGGGGTATCTGAAGAAGCCTTTGGAATCTATATCCCAATCAGCCAAGAAATACGGCTATTCACTGCTTATACCTTATATAATATATAATGCCATTTATTACCCGTATTGGTTTGCCAAATTTTATATCGAGCATGGCGATATAACATGGTTAGATGCCACCCAACCAATTATCGGCACTATGCTCGGCCAGCTCAACAGCAGTTTCTCATGCGAGCTAAATGGTGTAACCTGGTTCTTGATTGCTTTATTTGTGATGCATATCCTAACCGATATACTCAACAAAAACAAGTATGGAAAATCAATCATGCTCATATTATCTATCATCACCATGATACTTTATGGCGCCAACAAGTATTATCATTACGCCCCCTATATCACCTATCATGGATTTATCCGTTGCCTTTGTTTCTTCTTCTTAGGCAACTTATTCCAACAATGGCACTATCTCCAATCACTAAATTTCAAAAAGGATATAATAATAGGTATCACCGCTCTACTCCTTAGCCTCATCCTATTCTACTGGCACATAAATGAGAAGCAATTTATTCTCCACATCGCACTATACTATATGGTTAATCTTGTATCCGTATATGCCTTCATCTACCTAAGCCGTTCACTAAATAACATCAAAAGTCGAATCATCACCCTTATTTCCATCGGCACAATCCTAATCTTCGGCCTCCACAGAATGATGATTGGAATAATTGATTTCATAGTTGAAAAAACAATAGTCATTACAAACATCACATACGATTGGTACGAATGTCTCATAATAGCTATAGCAATAGAAGTCATTCTATTGCCTATGGTTATCTACAGGAATAAATATCCTATTCTTTTTGGCAAAGCCTCTCAAAAAGTTCCTTCCACTTCGGCATAATGACATCTGCACGATAGCGTTGTGATGATTTTACAGCAGCCTGCCCCATTCGCACACGCAGTTCCTTTTCTTCTATCAACTGACATACACGGTTTGCAAACTCATTTATATCACGATTCTTTATCAAAAATCCATCAACTCCATCCGTTATAATTTCAGCAGGCCCATAAGGACAATCGAAAGAAACAACAGGCAGTCCGCAACTCATCGCCTCTGGCAATACTAAGCCAAAGGGTTCGAAAAGCGAAGTCAAAAGAAGCATTGAACTATTCGAATACTTCTCCATAATATTAGCAATAGGTTTATACACGGTAACACCAGGAGCATGAATCTCTCCATCAGTATAGATATCAAGAGTCCAATCCGAATGTTGCGAATAAACTATCGACCAGATTCTCAACAAACTATCAAAATCCTTTTGCTTAGTAAACCTACCTACAAAAATTATCTTTTTCTCAGTATAGTTACTATAGTTACCAGACTTATTTACATGAACAACATTTGGTATAACATAAACCTGTTTATTATACTCAAGCCAATCTTTTGCATCTCCTGCAGTCAAGGTTACTACTGTATCAGCCTTACTAACTTGACGTAAAAATTGCCAAATATGGAGGCGACGAAGTAAACCAGGCTTTTCATAATAACCAGCCCTACATAGTGTATGGGATTCAACGATCAAAGGAGTTCTACCCCTCAAATCATTCAATACTCCAACAAAATCTAACTTTGCACAAACTATGACGTCAGCACTAATCTGCGATAATGTATTACTAAGTTTATCTTTCAGTTGGGCTACTAATTGTCTATGTATGAGAAAGCGTTTTATACCACTATACGCATACTGCTGATGAAACCGAACGCCCAAATCTACATGTTTAATCTGAGGATTTAATGAGAATGGAATTGAATGTTCACCCTGATTAACAGTCACAAGAACAACATCATAACCATAACATTCTGACAGATAATTCATCTTATCAGCTAGCACTCTTTCCATCCCGCCCCATACAGCGAAAGCATCAGTTACAAATAGCAGTGTCATCCTCATTTAAGCAGATTATCCTCACTATCTTCATAATGATCATTTTTAAAGAATATACGAGAAAGACCTTTTCCCTGAATCTTTACATGCTGAACAAAACTCTGCCATAATGACTGAGAACCTATGGTTCCATAGCCTGTTACTGGGCGAGCCTTACGATTATAAAGGAATGCTATCTTACCAAAAGGCTTTAATGATAATGCCAAAGAACCATCTTCACCTCTACGGATATCAGTACGAATAGTTACTTGGCGAGCATAGATGGCATTAAATGCGAATACCATTCCACGAACACAAAGTTCTGGACGTTTGAAATGCTGAGCGAACAAAAACATATCGCGAATCATCTCAAAAAGGAACAAACCAAATTGGGAATGGTTTTCATCAGGGAAGAAACTCCAGAAAGAACTAACACATGAGACATCTGGTTTAGACAACTTTGTCATCATCAAATCAACATATTGTGAAGGGTAAAAAGTATCTGCATCAATACAGAAATGGTACCTTCCTTTAGCATTTTTCAAACCACATTGACGTGCATAACCTGGGCTCTGTTTTAACTCTGTATAATATGGAAGACCTAAGCGCAGGTATACTTCTTCTGTTCTGTCCTTAGAGTTATTATTAACTCCAAGAATTTCTATTGGGTATTTAGTCTGTAGTTCACTTAAAGACCACAAACAGGCAGCCAATCTGCGTTCTTCATTATAAGCAATAACAACAATTGAAATCAATGGCTCAGAACTCTGCTTCCTGGCCAGATTATATTTAATCTCATCAAGAACAGATTCTGGAATCTCGTCGAGAGTCTTACCATAAATTGATAGATATTTTTCGTACCATTTTTTCATATTCGATTTCATATTAGTTTCTTGTATTTACCGAGACACCATACAATTGCAACACATAGTTTAGTGGGCATTTTTCCTATGATATACAGGAGTTGATTTTTTAAACGAGATTTGCGAAATAAACATATTTGCTGCCATGTAGCAGGATGACTCATTATTTCTTTTATCTCCTCATCAGATATGTAGGGAACTATTGTATTCCTTCTTCTCAAAATAGTACTGACAATATAAAAATCCGTCATCACTATATTGTAACAGCGGTTGGGATAATATTCCTTATCATATAATAACAAAGAAGTATCCTTAAGATGTTTAATCGCTTCAACATTCCTCATTACCTCTGCCTTAGAGATGTTTATTCGTTCCTGATAATGCGAAAGAGAATTATCCCTACATATATAAACATAAGTAATATCAGGAAGCAAAACAGCACGAGATACAAGTGTAACCAAATCAAAGGTAAATACCAAGTCCTCCCAATAACTAACGTCAATAAAACGATGATTATTATTTCTAAGGATGTCAGTCTTTACAATATAATTACATGCCGATGCCTGAATACCAGCATATTTTCGGTATGCAAAACTTGCTAATTCGTCCTTACATAATAATTGCCTAGATGGATATTGATATACAGTCTTATTACCCGAAGTCTCTATCTTCTGATATGATCCAAACACAATCTCCGCATCATACTCTCGGGCATTCTGCATCAATAACTCAATCGTATTCTTGGCTATTGTATCATCAGAATCCATAAAATAAAGGAATTCCCCTTTTGCCTCATCTATAATCTGATTCCTTGAAGCAGAAGCGCCGAGTTTCTGAGAGTGAGAGATTATGCGAATATCATCGCGTCTGTCGTGTGACGACACAATATAATCTATTACCCCCATAGTACCATCATTACAACAATCATCAACCAAGACAAACTCAACAGAAGGGTATGACTGGGCTAATGCTGACATCAGAGAAGTCCGGATACAACTAACAGAGTTGTAAATTGGGATGCCTATTGTAACATCATATTGCTTCATTGTTGTTTCAATTCTTCAAATAAACGTTTCCATTGATGACCAATTCTCTCTATATCATATTGAGAAGCTGCCTTCTGAGCATTTTTTCCCATCCTATATCGCAATTCATGATCATTCATCAATAACATCACCTTTTCAGCCAGAAGATTAATATCAAATGCTGGGATAAGGAAGCCTGTCTCGCCATCAGCAATAATAGACCGAGGCCCATTCTCACAGTCAAAAGCAATAACAGGCACACCACAGGCCATTGCTTCGATAATAACTAGACCAAAGCCCTCAAAACGAGAAGGCAGCACAAATACAGAACTGGAAAGATATTCTGTTTTCACATCAGCCACAGGTCCGAACAGATGACAACGTTGTTGATCAACTCCTAATTCGGTCATTTGCTTTTGGTATGGTGCTTTGTTGCCATTTCCGTAAACATCCAAAGACCAGTTATGCATCTGTTTCTCTATAATGGCCCATGCCTGCAACAACAAGTCATTACCTTTATCATAAGCATAACGCCCTATTGACAAAACTCGTTTAGCAGACAATTCACTTTTGCCATCAATTTTGAATGGAAGAGCATCTGGTATCTTTATCACATTATCTAGTTCTGGCCAGTCATTAAGTGCATTATCCGTAAGGACAACAATTTTATCCAATCGTTTCAGATTATTCAACAAGTTCTTTTTCCAAAGACGAGCAAACATCATTTTAACTACATTTAAACGATAATCATTAAAATTACGATAGTTTGCACGATTTACATGTAGCTCTCCAATTTTCACACTTCCATCATTTATCCTTGTAAGAAAATTAATCTCTCGTCTTAAAGTGCTAATAGTGAAGTCTGGCCGATATTTAACCAAATCAGCCTTAAGCCGTTTCTTAAATTGATATTGTTTACGAAAATAAACAAAGATTTTCTTCCAGAAAGGCAAATACCATAATTCTTCAAAATTCAGTTCATAATTAATAATCTTTACTTTATCAGATATAGGGAAAAAGCATAGATTACCCCTTCCTTCTGTAACAATAATAGTTAAATTATAGTTGAGTATTTCTGCAAAATAGTTTGCCTTTTCTACAACAACCCGTTCAACACCACCAGCAGAATAAAGCGCTGGTGTGCAAAATACTATTGAGTAACTATCCTTTTTCATTATCTCTTTATTTCGTTTACAAAGATACACATTTAAAATTAAAAATCAAACTTTATTTATTATTTTTCAAGAAAAGAATAACTAAAATTTGGTATTGTCAATTACATTTTATATCTTTGCCCCAAAAATAACAAAAAATGAACAATCCATTAATAAGTATTATTATACCTAACTACAATCACGCTAGGTTTTTAAATGAAAGAATTGACAGCGTCCTAAATCAATCGTACAAGAATTATGAGATAATAATCCTTGATGACCACTCTACCGACAACAGCATAGACATTATTAACCAATACAAACATCAAGAGAAAATTACTGAAATCGTTTTAAACGACGAGAATAGCGGTTCAACATTTAAGCAGTGGCAAAAAGGATTTGAATTAGCGAAAGGTGATCTTATTTGGATAGCAGAAAGTGACGACTCGTGTGAAAATAATCTATTAGAAACGTTAGTAGCAGAGTTTAATAAAGATGAGAAATGTGTTTTAGCCTTTTGTAAGACCATCAAAATCGACAAGGAGGGGAATCATATAGGTGAAGTAGGTATGGATAAAAATCTCCATATGGACGGTATACGCTTTTTTAACAAATATCTATATCGCTTTTGTTTCATTTACAATGCCAGTTCTGTACTATTCAAGAAAAAGGTGCTATCTCAGATTGATTGGAATCACACAAATATCAAAGGAAGTGGAGATTGGATTCTTTGGATAGAAATCTCTCGATGTGGAAATATAGTTTATATAAACAAACCATTAAATCATTATCGTATACATGGATCAAATACGACAACACTTCAACTACATAGTGGAAGAAACGAGGAAGAAGCCATTAAAGTATATCAACTTATGAAAGAGAAACACTACATTGGATATTATAAAGAATTAAGAGAAAGAATTGCACATATATACGCTATAAAATATGGAAAATTACGTAATGTTTTTGATAATAAGACAAAACAGAATTTATTAATTGGATGGAAGAATAATATAATCATCACAATAATAACATCCTTTATTTATCGTATACAGATTATTTGTGGAAATATCTTTATCAAAAGATAAGAAGAAATGAGCACCAAGCAACACAATAAATACGACATCTCAATAGGAATGCCAGTTTATGATGTTGAAAAATATATCCGAAAGAGCATTCTGTCTGTACTTAATCAAAGTATAGACTGCTCAATAGAAATATTGGTCATTGATGACTGCGGAACAGATCATTCAATTGATATAATAAAAGAATATCAGGTTTTGCATCCTAAAGGGCATTTAATTAGAATTATAAGACAACCCTATAATATGGGATGTTGGGCTGCAAGAAATAGAATATTAGAAGAAGCCCAAGGAGAATACCTTTTTTTATTAGATTCAGATGATTATATTTCAGAAGATTGTTTAGAGAAACTATACACAGAAGCATTAAAAAATCATGCAGAAGCAGTATATGGTTCTGTAAAGCCAGTAAACGCTAATGGAATACCCATAAATATTGGACAGGATTTTCTTAAACAACCGTATATGGTGTTTCACGAAAAAGATGGGCTTGCACGTTTTGCAAATTCCAGGTTACATCCTACTTTTAGAGATTATATTTGGAACACTCTCATCAAGCGAGATTTTATAAAGAAGTACAATATCAGATTTAAACAGGCAAGATTTAGCGATGACATGATTTACAGCGCTGATATGACGCCATTGGTTTCCGACGCTGTACTTATACCAGACATTACCTATTTTTATGTAATAAGGGACAATTCCCTATCTAGTTATCAACATCGTAACGTAATTAAGCTAGAAGAAATTAAGGAGTCTTTTCGTGTTTATACATATTTAAAAGAGAAATGCAAAGAGCTCAAAGATAAAGATTATTTCGAAGTTCGTTGTACCAAAGGAATGATTCTTATGTTTTATGCAGTTTGTGGTGCATTGAAGAATAGAGGTAAAATTAAGCCACAACTAACAAACGCTATACTAAAAGATGCAATAAAACATCCATTAAGACTTAATGAGATAATGAAATTTAAAAGATACAGACTTATCAATATAGTGTTTTTTATTATAAGTCATCTGCCTGCTTTCATATCAGTTCTAGTACTTAAACATTTTGGAAAGAAGAAAAACTATATATAAAAATGAATATACTATTCATCATTTTTCACGGATTCGATCCAAACAATGGTATCAGCAAAAAGATTTCATACCAATTAAACGCTTTAAAAGCTAATGGTCATGAAACTCACCTATGCTATATGAACGAAACCGTATCAAAACGTCGCTTCATAGACGATCAAATAATTGTGGATTACGGAAATGGAATAAAAGGGAAAATCTTAAAACGCACCGAATTTGGTTCTATTGTCAGTTTTGCCATTGAATCAAAAATCGATTTCGTATATATTCGTTCCAATCATAATGCCAATATTTTTACTATCAACATGGTAAAACAACTAAAAAAAGCAGGAATGAAAGTAGTGATGGAAATACCCACCTATCCATATGATCAGGAATATTTTAACAAATCTACGAATAGACAATTAATCCAAGATAAACTCTTTAGAAATCTGCTTGCCAAACAATTGGATGCTATTGTTACTTTCTCTGAAGAAGATTTTATCTTTAAACAAAGAACAATCAAAATATCCAATGGCATAGATTTCGACTCTGTTAGACTAAAGAAAACAAGCGATCATCCAGCTAACGAACTACATCTAATAGGTGTCGCAGAAATACATCGCTGGCACGGCTTTGACAGAGTTATACAAGGGTTAACCAACTACTATACCTCACAACACAATTTTACTATTTATTTTCATATAGTAGGTTATTTTTTTTCACCAATTGAAGAAGAAGAAATTACTCGTTTAATTGCAGATAATCATCTTGAGTCATACATTATCTTACACGGAAAGAAACATGGAGAAGAACTTGATGAAATATTTGACAAATGTGATTTTGGTATAGGAAGTCTTGGAAGACATAGAGTAGGAATAGACAACATCAAAACTTTAAAAAACAGAGAATATGCTGCACGCGGTATTCCTTTTGTATATTCTGAGACAGATACGGACTTTGACAAACAGCCTTATGTTTTAAAAGTGCCTGCAGACGAAAGTCCTATCAATATCGAAGAATTAATTCATTTCTATCAGCATTTAAATATTTCTCCACAACAAATAAGAGATTCTATTGAGCATCTTTCATGGAAGAACCAAATGAAGCGTGTAATTGATGCAGTTTATCCCCAGAAACTGAAATCAAATAAGATACGACTTGCATATTGCATACCTTCCTTAGATCACTCTGGAGGAATGGAAAGAGTACTTACTACGAAAGCTAATTATTTAGCAGACAAATTAAATTATGATGTCAATATAATTATAACAGATGGTAAAGGGACAATGCCATACTTTTCTTTATCTGACAAAATCAATGTGATACAGCTTGATGTAAATATTGACGATCTTTGGAAATATCCTATCTGGAAAAGATTATACCTTTATCAGAAAAAGATGAAGGATTATAAGCGTAAATTAAATATCTGTCTCAACAGCTTAAAGCCAGACATTACAATATCACTATTACGAAGAGAAATTAATTTCTTATGCGATATAGAAGATGGTAGCGCAAAAGTCGGAGAAATACATTTCACACGATATAAATATAGAGAAGCGAACTTTGGTTTTTTGCCTTCATTCGCAAACAAATGGATTACAACCATCTGGATGTCACAATTGGACAAGAAAGTCAAGCAATTGCACAAGTTTGTTGTTTTAACTCAAGAAGACTCTACATATTGGAAAGGACTGAACAATATGGTAGTGATCCAAAATCCAATCATCATTAACAAAGAACGTCATACTGATTATAGTCAAAAAAGAGCAATTGCGGTCGGGAGATATCATTCTACTAAAGGATTCGATCTATTAATTGAAGCATGGAAATATGTTTACAACATCTATCCAGAATGGAAACTTTACATATATGGTGGAGGAAACAAAGAAGAATATCAGACACTAGCTAATAATTTGGGTCTAGAGAATGTTGTTGTATGTGAAAGCGCAACAAACAATATATATGAGAAATATCAGAATTGTTCTATTTTTATTCTCAGTTCACGATTTGAAGGATTTGGTTTAGCTCTTGGAGAAGCCATGTCTATAGGATTGGCATCTGTAGCATTTGCTTGTCCATGTGGTCCCAAAGAAATAATCAACAACGGGAATGATGGATTACTATGTGAGAATGGTAATACAAAAGAGTTAGCATCAAATATCTGCAAGCTTATTGAAAATGAACAACTGAGAAAAGAAATAGGTCAAAATGCTGCAAATAGTATTAAACGTTACTCAATTGACAACATTATGTACAAATGGGACGTACTTTTCCAAGAGATTTATAAAAATCATGCCAAAGAGGCATAATATTTCCCGGAAGATACACTTTTGATTCTATACGAGCGTTAGCTGCCATTTTTCTACGTGCATCATCATTTTCAATCATTGAAAAAATTGCATCTGCCAATTTCTCTACATCATTCTCAGAAACCAAAACACCTGTTTGGCCTGCCTTAACTATTGATTGAGGGCCGTATTTACAATCAAAAGAGATAACAGGCAGGGCACATGCCATTGACTCAATTAAAACCAAACCAAAAGATTCAAAACGAGACGACATCACGTAGAAATCACTTTCTGCATATTTTGAATAAACATCACTTGTAGCCTGATGCAAATAAACATTTGACATTTTATAATTATCTACCGTCTGTTTTAATTGTTCATAATTACCCATATCTCCATCATGACTTCCATAGATATGAAGAGACCATTCAGGATATTTTTTTTCAACAATCTTCCATGCTTCAAGTAACATATCATATCCTTTTTGAAAAGCATAACGTCCTACACTAATTACTCGGTGAAAAGTTTGATTATCCTCATGAGCCCTATCTGGATATGATGCTAGCATATTGGGAATACATAAGACTTTTTCGCCTAATTTCCAATCCATTCTTTCAGCCTCTGTCATCACAACTATTTTATCAAATTTCCGAACGGATCTTATTAATTTTTCTTTTATCTTTAGCTCTTTACTTCGCTTATCTATTGAATTTTTATCTATATCACCATAATAAGCAGATAATCCACAATGACACTCAACAACTTTAACGGCATTTAAAGACAAACCCAATACTGTTTCTAAATCTGCAAGATAAATATCAACACAGGTTACAACATCAGGATTAATACGAGATATACATCTACGGACTGCGTTCTTGAATTTTATTTTACTAAAAAATCTATCTAGATATTGATACCAACCATGATAAGAACACGCATATAGATATCTCGTTGCAAGATCTATATAATGGACTTTGTCAGAGATATGGAATGAAAAAGGGGCTCCAAATTGATTGTAGGTAATTAGATAAACTTCATACTCTCCACTTTCTACCAACAGACTTAACCGCTGGGATAAAACACGTTCGACTCCATTAGTCGACTTCATATTGTTACATAGAAAAACTAATTTCATCATAGCCTCACAATATTAAAGTTGTCCGAATAATCCCATCACTTTTTCCATAATTGGAGCCATGTCATAATACTTATATTCTGCAAGATGACCACCAAGGATCAAATTTGGGGTTTTATCAGCTAATTCTTTGTATTGCTGATAGAGGGACATATTCTTATCATCGTTTACGCTATAGTATGGTTCCATGCCGTATTTCCACTCGGTCGAATACTCACGAGAGATAACTGTTTTGGGACATTTATAAACATCATCACCAAACATCTCAAAGTGCTTATGCTCGATGATACGGGTATATGGCACCTCTGCATCAGTAAAGTTCATAACAGCATTACCTTGGAAGTTAGGCATGTCAAGGACTTCTTCTTCGAAACGAACGGTACGATATTCAAGTTTACCAAATCTATAATCGAAGTATTCATCAAGCTTTCCGGTATACAACACCTTATCAGCAACCTGTTCCCAATGTTGAAGATTGTCAAAGAAATCTGTATTAAGCTTCACCTCAACACCATCAAGAAGCCCATCTATGAGTTTATTAAAGCCTCCTATGGGTATACCTTGAAAACGATCGTTAAAATAATTATTGTCGTGCACGAAACGCACAGGTAGGCGCTTAATAATAAATGCAGGGAGTTCACTGCATTTGCGCCCCCATTGTTTCTCTGTATAGCCTTTAATAAGAATCTCATATAAATCCTTTCCTATAAGCAATTGTGCCTGTTCTTCAAGATTTCGAGGTTCTGTAACGCCATCAGCTTTCATCTTTTCTAATGCTTCCTGGCGTTGTTCTTCTATCTTTGCTTGGGCCTCAGCAGGTGTTAGAACACCCCACATCTGATAAAAGGTGTTCATATTGAATGGCAGGTTATACTGCTTACCTTTATAGTTGGCAATAGGAGAATTAGTATAGCGGTTGAATTCGACAATGGAGTTGGCAAAATCCCAAACCTTTTTATTTGAAGTATGGAAAATATGAGCTCCATATTTATGCACATTAATACCCTCAATGTTCTCGCAATAGATATTACCGCCAATATGATTACGTTTATCTATTACCAAACAGCGTTTGCCTTGACGATGAGCCATACAAGCAAAGGTTGCGCCATAAATTCCAGCTCCAACTATTAGATAATCGTATACTTTTGCCATTTGATTAATGATTTTGATGCAAATATATGATAAAATTTGGAATAATCCAAAATAATTTGTACTTTTGTAAACGTAATAATACTTTTTATAGTTATATGAAGAGAATTTGCTTTGTTGTTGATAGCATTTTCAGTATTGGAGGTGTGCAAAGGGTTACTGCAGTCATTGCCAAGGAATTGGCAAAAGATAATGATGTGAGTATTATTACATTCGACAAGCCAGAACTAGAAGACACCACTCTTTATAACCTTAAAGAAGCGAGGATAACCTATAGGTTCTTTAGTTATCCAAAGATTAGCAAACTGAAAAGTTATCTATGTAAAGCATATAGCGGACTATATCTGGAATTGCAACCGCAATGCAGATGGTGCTCTGACCTGTATGCCCGTAGCTCATATCCATCAGAGTTACGAAAAACTTTATTGACAGAGTTAAAGCAAGGGCATTATGATGTAGTTATTGGTGTGCATGCGCCATTGGCTGCAAGATTAGCGACAATAAAGAAGCATCTGCCAAGAACGAAATGCATAGGATGGATGCATAACTCGTACGAGGCACTATTCGGAGATGATTCACATTATTTTATTGGAGCAAAAAGACGTAGGCATTACATTTATCAATTCAGAAAACTGGATAATGTAGTAGTGCTTTGCAAAGATGACGCAAATCGCTTTATGGCTTTTGACAACAAGTTTGCACCAATCGTAATTTACAACCCATTGACTCTAAAACAGGGGATGCCATCAAATGGTACTAACAAGAGATTCCTTACTATCGGGCGATTTACGCCTTTGCATAAAGGTATTGACCTACTGATAGAAGCATTCCATCTGTTCTCACAGAAAAACCAAGAATGGAGTCTGGATATAGTGGGTGAAGGAACTGAAGAAAAGACATTCAGAAAACTGATTGCAAAGTATCAGCTAGAGGATAAAATTACCATTCATCCATTTACAAATCATATTCAGGAGTACTATTCTGAAGCACAAGTATATGTACTCAGTTCAAGATGGGAAGGTATGCCACTGGTTTTAGTTGAAGCGATGGCTCATGGACTGCCTATTGTAACATCGGACTTACCGGTGAGCAAAGAAATAATGGGCGATTTTGGAATGTATTTCAAAAACGGAAATATCGAAGATTTGGCCAAAAAGTTGGAGGAGGCGACTCATATTGACTGGCAGGCAAAATCGAAGGAAGCACTAGCTATTGCACAACGGTTTGATATTGAAAATATCATCAAACAGTGGAAGGAGCTGATAGAATAATATCATTTTTTGAGAAATAGTGCATAAAATTTGGAATAATCCCAAATATTTTGTACTTTTGTCAGCGTAAATTGGCACATTATGAACGTATGAAGAAGATATGTTTTATTGCAGATAGTATTTTCAAGTCGGCAGGTATGCAGAGAGTGACTGCCGTCATTGCCGAGGAACTGACGAAATATTATGATGTGACTATCGTAACATTTGAGGATCCTCAGCAGAAAGACCTTAAGATGTATGATTTGGAGAAATATCCAATTAAGATGGTATTTACTCATTTCCCAGAGACTGGGAAGTGGAAAAGTTTGCTATATAACATCTATAGCTATCTGTATAAAAACATACTGCCAAAAACAGCACTGACATCTGATTTGTATGCTCATAGTTCTTTCCCTAAACAAAGGCGAGAGGCTGTGGTAAAAGTACTGAAAGAAGGCCAATATGACACAATAATAGCTGTAAACTCATACCTATCGATGCGCCTTGCCACAATAAAGAAAGATCTAGGTAGCGTAAAAGCAATCGGTTGGATATATAATTCGTTTAATGCATTCTTAAGAGAAGGTTCGCCATATTTAGGAACTGAGCTGAAATACCACTATGGCAGACAGCTGCAGAAACTGGATGAGACAGTACTGCTGTACCTGCAGGATTCGGAGATGTACTACCATGCATATGGTTTCTCGCCATTTGTGATACCAAATCCCCTTACAATAAATCCCGGGCAGCCCGCAAACGCAAAGAACAAGCGATTCCTGGCTGTGGGAAGACTGACACCAAAGCATAAGGGATTTGACCTGCTGATAAAGGCATTTGATAAATTTGCTCAGACAAACCAGGACTGGTATCTGGACATTGTTGGAGACGGTCCAGAGAAGGATGTGCTGAACAAGATGATTGATAACAGATACCTGTCGAGAAGAATAAAGATACATCCATATACAGAGAACATACAGATGTTCTACTCGCAAGCCAGCGTTTACGTATCAAGCTCAAGATGGAAAGACTTTGGACTGGTATTGGTACAGGCTATGGCTCATGGTCTGCCTGTAATATCATCAGACCTGCCATCGAGCAAGGAGATATTGGGCGATTTCGGTATGTACTTCAAGAATGGCGACGTGGACGAGTTGGCAAAACGCATGGAGGAGGCTACTTACATGGAGTGGCAGCCAAAGTCGGACGAGGCTATCATGCTGGCACAACGTTTTGACGTGAAAGTGATAGCGGAGCAATGGAAAACGTTGATAGAAAGCGATGGACAACGAAAGCGTAAGGGCAAGATTAAAAAATAACCCGAAATTCAAGAAGTTCATTGACTGGGTGATTATGAACCAAGTGGAGACAAGACCACGATGGTTCATGAGATTATTGGCTCCATTATATCAGCACAGAGGTAAGCACTCTGTTATACACCGTTCGGCAAGAATGGACACTCCACCCTATCGTCTTTTCAGCCTTGGCAACTACTCGGTGATAGAATCATTTGCCTGCATTAACAACGCCGTGGGTGACGTAATAATAGGCGACCATACAAGAATAGGTTTGCACAACACTATTATCGGTCCTGTGGAAATAGGTAACAACGTGAATCTGGCACAAGGAATAACCGTTACGGCACTTAACCACAACTTCAGCGACACCAACAAACGGATAGATGAACAAGGAGTGAGCACTAATCCCGTAACAATTGAGGATGATGTATGGGTTGGTGCTAATGCTGTTATCCTGCCTGGAGTGACAATAGGTGAACACTGTGTGGTAGCAGCTGGTGCCGTAGTGACAAAGGATGTGCCGCCCCACTCGCTTGTGGCTGGCGTTCCGGCAAAAGTGATTAAGGAAATATGAGAATAGGCATTGAGGCTCAACGAGTTTTCCGCCGTAACAAACACGGAATGGACTATGTGGTTCTGCAAGAAATAAAGGAACTACAGCAGATAGACCACAAGAATGAGTACTTTGTGTTTGTTGCCCCCGGTGTTGACAGATGCCTTAAAGATACAAAGAACGTACACATCATTGTTATCGGTGAGAGTTTCTACCCCGTTTGGGAGCAGATAACCCTACCAAGAGCGGTAAAGAAATACAATCTTGACATACTGCACTGCACAAGTAATACCGCACCGATATTCTGCGACATTCCACTTGTGCTGACGCTACATGACATAATATTCCTAGAGCCAAGAGACAAGAACAATAAATCGATCTACCAGAATATGGGATGGCTATACAGAAGGAAGGTGGTGCCCAGAATTCTGGAAAAATGCAAGCGGATTATTACTGTATCGAACTTCGAGAAACAGAACATCATACAGAAACTGAATATCCCCGAAAAGAGGATGGCCATGATATATAATGGTTATAACGACTGGTTTAAACCGCTGAGAGATGTGGCAGATATATACAAATCGTATATAGAAAAACCTGGATACTTTTTCTTTCTCGGAAATACCGACCCCAAGAAGAATACCGAGCGTACGCTCATGGCATATTCAAAATATCTAGAGAAATCAACCATCAAGCGAAAACTGCTGATGGCCGATTTGGACAAAGCGTACCTGGATAGCATTATAGAAAGAAACCATATAGAGAATATCCGCGAACAGATAGTGATGCCTGGATATATTGTGAACAGCGATTTACCATATATATACAACAGCGCATTCACGTTCCTGTATACATCGCTTAGAGAAAGCTTTGGCATTCCTCTATTGGAGGCAATGGCTTGCGGAACACCCGTGATAACATCGAACACATCGTCGATGCCAGAGATTGCAGGTAATGATGCAATTCTTATCAACCCAGAAAAACCTGAGGAGATAACAGAAAGAATGCTACGACTGGAAACAGACGAAGCGTACTATAATGCACAAAAAGAGATAGGACTGAAAAGGGCAGAACTGTTCTCATGGCGCAAGACTGCGGAACAGCTGCTTAAACTATATGAAACCGTTTATAAGGAATTGCCGAACTCCAACATAAGCTGACGGGCATCGGCATTATTCTGGGTATTAAGACGATAATACCCGCGACGACCTGTAGATTCGATTAATGACAATGGTGACTTAGAGTTTTTAAGCAGATATTGCTGAACATAAGCACGAATCTCATCAAGGTCGGGGGTATAGAAAAAACTAAGATTCATGTTATAAACATGCTTGGACATCTGCATTACACTGATGCCCTTGTCACCTACACTTGTCAGTATGCTTAATATCTGTTGATCGTACGTCATTTCATGCTTAAAAAAAGGCCGGTAAAAGCGATTACCGACCTTTTTCTATGATTCGTTAAAAGGCTTAAGCCAATGTAACTTTTTCACCATCATTAGCGAGCTTACCCTCCTTGAAGAGCCAGCCCAGACCCAGAAGAGTAGCCTCCTCAGAAATCTTAGCAGCCTTAGCAATCTCCTTTACGGTGAGAGCCTTTTCTGCTGCTGCAAGTGCCTGATAAACATCACCTGCCTTGAAACCAACATTCTCTGCATTGATTGCGAGAACTTCCTTTGCAGCTGCCTTTGGAGCAGCGGCCTTCTTAACGGTTGTAGCCTTCTTTGCTGCGGCTGCCTTTGTTTCTGTAGCCTTCTTAGCTGTTGCTTTCTTTTCTGCCATAGTTATAAAAAATTAACACTTTATTGAAGTTTCTTTCTTCTTGATTTTAATTTTCGTTTGCAAAAATACGGCAATTTTCTTAGACAACTCGCTGATAATTAGGCTATTTTAGCCGAATTTAAACTATTCTTGACGAATATCAATTTGCAACTGCAGTTCTTCAAGCTGTTTTGGGTCCAATTCGCCTGGAGCATCAAGCATAACATCACGACCGCTATTATTCTTTGGGAATGCGATGCAATCGCGGATGCTATCGAGACCAGCCATCAGACTTACAAAGCGATCGAGACCGAAAGCGAGACCTGCATGAGGGGGCGCTCCGTACTTGAAAGCATTGATAAGGAATCCGAACTGGGCCATAGCACGCTCGGGAGTGAAACCAAGAATCTGGAACATCTTCTCCTGAAGCTTGCCATCGTGGATACGGAGTGAACCGCCACCAACCTCAACGCCATTACATACGAAGTCGTAAGCTACGGCACGAACCTTGGCAGGATCGGTATCAAGCAGAGGAATATCGTCAGGATTTGGCATTGTGAACGGATGGTGAGTGGCCATCAGGCGCTGCTCCTCATCGCTCCACTCAAAGAGTGGGAAGTCGACAATCCACAAGCAAACGAAGTTGTCCTTATCACGAAGGCCAAGGCGGTCGCCCATCTCAAGACGGAGAGTGCAAAGCTGAACGCGAGTCTTGTTGGCATTGTCGCCACTGAGAATCAGTACAAGGTCGCCATCCTTGGCACCACATGCCTCCTTGACCTTAGCCCAAACCTCTGGTGTATAGAACTTATCAATAGATGACTTAACAGTACCATCCTCGTTGAACTTAACATATACAAGACCCTTGGCACCAACCTGAGGACGCTTAACAAACTCGGTGAGCTCATCGAGCTGCTTGCGAGAATAGTTAGCACAACCGGGAACACAGATACCACCGATATAGTTTGCATCATTGAATACAGGGAATGTACCGGTACCCTTAAGCTGATCCATGAGCTCAACGAACTCCATACCGAAACGGAGATCGGGCTTATCAGAACCGAAACGACGCATAGCCTCATGCCATGTCATACGCTGGAGTGGAGGAAGCTCAACACCACGAACCTCCTTGAACAGGTGGCGAGCCATATCCTCGAAGAGCTGGAGAACATCCTCCTGATCGACAAACGACATCTCGCAGTCAATCTGAGTGAACTCTGGCTGGCGGTCGGCACGCAGGTCCTCATCGCGGAAACACTTTGCAATCTGGAAGTAACGGTCGAAACCAGAAACCATGAGCAGCTGCTTAAGTGTCTGAGGTGACTGAGGCAGAGCGTAGAACTGACCAGGATTCATACGAGAAGGAACAACAAAGTCGCGAGCTCCCTCTGGTGTAGAACCAATAAGGATAGGTGTCTCTACCTCAATAAAGTCCTTACCATCGAGGAAGTTACGGATAAGGATAGTCATGCGGTGACGCAGCTCGAGATTCTTACGAACAGCGGCACGACGAAGATCGAGGTAACGATACTTCATACGGATATCATCGCCACCATCGGTATTATCCTCGATAGTGAAAGGTGGTGTAAGACTCTCGCTAAGAACATTAAGTTCCTTTACCAGAATCTCTATATCGCCAGTAGGCATCTTTGGATTCTTACTCTGACGCTCACTAACCTCTCCCTTAATCTGAATACAGAATTCACGGCCAAGTTTGTTGGCACGATCACAAAGTTCAGCATCGTCAGCCTCATTGAATACAAGCTGAGTCAAACCATAACGATCGCGAAGATCAACGAAGGTCATACCTCCCATCTTACGACTTCGCTGTACCCATCCGGCGAGTGTTACAACACTACCGGCATCCTGGAGCCTAAGCTCACCACAAGTCTTACTTCTGTACATATTTAATTGCTATTTATTCATTTGAGGTGCAAAATTACATAAAAAAATGATAATAGACAAATATAATTCTTAATTCTTAATTCATAATTCTTATTTTTTATATATCTTTGCACTGAATTATCATTTAAACGACTAAAAAGATGAAGAAAATTGCATTTATAGCATTTATGATTATGTGCGGACTGACAACTGCACTGGCACAGAAACCAGCAGAGATAAAGTTCGACAAACTGACTCATAACTTCGGCACTTTCTCAGAGAAGAGCCCTGTTGTTACGTACACCTTTACCTATACCAATGTTGGCGAGCAGCCTCTGGTTATCAACCAGGCCGTGGCAAGCTGCGGATGCACTGTACCAGAGTATACAAAGACTCCAATACAGCCAGGAGAGAAGGGTGAGATTAAGGTAACATACAACGGAGCAGGAAAGTTCCCCGGTCACTTCAAAAAGTCAATAACAATCCGAACCAACGGAGTAGTTGAAATGACACGCCTCTATATCGAGGGAGAAATGACAGAAGCTCAATAAAAACAGAAGCCCGCTTGAAATAAGCGGGCTTTTATTTTAGAATCCATATGTAAATCCGATTGAACTATATTCCTTAAACTGGAGATATCCCAAATCATCATCCTTCACGCCAGAGTCGTCGAAACGAGGGAAGAGGAACAGATTAGCTGAGATATACTTAGACACACGCAGTGTAAATGTGTTTTCCCACTCGATTTCTGCACGTTTGTAAGATGTAAACGCATAGAGACGAGACTTCCATGAAACAACATCGTTTATCTTCCATGTAACATCGGCAGTTACCTGCGAACCGAAGTCAACGAGAGAATGCTTACCTTCGTCAAGACCATAGCTGGTAGCAAGATCCAAGCGATCAACATATCGGTAGTTGACTGCCAAAGGAGAAAGGTTGACGGTACCCGTGAGTCTCTTATCCTTTGTGGCTACTTTATAATCCATACCGAGACCAAGGTTCAAGTTGAAAGGCGACATGAAGTCTGAATAAGTATTCAGGTCGTTAGCCTTCAAACCTCGTGTAAACTGGGTATATGCAAGCAACTGTAAGGTATAGTACCAATTCTTGGCAGCCTCAAGGCCAACCTTGCTGGTATAACGGATAAGGTCCTCGTTTGACTTGAACTTATGAACAGAATCAGTGCGGGTATGCATGAATCCAAGTTTCATTTCCAACTTGTTATCCCACTTCCACTTGTTCCTATTGTCATAGTTAGCCTCGAGAGTGAGTGCTCCAACCATAGAATAGTTACTCTCACCACCCTTGTACCAGTTGTCGCTTACAAAGTTCTGCATAAACTGTAGATAGCCATCGCCCTTCTTGGTCCAGAACTTTGGTTTCTGAATAAGAATCTCTGTTGGTACATCGTCGGGCATATCTATAACAGGAGTCTCAACTTTCTCTACGAGCTTAACCTGATTCTTAATAGGCTGATTAACATCAGCGCGCACATTTCCTGTTTCCTGCAATTCGGTCTCGGTAGTGTTTACCAAATCAGGACGGTTGAGATAAATATGTAACAATGCGGCATCGATTGCTTCAGCCACAGGATCGTCACTAGTCTGATCAGGTTCGATTGATAACGACTTGTTTGCAATGTTATGATAGAATGTAGTAGGAGCAAACAGACGAAAATAGCGTCCGTCAATCGTATCTTTCGGTTCAGCAGCAGAGGCACTTAGTACCAAAAATGCTGCAAAAATAAATGCTACTTTTCTCATATCTGCTGCAAAGATACAATTTTTTGCTAATAGATTGCATTCTTTTCGTATTTTTTTCGTAATTTTGCACCTTGATTTACGCGTACATTAATAAAAAAGCAAAATAGAAATGAACAAAGACACTATTATCGGCTTCGCCCTCATTGCGCTGGTACTTATCGGTTTCAGCTGGTACAATCAGCCTTCGCAGGAGGAGATAGATGCCGCAAGAAAGCAAGACAGCATTGCAACAGTAATGCAGCAGAATGCCGCCAAAAAGCAGAAAGCTGACGAGGCAGCACGTAAAGCTCAGGCTGATGCAGCTGCTCAGGGTGACACTACAGCTATGTTCTATGCATCACTTAACGGCAAGAACGAACCTGTTGTTCTGAAGAACGATAAGGTTGAGCTGACATTCAACACAAAAGGCGGAACACTGGCAAAGGCTGTAATCAAAGGTTTTGAGAATCTGGAAGATGGTATGGATGTGACACTCTTCGACGAGAAGACACAGCAGATGAACTTCATGCTGGCAGGTAAGTCGGAGAACATCATCACCAAAGATCTGTTCTTTACACCATCGAACGTTACCGACTCTACCCTAACCATGACTGCTCAGGCAGGTAATGGCGGTAGCATTGAGTTCAACTACGTTCTGGGTAAGGACTATATGCTGCACTTCAACCTGAAGGCTAACGGACTGCAGGGTATGTTCGCTCCAAACTATCAGGAGATGAGCATTGAGTGGAACGACCTTGTTCGTCAGCAGGAGAAAGGCTTTACTTTCGAGAACCGCTACACTTCGGTTACCTACAAGAAGGCTAACAGTGGTACTAAGAATATTGATGAGGGTTCAGAAGAGATTGACAAGGAGATTGAGGAGCAGCTCGACTGGGTGGCTTTCAAAAACCAGTTCTTCTCTGCAGCTCTGATTGCAAAGGACGACTTTGCTGCAAACTCTCTGCTGACAAGCGTTCCTCAGGAGAAGGGTTCTGGTTATCTGAAACAGATGGGTGCCAAGCTGAAGACTACTTTCGACCCAACAGGCGCAAAGGCCTCGGAGTTCGAGATGTATATCGGTCCTAACGACTTCCGATTGATTAAGGAGGTTGAGCAGCAGAGTACCTTCGGCAAGGATCTGGATCTGGAGCAGTTGGTTAACCTGGGCTGGTGGTTGGTTCGCTGGATTAACCGTTGGTTCACTATCTACGTATTCGACTGGTTGACTTCATGGGGATTCTCTATGGGTATCGTACTGATTCTCATCACCCTCTTGCTCAAGGTCATCACCTTCCCTATGGTGAAGAAGAGCTACATGTCGTCGGCAAAGATGCGTGTGCTGAAGCCAAAACTCGACGAGGCAACAAAGCAGTATGACAAGCCTGAGGATTCAATGAAGAAGCAGCAGGCTATGATGCAGATGTACTCTCAGTATGGCGTATCACCTCTGGGTGGCTGTCTGCCAATGCTTATCCAGTTCCCAATCTGGATGGCTATGTTCTTCTTCGTACCTAACGCTATTCAGCTGCGTCGCGAGTCGTTCTTGTGGATCAGCGACCTCTCAACTTATGACCCGATTGTAGAATGGGGCACAAATATCTGGGGTATCGGCGACCACCTGTCGTTGACATGTATCTTGTTCTGTGTTTCACAGATTCTATATTCGTATATGACTATGCGTCAGCAGAAGGATCAGATGGTAGGTCAGCAGGCTGAGCAGATGAAGATGATGCAGTGGATGATGTATCTGATGCCACTGATGTTCTTCTTCATGTTCAACGACTACTCATCAGGTCTGAACTTCTACTACTTTATCTCACTGTTCATGTCGGCAGCTATCATGTGGACACTCCGCAAGACTACCAACGACGAGAAGTTGCTCGCCATTCTTGAGGCAAAGTACAAGGAGAACAAGAACAACCCACAGAAGAAAACTTCTGGTCTTGCTGCACGCCTTGAGGCTATGCAGAAGCAGGCAGAGGAACTGCAGAAACAGAGAATGAACCAACAAAAGAAATAAACTTTATGAAGAAATTTAGAATTCCAGTTTTACTATTGGGAGTATTGCTTTTAGCTAATCCCGTTAAAGCAGCAGAAAACGTGAAGATAGGTAAACAGAACATAAAGCTGAGTAGCAACCTGATGACCCCAGAGGCTCTTTGGGCTATGGGACGTATCGGTGCTGCCGAAGCTTCGGCTGATGGCAAACAGATTGTTTACCAGGTTGGCTACTACAGCGTAAAGGCCAATAAGAGTCAGCAGAAGATTGCTATCATCAATGCTGATGGTAGCGGTAATACTACTCTGACTACTGGTACAAAGTCGGAGACTGATCCTACCTGGTATCAGGGAAAGATTGCTTTCCTTTCAGAAGGTCAACTGTGGACTATGAACGCTGACGGTTCTGACCGCAAGCAGATTTCAAAGACATCTAAGGATATCGAGGGCTTCAAGTTCTCGCCCGATGGCAAGAAGGTTATCCTGCTCCACTCATTGGATTTCAATGAGATTATCAAGAAGAACCCAGATGATCTGCCAAAGGCAAGTGGTCGTTTGGTTACCGATCTGATGTATCGCCACTGGGATCACTATGTAGAGTCTATCCAGCATCCATTCGTTGCTGACGTAACAGAGGATGGCATCAAGGATGGTGTTGACATTCTGGAGGGCGAGCCTTTCGAGTGCCCAATGGAGCCATTCGGTGGTATCGAGCAGTTGGATTGGGCACCTGACTCTAAGTCAATAGCCTATACCTGTCGCAAGAAGACCGGTCTTGAGTATTCTATCTCAACCGATTCAGATATCTATTTATATATAATAGGTACGCGCGAGACAAAGAACCTCTGCAAGCCTACTGGATATGTTAATCCTAAGGTTGACCCAACAAAGACTCTGAAGTATCAGAGCGTTAATGCAAAGGAGAATCTGAAGAACAACGTAGGTTACGACCAGAACCCAAAGTTCTCGCCCGATGGAAAGTATGTTGCTTGGACATCAATGGAGCGCGATGGCTATGAGGCCGACCGCCTGCGCCTGTGTGTTTACAACCTGGCTACTGGCGAGAAGAAATACGTGACTGAGAGTTTCGACTCTGGTGTTGAGGACTTTGTGTGGAGCGACAACAAGGATGTGATGATCTATTTCATCGGCGTTTGGCATGCAACCATCAACCTCTACGCTGTTAACTGGAAGGGCGAGCTGAAGCAGATGACCAACTATCAGGCCGACTTTGGTTCACTCCACTTGATGAACAATGGAAAGCAGTTGCTGATGGAACGTCATGACCACACAGCACCTGCCGACCTGTATATCGTTACACCAAACTTCAAAAAGCCAGAGAAGACACAGGCTAAGCAGCTCACTTTCGAGAACAAGCACATTCTCGACCAGTTGGCAAAGCCTACTGTTGAGAAGCGCTGGGTAAAGACAAGCGATGGCAAGGAGATGCTTACATGGATTATTCTGCCACCAAACTTCGATGCTTCGAAGAAGTACCCCACTCTGCTGTTCTGCGAGGGCGGTCCACAGAGCCCAGTATCACAGTTCTGGAGCTACCGTTGGAACTTTATGATTATGGCATCACAGGGTTATGTAGTAGTAGCTCCTAACCGTCGTGGCTTGCCTGGATTCGGTCAGGAGTGGCTTGAGGAGATATCTGGCGACTGGACAGGTCAGTGCATGAAGGACTATCTGGCAGCTATCGATGATGCAGCTAACAATCTGCCATACGTAGATAAGGATCATCTGGGTGCCGTTGGTGCATCATTCGGTGGTTTCTCTGTTTACTATTTGGCCGGTCATCACGACAAGCGTTTCAAGGCATTCATCTCTCACGATGGTGCATTCAATCTGGAGGCTATGTACACAGAGACTGAGGAGAACTGGTTCTCTAACTTTGAGTACGACGATGCTTACTGGAACAAAGACCGCACAGCCCGTGCTGACAAGACATACAAGAACTCTCCTCACCAGTTTGTTGACAAGTGGGATACACCTATCCTCGTTATCCATGGCGAGAAGGACTACCGTATCAACGCAACTCAGGGTATGTCGGCCTTCAATGCCGCCCGCATGAAGGGTATTCCAGCCGAACTGCTCATCTTCCCCGATGAGAACCACTGGGTACTGAAACCACAGAACGGAGTACTGTGGCAGCGCACATTCTTCAACTGGCTGGATCGTTGGCTTAAGTAATTGAAAATTGATAATTGATAATTGAAGATTAAGAAATACAATAATGACTCAAGCAATTCAGAAAACCTTACGCGACAGCGCTGGTATGCGCTGGACTGCGCTTTTACTGCTGGCACTGGCCATGTTCTGTGCCTACATCTTTATGGACATCCTCTCACCTATTAAGGACCTGATGCAGGAGACTCGCGGTTGGGACTCAACAGCATTCGGAACTATGCAGGGTTCAGAGGTATTCCTCAACGTATTCGTGTTCTTCCTCATCTTCGCAGGTATCATCCTTGACAAGATGGGCGTTCGTTTTACCGCAGTACTCTCAGCAGCAGTAATGCTGGTTGGAGCATGTGTAAAATGGTATGCCGTAAGCGAAAGCTTTATGGGAACAGGACTCGAGGCATGGTTTAACAACAATCTTAATTATATCCCAGTATTCGACGAGCTGGGTGTATCGCCATTCTATGCCGGCATGCCTGCATCAGCTAAGTTTGCTGCATGCGGATTCATGATCTTCGGTTGTGGATGTGAGATGGCTGGTATCACCGTTAGCCGTGGAATCGTTAAGTGGTTCAAGGGTCGCGAGATGGCTCTGGCTATGGGATCAGAGATGGCACTCGCCCGTCTGGGTGTTGCTACCTGTATGATTTTCTCACCTTTCTTTGCCCGTCTGGGTGGTGAGGTTTCAGTTAGCCGTTCAGTTGCCTTTGGTGTGGTACTGATGTGTATTGCACTCATCATGACAATCGTTTACTTCTTCATGGACCAGAAGCTGGACGCACAGACCGGTGAGGCTGAGGAGAAGGACGATCCATTCAAGATCAGCGACCTTGGTAAGATTCTTACCGATGCCGGATTCTGGATTGTTGCTCTGCTCTGCGTGCTGTACTATTCGGCTATCTTCCCATTTCAGAAGTATGCTGTAAACATGCTGCAGTGTAACCTTACACTTACTGCTCCTTCAGCAGATTCATTCTGGGCTCAGCCCGATGTCACAATCATTCAGTATGTAATCATGCTGATTGTAGCTGCTGCTGGTTTTGCTTCAAACTTCCAGAAGAAGGCAAACCTAAAGTACGGTCTGCTGGGTCTTTCAATCGTAGCACTCATTACCTATTGCTATATGGGTTACATGCGTCAGTCGGCCGAGAGTATCTTTGCTGTATTCCCACTGCTGGCTGTGCTTATCACTCCTATCCTTGGTAGCTATCTTGACCATCATGGTAAGGCAGCTTCGATGCTGGTACTGGGTTCTATACTGCTCATCGCATGTCACCTTACATTCGCATTCGTTCTGCCTATGTTCAAGGACAATGCTGTTGGTGGTATCATTATCGCTTACACCACTATTCTGGTACTTGGAGCATCGTTCTCACTGGTTCCAGCTTCACTCTGGCCTTCAGTGCCCAAGCTGGTTGATGCCAAGGTAATCGGTTCGGCTTACGCTCTGATCTTCTGGATTCAGAACATCGGTTTGTGGCTGTTTCCACTGCTCATCGGTAAGGTGCTCGACCAGACAAATCCTGGTGTAACCGATCCTACTCAGTTCGATTATACAGCTCCGCTGGTAATGCTCGCTTCACTTGGTGTTGCAGCTCTTATCCTGGGCTTCGTGCTGAAGGTAGTAGACAAGAAGAAAGGTATTGGTCTCGAACTTCCTAACATCACAGAATAATTATGAAAATAGGTTTCGATAACGACAAATATCTCAAGATACAGTCTGAGCATATTAAGGAGCGCATTGCTCAGTTCGACGGTAAGCTTTACATGGAGTTGGGTGGTAAGTTGTTTGACGACCACCATGCATCACGAGTTCTGCCAGGATTCAAGCCCGACAGTAAGCTCCGCATGCTTGCCCAGTTGCGCGACAGCATCGAGATTGTCATCGTGGTAAGTGCTGAGGACATCGAGAAGAACAAGGTACGTGCCGACCTCGGCATCACTTACGATGAGGATGTATTGCGCCTTCGCGATGAGTTCATGGGTCGCGGCTTTATGGTGGGCAGCGTAGTGATTACACACTACAACGGTCAACATGCTGCCGACCAGTTCCGTCATCGTCTGGAGCGTGAGGGCATCAAGTCATACTTCCACTACCCCATCGACGGCTATCCCCACAACGTGGAGCTGATTGCCAGTGATGAGGGCTTCGGAAAGAATGACTATGTAGAGACATCACGCCCACTGGTAATCGTTACTGCTCCTGGTCCTGGTAGCGGCAAGATGGCTACCTGTCTGAGTCAGCTGTACAACGAGAACAAGCGTGGTATACGTGCCGGTTACGCCAAGTTTGAGACATTCCCCGTTTGGAACCTGCCACTTAAGCACCCTGTTAACATCGCCTACGAGGCGGCAACTGCCGACCTGAACGATGTGAACATGATTGACCCATTCCACCTGGAGGCATACAACAAGACTGCCGTGAACTACAATCGCGACATCGAGATCTTCCCCGTATTGAATGCACTCTTCGAGGGTATCTATGGTGAGAATCCATATAAGTCGCCTACAGACATGGGCGTAAACATGGTTGGATTCTGCATCTGCGACGATGAGGTATGCTGCAAGGCTTCAAAGGATGAGATTATCCGTCGATTCTACGATGCTACCAACAAGATGGCCGACGGTGCTGACAATGAGAGCGAAGTAAACAAGATACGTATGCTCTTCAATCAGGCAAAAATTACAACCGCCTTCCGTCCTGTTACCACAGCTGCATATGAGAAGAAGATCGAGACCGGTCAGCAGGCTGCTGCCATCGAACTTGAAGACGGCACCATCATCACTGCTAAGTCAACCCCACTGCTGGGATGCAGTGCTGCTCTGCTCATCAATGCCATGAAGCATCTGGCAGAGATTGACCACGAGGCCAAGCTAATTCCACAGAGTCTGATTGAACCCGTTCAGAAGACAAAGATTGAATACCTGGGTGGTAAGAACCCACGTCTGCATACTGACGAGGTACTTGTTGCTCTGAGTGTACTCTCTAACGACGATGAAAATTGTCGTAAGGCTCTTGAGCAGTTGCCAAAACTGCGTGGCTGTCAGGTACACACTACAGTCATGCTGAGCGAGGTTGACCGCAAGATTTTCAAGAAGCTTGGTTGCGGACTTACCTGCGACCCAGTGAAGAAAAAGTAATATATGACCGAGGCGATTCGTCATCGACTAAACGATTCTCCTTTTGCGAGATGGACAGTGCTCATCATCGTGGCAACAGCCATGATGATGGGCTACTTCGTTAATGACGTTATGTCTCCACTTGAGACATTGCTGGAGATGCCCCGAAGTCAAGGTGGACTTGGTTGGACACCATCCGACTATGGTTTCTTCTCAGGTGCCGGTAGCTTTATAAATGTATTCCTGCTGATGCTCTTCTTCTCGGGATTGATTCTCGATAAGATGGGTATCCGTTTTACCGGTGTTCTTGCTTGCTCGCTTATGGCATTAGGAACACTGTTGAAACTATATGGAGTAACAACCGATTTCGGTGATGCCGAGATAGTTGTATTCGGTTTCCAATTACCCATGTCGGTTGCCGTAGCAAGTTTAGGTTTTTCGATATTCGGTGTAGGATATGAGATGACCGGCATCACCGTATCGAAAGCAATGGTACGCTGGTTCACCGGCCACGAACTTGCTTTGGCCATGGGCATACAGTTGGCGATGGCACGTTTAGGAACAGCTGCAGCTCTAAGTATCTCCGCCCCTATCGCCCGTCACTTCTCGCTATCAACCCCACTACTGGTTTCGCTTGCATTCCTCATCATCGGATTATTGGCGTTCTTGGTATTCTGCGTGATGGATAGAAAGCTGGATTCCAACGGCAATAGTACGGAAAGTGATTCGAGTGATGAAAGTGAGGAATTCCGTTTTTCGGATATTGGGGTTACGCTTCGCAACCCAGGATTCTGGCTCATTACACTCTTCTGTGTTCTGTTCTATTCGGCCGTATCACCATTCCTTAAGTTCTCTACCAAGCTGATGGTAATGAAATATGGAGTAGATGCTGATTTAGCCGGATTCTTCTCATCGATAGCACCATTCGGAACTATCTTGATGACGCCGCTCTTTGGACTTATCTACGACCGCTACGGCAAAGGAGTTACCTTGATTATTACAGGAGCATTGATGCTTACTGCCGTTCACTTTGGTTTCTCGTTGCCAATACACAGCAGCACCATAGCAATAGCATTAATGGTGACATTAAGCATTGGTTACTCTTTGGCTCCTGCAGCACTTTGGCCTTGTGTGCCAAAGATTATCCCACTGAAATGTTTGGGAACAGCATATTCTATGATCTTCTTCATACAGAACTTCGGACGAGCTATTATCCCTATGTTTGTTGGAAAAGCTAACGAGACCGATCCAACCTATACAACATCAATGCTGATATTTGGTTTCACCGCTCTTGGTGCAGCCGTAACAGCTATCGCCATGCTGGTTGTAGACCGCAAGAAACACTACGGATTACAACTGCCGAATATCAAAAAGTAAATCTTACTATCAAAGGTAGATGATCGCTATAGCCCGGCTGATAGCGCATACCATTATACGTTCTTCGAGGGCGATATCCACCATACTGGGATTCATCCTCTAGAATGAACAATGGAGAATGGATAGAGGATGAAGACACATTATTATATATATAAGGACTTGCAAGAACATGGTCGATACTCTCCCACTCGCCCTTATATCGGTATGTGCCTTTCACCCCATTGCTACCTTGAGCATCTTTAGTAATATTCTGCAATCCGTGCTGGTAATATGGTTGAAGACTATATCCATCGGCGCAATCATTAAAGTCACCAACAATCAATAACTTAGCATTTGGAGATACTGCATAGATAGAGTCAACCGATTGGCAAACCCTATCAGCAACCTGTTTACGAAAGGGACGAGAATAAGTTTCGCCACCGAACTTACTTGGCTGATGAACTACGAACAAGTGTAGTGTATCACCCGAAACCGTCTCTCCACACACATACAGAATATCACGGGTGGCACGCATACCCTTTATCGGCTCAACCCTGATAGGATAGCTACGGATTGGCGCAAACGTGAATGGCGAGTAAAGAAGAGCCACATCGATTCCACGCTGGTCGGGCGAAGATGTCATCAGATATTCATAGCCAGCATTACGGAGCAATGACCTCTTTGTAAGGTCACGCATCACCGAATCATTCTCTACCTCGCATAATGCAATCATATCGGGTATGCCTTCGTTGGAACAAGAAAGCAACTCCTGTGCGATGTTATTGAGTTTACGCCAATACCGTTTCTTTGTCCAATGGCGAGTTGACTCCGGCAAGTACTCAACATCCTGCTTACCATCATCATGAAGGTAATCAAAAAGATTCTCGCAATTAAGCTCTACGAACGTAAAGAACCCTGTGAGTAAAAGACTTAAGAGCATTTACGTTTGATTTTCCAACCTAAGGCTGCAACAACGATACTTGTTACCGGCGAGAGGAAGTTGAAGAAACAATAAGGAAGATAAGTCAAGGTAGCAACACCAAGAACAGTACTCTGTGTGAGTCCGCAAGTGTTCCAAGGAACCAGGACCGATGTTACAGTAGCACTATCCTCGCAAGTTCTACTCAGCAATCTTGGCTCGTAACCCCTCTTGGTATATTCATCCTTGAACATTGAGCTAGCAAGCATAATAGACAGATACTGGTCGGCAGTTGCTATATTGCAGAACAACGATGTACCTACTGTAGATGCTACTAACGATACAGTACTCTTGGCAAAGCGCAACACTTGTCGCATCAAATCCTGTAACTGACCTGTAGCCGTCAAAGCCCCGCCAAAAGTCTGGGCGCAGATGATAAGCCAGATGGTTGGCATCATTCCGCTCATACCACTGGTATGAACCAAGTCGTTCAGCATAGGCACACCTGTCTCGATATTAGTACTGCCATAAACCACCTGCATCATACCTTTATAAGACGCCAGCAGTCCCCAATCTTCAGAATCAGAGATTGCATGAACCAAGTTTGGCTGAACTAATAATCCCACAACTGCTGCTAACAGAATAGCAAGGAACAGCACCACCATCGAAGGCCAACGGCGGGCAATCATAACACCCGTAAGTACAGGTACAACCAATAGCCAAGGTGAGATTACAAACGTGTGTTGCAAGCCCTCCATAAACTCATGCACATTGCCATGCCCCGATACATTCATGGTGAAACCAGCAATCAGGAATATGGTGAGTGATATGCAGAATGTGGGCACAGTGGTATAGAGCATATAACGGATATGCGTAAACAGAGGCGTACCCGATACACTCGATGCAAGTACGGTGGTATCGCTTAATGGCGACAGTTTATCGCCGAAATAAGCACCTGTGATGATAGAACCGGCAATCCAACCATCGTCGAAACCATGAGCCTTGCCGATACCCATCAGAGCAACTCCGATAGTAGCTACGGTAGTCCATGATGAGCCAATCATCAGACTAACCAGAGCACACAACACACTACTGCTGACAAGGAACACCTCTGGACGGATAATCTGCATACCATAATAGATCATGGTTGGCACGATGCCTGAAACCATCCATGTTCCACCGATAGCTCCGATAAGTAAAAGGATAATGATAGCCGGTGTACAGCTGGCTATCTTATCCGTTATTTCTTTTTCAAGATTCTCCCATTCCAGTCGCTTGGTAAAATGACCGACTAAAACACTAACAGCGGCAGCCACCAACAGCGACACCTGACTAGCACCATCCAATGTTGCGTTACCGAAAACGGCAACGCAACATGTGATGAGTACTATTAGTACTATAAATGTGATATAGGTTATCATTTAGCAGACCTTCTCCAGACGTTTCATCATAGCGAACATGAACAATGCTGCTACAACGCATACTGCAATGAACACGCCCCAAACTACTGTCAGGTTGATGTCGCCCCACAGATAACCACCTACTCCTACAAGTTTATTACCGATAGCGGTAGATACGAACCATCCACCCATCATCAATCCCTTGAGCTTTGGAGGAGCAACCTTTGATACAAACGAGATACCCATTGGGCTCAGCAGAAGCTCACCGAAGGTAAGGATGAGATATGTGCTAATCAGCCAGTAAGGTGATACGAATGTAGCAGCATCGCCGGCAGCCTTCTGCTCGTTAGGAGTCAGCAGGCCCTGAGAAGCAACCATCATTACGATGAATGCAGATGCAGCAACAAGCATACCGTATGCAATCTTACGTGGAGGTGTTGGCTCCTTACCCTTAGATGCCAGAGAAGCGAAGATAGCCATTGACACTGGTGTCAGAGCTACTACATAGAATGGGTTGAACTGCTGGAAGATAGGTGCAGAGATTGCAACCTCGCCAGTAGCCTGAGTATACTTATAACCCAGAATGCCAAGAGCCACAAGGATGATAGCAGCAGAGATACCCTTACCCTTTGGAGTCTTGCTCTGGAAGAGTGAGAAACCTGCATAAACGATGAAGATAATCATTACCAGATTGATAACATCAAATGGCATTGTATCTGCACCGGTAGCCGACTTAGCTGTAAACTCATCAGCGAAGTAAGTAAGCGACAGACCATTCTGATGGAAAGCCATCCAGAAGAAGATTACAACTGCGAATACCAGACACAGAGCTACAACACGCTGAGTTGTCTCTTCCTTAGTCAGCTCTGGCTCATTGCTTGCTGCCTGAGTCTTATCTGCCTTACCCTTACCACCTTCAACATGACGGAAAGTGCTGCGGAAAGCATAGTAGATGGCGATAGAAAGAATCAGCGAAGCACAAGCGATGGCGAAAGCAAAGTGATAGCTGTCGTTAACGCTGGTACCCAGATTCTGCTGTGACCACTCCATGATACGTACTGCTGCTGTAGGAGCAAACAGAGCACCGATGTTAATGGCCATGTAGAAAAGTGAGAAACCTGCATCGCGCTTGTTAGCATACTGAGGATCGTTGTACAGATCACCTACCATTACCTGCAGATTACCCTTGAAGAGACCGGTACCGAAACCGATAAGAACAAGAGCTGCCAGCATCACAACAAGTGCGAATGTGTCGCCACCAAGAGGTATTGACAACAGCAGATAACCTGCAAACATAATCAGAATACCGATGGTAACCATCTTGCCGAATCCGAACTTATCGGCCAGCCAACCACCGACAATTGGGAGGAAGTAGACAAGCATGAGGAAATCGCTGTAGATTTCGCCTGCCCATCCTGCATCCAGACCATAGTTAGCTCTCAAAAATAAAGCAAAAACGGCAAGCATGGTGTAGTAACCGAATCGCTCACCTGTGTTGGCCAATGCCAACGCAAATAAACCTTTGGGTTGATTTTCGAACATAATTAATTATTTTATTTGATTTTAGAATTCTTTGTTCTAATTATATCGAACAGATAGGTACATTTCACAACTATGTTACCAAAGTTAGAACGCGAGAAGTAATCGCGCTTGGTGTTACCATAAATGTTACCCAATCCGTAGTAGTAGCGACCTTCAATCATGAAGTGGCCGAAGTGGCGGTTGCTGAACTCCAAACCGGCACCAACAGCAATACCGTAGTCGAACTTATTCTCAACGGCCATTGTATCCTGAGCCACAATATGCGATGAACGTATATTGGCATACTTATAGTCCTTGCCGTATGATCCGTTCTTTATTGCAGGATCAAATGCCGGGTCGTGTATATCAAAGTTGCTTTCGGTCTTATCGTTCAAGAAGAATCCAATCTGTGGTCCGAGGTGTATGAAAGCCTGGAATCCGTTTCGCTCACGTCCCCATCCCAATCGAGCCAGAAGCGGAACCTGAACGTAAGTCATCTTACGTCTATAATAAAGGTTCTGCGATGGGTCGGTATGAAGCGGAACGGGTTTATCGTTTCTATCCAGAATATCCTCGTTCCAACCTATCTGTGCAAAGTTAAGTTCACCTGTAACCGCACATATACTACTGAAATATTTCTCACAAGTGTAACGGGCTGTGAATCCTCCGGTGATGCCACCTAACATAGTCTGAGGCACCTTTGTTACAAAAGCCACATTACTCATAACGTAGCCACCATTCACACCAACAGCCAGATCGTTACGATACTCTCCAACCTGGGCTACCGATGATAAAATGAGAAAATGTAAAAATGTAAAAATTAAAAGATTGCGCTTCATCATCCTAACATTCCTCATCCTTTAAAACTTAATGGTTTCTACCCTACTGTCGGGAGTATAGTGAACAAACAATTGTGTGTGGTTGCGCAATCCGCCATTACCATAACGCTCAAACTGCAATGGAGTCTGAACATATTCCATATTACTCTTCTCACCAAGGAACATCTTGCCCTCGCGGTGCAACCCTGTAAGGAAGAAATATGCATGGTCGAAACCGGTAAGTGCGAATCTTGGCAGACTATTCTGCATGTCGGTATGGAAATTCCAACGGAACTTCTGCTGCAGGCGCTTTGTTGATGCCGACAGAGGATTATAGTAGAATACCGAAGGGATATAGGTATTGAACTTATAGAAGTTCTCCAGATGTGCGCGGGTATACATCAACCACTCAGTATAGCCGAACATGTTTATCACCAGATCAGGATTGGTAACCTTTAGTCCGTTGAGCTTAGAGAAAGCGATGCCAAGTTCGGGCGAACGACCTGTGTTCAGAATAACCACATTGGGCTTTGTACGACTGAATGCCTTAGAGAAATCACCCTCGCCCGACTTAAGATTAGTTATCGAGAGCTCCATATTCTCCTGCTCCAGCTGACGTCGCAAGGCTGATGTAAAGCTACCCTTCTGACTGGTAGAGTCGTTACAATCGATGATAACAGTGTGATAGTTCTTGAAACCCTTCACGAAGTGCTCGATTGTAGCATCGTCCTGAACAGTATGACTCTGGTATACCTGGTAGATATACTTATTGTCGGCCAACTGTGGTGCATTTATAGAGAAAGGTATAAGCAGCTTTATCTTATTCTTCTCAACAAAAGCTGACATTGCACTCATCTGCTTTGAGTAAAGAGGACCGATGATAAGGTCGCACTTAGCAGCATTCTCATCACTCAGAATCTTGTTGATATCTCCATCCTCAGCAGCATTCCATGCATGTACGTCAACAGAAATACCAAGTTTCTTTATGCTGTCGCATGCCATCAGCACACCACGATAGTACTCCACCATACGTTTTCCGTCGCCGTTGATATCGTGCAAAGGCAGCATCACACCCAGACGGATGGCGCGCTTACGCATATCGTCTGCATCTTCCTCTTCTGCAGGCTTTGCCACAGGTGTCTCGGTCTGCAATGTTGCGAACGGAATTCTCAGCACGGTACCTTTCTTCAGCTCGTATCCGGGAGTATTCATCTCGGGGTTTGCCTTCATCAATTGTTCGATGGTGATATCGTACATACGAGAAATGCCGAAGATGGTCTCCTTCTTCTTCACTTTATGCAGTCCGCGTATCTGTTCGCCCTCTTGAGCCACGGCCACACTGACCGATAGCCATAAGGCGGCAAAGAACAAAAAATATCTTAAAACTCGCGTCATATTTTCAAAATTTAGTCATTTCGCGTACAAAAGTACAAAATAATTGTGAATTGGGGATGAATCTTTATGAAATATTTAGTAACTTTGCACTTTAAATGAATAAAAAATGAGATTTTGGCAGATATTACTTACAGTTTTTGCGATGTTTGTATCGCTTTCGGTATCGGCACAGAGTGTCGAGATATCAGCAATATATATTGACGATAGCGGCGTGGAGACTGAGACCAGAAATGATTTCAGCGGCCAAGCCCCACTCAGTGTGTCGTTCCGTGCCAACCCTCAGGATATGGAAGGTCTTGACCCCACCTATGAGTGGCACTTCCGTATGGAGGGCGAAGGTAAGGATATGATGGTGCGCTACGAAGAGAACACCGACTACACCTTCACAAAGGCAGGCAAGACATATGTAACCCTCTATGCCAATCTTGGAAATGAGGAGCGCGACTCATCACGAATCTGCGTAACCATAAGCGAGAGCAAGCTGCTTATGCCAAATGCATTCTCGCCAAATGGCGACACACACAACGATGTTTATAAGGCTAAGGAATACCAGAGTATTGTGGAGTTCCACGCGTACATATTTAATAGGTGGGGACAGAAACTCTTTGAATGGACTAACCCTGCTGAGGGATGGGATGGTAATTACAACGGTAGCCCTGTTAAGGAAGGCGTATACTTTGTTGTGGTAAAAGCCCGTGGTGCCGATGGCATCGTTTATAACATCCGTAAAGACGTCAATCTGCTTCGCGGATTTACAAAAACTGAATAGCAATGAATAGAGAAGACGAAAAGATAAATGTGTACGGAGCTCGCGTACACAATCTTAAGAATATAGATGTAGAAATACCCCGCAACTCACTAACAGTGATAACGGGATTGAGTGGCAGCGGCAAGTCGTCGCTGGCTTTCGACACGATTTTTGCCGAGGGTCAGCGCCGATATATCGAGACTTTCTCGGCTTATGCCCGCAACTTCCTTGGCGGAATGGAGCGCCCTGATGTTGACAAGATTACCGGTCTTTCGCCCGTAATCAGCATCGAGCAGAAAACAACCAACAAGAATCCCCGTTCTACGGTAGGAACCACCACCGAGATTTACGACTACATGCGATTGCTCTTTGCACGTGCCGGTCGCGCCTATAGCTTTGCTACCGGCGAGGAGATGGTGCGCTATACCGAAGAGCGTGTGCTCGACATGATTACCCACGACTACGCCGGACATAAGATTTACATTCTGGCTCCGGTAGTACGTAGTCGAAAAGGTCATTATCGCGAGCTGTTCGAGAGTATGCGCCGTAAGGGATACATGCATATACGAGTTGACGGACAGATGCTGGAGATAGTTCAGGGCATGAAGGTTGACCGTTATAAAAACCACGACATCGAGGTGGTTATCGACCGCATGAAGGTGCCCGAGACTCCCGATGAAGAACGTCTTAAGAAATCAATCTCTATCGCCATGAAGCAAGGCGACGGATTGATTATGATTCTCGACCAGGACACGGGTCAAATCAAGCATTTTTCAAAGCGACTGATGTGCCCGACTACGGGCATAAGTTACTCAGACCCAGCGCCTAACAACTTTTCGTTCAATTCTCCTCAAGGTGCTTGTCCGCATTGTAAAGGTCTTGGTGTGATAAACCAGATTGACCTCGACAAGGTCATCCCCGACAAGAAACTCACCATCCGCGAAGGCGGTATTGTGCCACTTGGAAAATACAAAAACCAGATGATATTCTGGCAGGTAGAGGCCATACTCGCAAAGTTCGAGTGCGACCTCAATACCCCCATCGGCGAGATCCCTGACGATGCCATGACCGAGTTGCTTTATGGCTCGCTCGAGGATGTCCGCATCGATAAGGAGTTGGTACACACATCGAGCGACTATTTCGTTTCGTTCGATGGCATCATCAAGTATCTTCGCAACGTGATGGATAACGATGACTCAAGTGCCGGACAGAAGTGGGCCGACCAGTTCCTTGCCGAGTGTACATGTCCAGAGTGTCACGGTCAGCGACTTAATCGCGAGGCCCTATCCTACACCTTCGGCGGGCGCAATATTGCCGACCTTGCAAATATGGACCTCAAGGATCTCCGGACATGGATTGATGATCTGGAAACGAGAGGTGAAAAGGGAGAAGCAAAGGAAATGTCGGAGAACGAGTACAAGATTGCCAAGGAAATCTTGAAGGAGATTAAGACCCGTCTTGACTTCCTGCTCGAAGTGGGACTCGACTACCTCTCGCTCAATCGCCAATCGGCTTCGTTGTCGGGTGGTGAGAGTCAGCGTATCCGCTTGGCCACACAGATTGGATCACAACTTGTAAACGTACTATATATTCTCGACGAGCCCTCTATCGGACTTCATCAGCGCGATAACGAGCGACTTATCCGCTCGCTGAAGGAGTTGCGCGACCTTGGCAACACGGTTATCGTGGTTGAGCACGATGAAGACATGATGCGTAGTGCCGATTACGTTGTAGATATCGGTCCACGTGCCGGACGCAAAGGCGGTGAGGTAGTGTTCCAGGGAACGCCAGATGAGCTACTTAAGACCAACACTCTTACCGCTCAATACCTTAACGGAACTACAAAGATTGAGTTTGGCGAAAGACGTAAAGGTTCTGGCAAGAGCCTTGTTCTCAAAGGCTGTACGGGTAATAACCTCAAGCATATAGATGCCGAATTCCCGCTTGGCAAGCTGATTGTGGTAACAGGTGTCAGCGGCTCGGGCAAGTCTACCCTCATCAACGAGACTCTTCAGCCCATCCTCTCGCAGCACTTCTACCGCTCGCTGAAGCGCCCTATGCCTTACGAGGCCATTGAGGGATTGGAATATATAGATAAGGTGGTAAGTGTAGACCAGAGTCCTATCGGTCGCACGCCACGCTCTAACCCAGCCACCTATACCGGTGTGTTCAGCGATATCCGCTCGCTCTTTGTAAACCTGCCCGAGGCCAAGATCCGCGGCTACAAGCCCGGTAGATTCTCGTTCAACGTCAAGGGCGGACGCTGCGAGACCTGTGGCGGTAACGGCTACAAGACCATAGAGATGAACTTTCTGCCGGATATTCAGGTTCCATGCGAGGATTGTCACGGCAAGCGATATAATCGTGAGACACTCGAGGTGCGTTACAAAGGCAAGTCGATAGCCGATGTTCTTGACATGACTATCAATCAGGCCGTTGAGTTCTTTGAGAACGTGCCCGATATTCTGCGTAAGATTAAGAGTATTCAGGATGTTGGCTTAGGTTATATCAAACTCGGTCAGCCCTCTACCACCCTATCCGGAGGCGAGAGTCAACGTATAAAGTTGGCCACCGAGCTGTCGAAGCGCGACACGGGTAAGACCATGTATATACTCGACGAGCCTACTACCGGACTTCACTTTGAGGATATCCGCATACTGATGCAGGTTCTGCAGCAGCTTGTAGACCGCGGCAACACGGTAATCATCATCGAGCACAACCTTGATGTTATCAAGCAAGCCGACTGGATTATCGACATTGGCCCCGAAGGCGGACGTAATGGTGGAGAGATTCTTGCCACCGGCACCCCCGAGAAGGTAGCAAAAAGTAAGCGGGGCTACACACCCCGCTTTATCCAAGAAGTTCTTAACAAGTAACTTTCTTTTAAATCTTAAGCAGACCACCAAGGCCGCCTAATACCGACTCCTTCTTTGGACGGCTACGAACGGTTATCTTCTGCTGGTTCTCGAAGGCGCTCTTGATAGCAGGACCGCCGTTCTTTACTGTGCAGCGCGACATTGTGCCGCTCATAACCTCCTGCACCTTTACTTCACCTATCTTCTTGTCGACCTTCTCGCCGGCAATCTCTATCTGGCTGAACACCTCGAATATCTGTCCGTTTTCAATACCCTTGTCGCTACCTATGCTGATATAGCAACTCTTGGCGCCCTTCTTGTTGTCAACCTCGTCAAGAGCCTTGATGGTTGCCTCAACCTTGAAGTTCTCCTGTACAAAGCGATTCATACGTCCCTTAGCATCGTTGGCAGCACGCATGATAGCCTCGTCGGAAGAGTCGCCGGTAGCACTCTCGATATATGTCTCCGAGATGCTTGTAACACCTGTTTCCGTGTTAATCAGCGTGAGTGTGTAGTTAACGTCACCCTCGTAGTAATAAGTAGTCTTACCACTGATTGTTGACGATTTATGGGCGCTGCTTACTGAGTTCAGACTACCTTCAACCATCCACTGTATACCATTGTCGTTAAGGAACAGCAAGCGGTCGTTCTTCACCGTAGGCAGGTCGGCCATTGTACCTGCATCAACCACGGTAAGTCTGCCCGTACTAACCAGACCCGAAACAATGGCCTGCTGTACAGCATTACAAACAGAGTTGTTGCCCGTACTCTTGTTGGTAAACTTCTCTACTAATACACTTGGTTTGTCGTCTTGCGCCATAGCGCCAACAACACTCAGCAGCAATGCTGCCATAACAAATAGTTTTCTCATCTCTTATAATTCTTATTGTTGTTCGGTTGTAGTATTTCTCTTCAGGAATGATCTCTGCTTAGGTTTCTGGGCAGGTGCGGGTTTATCAGCCTCATCAGCAGGAGTCTGCACTTTGGTAACAGCCTTTGGCATGGTCTCGAATTTCTTTGCTTCCTTGCTGGCCATCTTCCAGTTGCGCCAATCGGTAGATCCTACTGGAGCCGTAACCGTTGGTGTCTGACTCTTGTCGTTTGTTATTATCGATGTTTCCGATACGTTCTTTGTAACATACTCGCTCAACTCTCCCAGAGTAACGGCGCCACCACTCTTCTGCAGTTTTTCAAGCAGGAAGTATGTAAACAGTCCGTGCTCCTTCGACTTCAGCGGATAAGCAGTCTCATTACCCTGAGCTGCCGAGAACACCACCATATTACCAGATACAGGAGCACTCTTGGCCTTGATAGCCACACCGCGTGCCGCCTTCATCATGTCGCCTTCGCGCTTCGAACCACTGAAGCATGCGTCAAGGAATACCAGCGTTTGCGATGCCGGCATAGCACCCAGTCGCTTGTACAGAGCCTCGGTCGACAAGCCGCTCGTTGGTTCGGTGCTATATCCGTCAACAGGCAGCAGATAAGCCTTCTTACTATCCTCGTCGGGCATACCGTGTCCGCTATAGTAAACAATGGCTCGTGCCTCTTTCTGCTTTACTTTTATAACCTTCTCCAACCACGAGAGGTTGTAATTCATATCATTAAGTGATGCATCGGGTACATATTTAATATTCTGTTCGGGCACGCCAAGTGTCTTCATCAGGTAGCGCTTGAATATGGCACCATCGTTAAGTGCAAAAGGCACAGCAGCCTCGTGCTTATAATGCTCGTTCGATATGATTACGGCAAAGGTGTTAGGATCTTCCTGGTCAGTAACAGCCACATAGGTATCCACATCCTTCTGTGCCCATCCTGTCTGTACGAATGCGGTTATGGTAATAGCCAAAAGAATTAATCGTTTCATAACAAATATAGTTTTAAAATGGTAATCAAACGTTGCAAAGATAAGCAATTATTCGATAACAAACAAATATTTTATAATTAAAATGCAAGAAATTATAGACGAACTAAAAAAAAATCCACTTTTTTACTTTCAATTTATCATTTTTTTGTAACTTTGCCACCAAAATAACTAATTTGCTAAAATTATGAATAAGAAGAAATTAACTATTATCGTGTGTTCAGTGTTGGCAGTACTCGTTGTAGGTCTGCTTGTGAATCATTTCTTTGACTGGCCTATTAATTTAAGCGATGCAAGCGGCGACATAAGCAAGGCAAGCCGTTTCTCACGCGAGATGGAGTCAGAGAAACTCACCAACATGGAGGAACTTCTTAAGACCGATACTACCTTCAAGGATGGTATCGTGGTAGCCCAGATGGTGATGCAGACCCGCGCCGTACAGTTCGGCGCATTGGTCGACATGTCAAACCAGGTAGCCGGCAAAATCCCTGCCTTTGCTGAGGTACTGAAGGAGATGAACGCTACCCTTGAGATGGTGAACAACGTTGCAAACTCGCTGTTAGAGTCGGGAAACAATCTTGAAGCCGCCCTCAGCGGAAAGGAATGCTCTAATCTTGAGCAGACCACCATCAATGCCTCGTTGGCTTATACCACCTTGCAGAAGCAGAACAAGCTGGCAAATAAATTCATCGATACAACCGATAAGTATCTGAAGACGGCCAAGGGTGATGATCACCTGAAGTTCGTTCGCGACCAGTGGGTAGACTATCAGAAGATGACCGCTGCCCTCGATGGCGACAAGGACGCTGCTGAGGCAATGGCCAAGAAGGGCAACCTGCTTTCTGGCGAAAAGGCACTCGTAGCCATGGCTGATTTCGGCGTTGCCAATCAGGTCGCTATGGTAAACAGTGCTTATATGACGAAGAATACGGGAGTAGAAGGTTCTTCGCTGGCCAACGTATTATCGGAAGAAGTCTTGTACGATGTGATCACTAAGATCCGCAGTGCAGCAGAAGTCTTTAGCAATACCCAAGGCGCTAATGCTATGAATAGTCAGGAGGGAGCCGCCATGTTTAATCAGCGGGTCAGTGAGGCGTTGAATAATATTGCTTCAGCAAACATAGCAAGCAATAACAATGCCCAGACACTGGCAAGCAAAAACAATGCCCAGACACTGGCAAGCAAAAACAATGCTCAGACACTGGCAAGTAAAAACAATTCCCAAGTTCTTGCTTTGAATAAAGGCGGCGGTCCAGTTGTCTTCAATGGATTTGAACAAATGGCCAACATGATGAGTAACAACGCGGTGACAGAAACTTTCCAAAACGTTTTGAATAATGCAGGAAAAAGGGGCAGAAACACTTACGGTAATAATACTGGTGCAGAACAGCTTTCACACAATACTCAGCACACTCAATTAAGTAATGAGGCAAGCAGTACTTTCCTCTGCAATCAGGCCAGCGAAGTTATCAGGGCTACTGCCGCGGGAAACATGGTGTCATATCGCAGACCCGTCGATAAATAATAGTATAAAACTATAATAGTACATGCGTAACCGGATTGTTATTCTGTTGCTCTCGATGATGCCCTGTATGGCGTGGGGGCAGACTCAAACTTATTTCCAATATAAGACAGACGATGCGACTTTGGTGTTCTTCGACAAGAACCAGTCGCGTTACATACCGCATATGATACGCATGTATCAGAACGGCAAGGCACTCCATAAACAGATATGGACAACTGATTCGGTTTATCAGCCTGAATCAACCTTGCTGTTATTAACTGACTGGGAAGACGACGGTAACGGCGGAGCAACGCCGTTACCTCGTTCTTTGATACAGATTGGTATGGCACCACTCAACATGTCATACTACATCAACCCCTCGAGTGAGCGATACCGTCAGCTGTTCAAGCACGAGTACACTCACATCGTGATGACCGATAAATACAACCGTCGCGACCTTAACTGGCGTAAATTCTTCGGCACCAAAGTTGGTACCGACAACACCCAACCCATCTCAGCCCTTTGGAGCTATCTTAGTGTGCCACGCTGGTATGCACCACGCTGGTATCATGAGGGTATCGCATGTTTCATGGAGACATGGCTTGGCGGTGGTGTGGGTCGTGCACTTGGCGGCTACGACGAGATGTACTTCCGTAGCATCATCAACGGCGGCGAAAAGCTGTTCTCGGTAGTAGGTCTTGAAACCGAAGGTTCTACTATGGACTTCCAGGTAGGCGCTAATGCATATCTCTACGGCACCCGATTTGTGAACTATCTTACAAAGACCTACGGCTACGACAAGATGATACAGTTCTACAACCGTACGGCCGATAGTAAGACGTTCTTCGGTAGTCAGTTTAAGAAGGTATACGGTAAATCACTCCGAAAAGTATGGAACGACTGGAAGATTGACGAGAAGAAGCATCAGGAGGAGAATCTTGCTGCCATCCGCCAATATCCTGTCACAGAAACAAAGCCACTCACACCAGAGCCATTAGGATCGGTATCGCCGTTTGTCTACGATCCCAATACAGGCAAGGCTTACGCCGCTATGAACGCCCCTGGAAAGGGATTTGCACATCTCACCGAGATCGACCTGCAGACAAAAAAGCAGCGTAAGCTATGCGACATCTACGGCATACAGCTCTACGACCCAGCATTCGTAGCACTCGACCGCAATTCGCAGCGCATCATCTACACATCAAACAACGCAAAGATGCGCGGTCTTGAAATCTACGACATCAAGCAGGATAAGGTAGTAAAGAAGAAAAAATACCAACGCATCAACAACATCGTCTACGACAACACGCACGATTGTGTCTACGGTCTGTTCTCTAACGGCGGTACGCAAACTATCGTCCGCCTCGACCGCGACTTGGAGAATATCGAGGCCATCTACGCCTTCCCGTTTGGCGTGAGCGTGTTCGATGTAGATATCAGTCACGATGGAAAATGGCTTTCGATGACAAGTCAGGGCGACAACGGCGAGCATACTCTGATGATGTTTAATACTGAGGAGCTTGCAAAAGCCATCTTCAAGCCAGTAGAACTGATAACATGGAAAGACAGCAACTTAGGTCAGTTCCGCTTCTCACTCGACGACAAGTACCTTATCGGTAGCTCGTACTACACCGGTGTTTCAAACCTCTGGCAGATAAACATCGAAACACGCGAGATGGAGATGCTCACCAATACCGAGATAGGTATGTTTGCACCGTTGGAGACATCGCCCGGACAACTACTGGCACTCCAGTTCGAGCGCGACGGTTTGCGCCCTGTTACCCTTACCCGCGAGGTAGTAAAGGATGCTAACGCCGTGCAACTGTACGGACAATTGGCCTACGAGAACAACCGCGAGGCTATGGAGCAGGTAGGATTGCTGAAAGACTCGCTGCCAAAGACCGACTTCGGCGACGTTTATAATAACATCACTGACTACAATGTTGTGAAGGAGATGCACTTCGCTGGTGCCTACCCCATCATCACCGGTTTCACCGACAGAGATTCATGGAACAACGTTACACCTGTATTAGGCTATCGCTTCAACATCAACGACCCTGTAGGTCTTAGCAGCATCAAGCTCTCGCTCGGTGTTTCTCCTTGGAGCAATAACCCTTGGAAGAACAGATTCCATGCCGACATGGAATGGAGATATTACTTCTGGACACTGAAAGCAGCTTGGAACCACACCAACTTCTACGATCTGTTCGGACCTATGCGCTCAAGCCGAAAGGGCTATCAGGTATCTTTGGGTTACGACTATACCAACTCACTTATATCACCATATTCACGCTCGTGGGGATTCTCACTTGGTGCCTATGGCGACATGGACGCTCTGCCTCTGTATCAGGAGATTGAAGTTCAGGATGTTAAATCGATGCAAACGGCATCTATCTACGGCAAATGGTCGAAGACACGCGGCTCATTAGGTGCTGTGATGGTAGAGCAGGGCTATAGCTTTGGTCTTCAGGGCTACGGCTATCTTGCCGGCGGACACGTATATCCCTCTATAGAGGGCACAGCCGATTTCGGTACGCTGGTACCAATAGACCGCAACACCTCGTTCTGGCTCCGTACAGCAGCCGGTCATAACTTCGGCGATGAAAAGACGGTGTTCGGCAACACCTATCTTGGTGGTTTCCGCAACAACCGTGTTGACAACCGCTCCGCCTTCCAATACCGCAATTCGTTAGCTATGCCTGGTGCCGACATCGATGCTATTCAGGCACACTCCTATGCCAAAGCCACAGCCGAGCTCAACCTCCGTCCTATCCGACTGAACGACTTCGGCGCCCTGTTCTGCTATCCCACATGGATACAGTGCTCGCTCTTCGGCACAGGACTTTCTACCTGGAACCCCGGCACATCACAGAAGATGTACTACAGCACGGGCGTTCAGCTAACCACCGAGCTGGTATTCCTAAATTATCTTAAGACTACCCTATCCGTAGGCTATGGTCATCTCTTTGCACCAGAGGGATTCCAGGGAGGTAGACATGGTAACGAACTTATGATTTCACTAAAACTGTTATAATGCTTTTTGCCGTATCCCTTATACCTATTATAGTATATATAATCTTTATATACAAGATCGACCATTTCGCGCTTATCAGCATCAAGCGTCTGCTCTTGCTGGCGCTCATAGGTATGCTTACGGCATTAGCTTGTTTCGGACTTTTCCTACTCACCGACAGAGTCATTTCGGGCAAAAGCGCCGACATCATACATCCTGTAATCGAAGAGCTGGTCAAGTCAATCCCGCTGCTGATATTGGCTTTTCGCAAGCGCATCGCTTTCTTCATCGATAGTGTTATCTGCGGTGCAGCAGTAGGAGGTGGATTCTCATTCCTTGAGAACATCTTCTATCTGGTATTGGGCGATAGCGTAGATTTGAGCACAGGATTATTCCGTGGCTTAGAGGTAGCCCTTATTCACATGGGTTGCAGCGCCATCATAGCAGCAGGAATGATGATGGCAGTACGACAGATAGAACGTAAACGCTCACGAACGGCGATGAGCTGGAACGATATTATAAAGACAACGGCATTGTTTGTGGCAGCTCTGGCATTTCACGTTTTCCACAACATGTTCCAATTCACGCCCATCATGCAGTTCTTCTGGGTATTATCTGTCATGATTGGTATGATAGCAGTCGTATATTTCTACGATATCGATATGACTCACCGATGGTTAGACAAGGGATTGGATATGCAGATTAACTTGCTGCGCTCTATTGAGGGCGGCCATCTGCTTAACACGCCTACGGGCACCTTCCTTGAGTCGGTTAAGGAGCTGTTCCCCCCGAATGTCTATTTCGACATTATCTGTTATGTCCGCCTGCAAATCGAGCTGTCGGTTGCAGCCAAGACACGCTTCATGCTACACGAGGTAGGCATGGACGAGCCATTAGAAGCCAATAAGAAAGAACTATATATGTCGCAATTCGTAGAGCTTGGCGAGTTGGAGAAGAACATTGGTCCTTCGGCAAAGATGACTATAGCCCCTATTGTGAAGCTTTCTCCAGCCGACACACAAGCCCTCAACAACCTGCTAAAAGAGTGCAAAAGTAAGTAAAACTCAACTTTTGCTTTCATTTTATTAAAAAAGTAGGCAAAAAGTTTGGCGGTTTGAAATATAATAGTTACTTTTGCAGCCGAAATGTTATAATCAACAATAAAAAGAACAATATGGTACGTATACAGAACAACTTTTGGTGGTGGCGCTCTCGAGATTAACAAGTCGCGAGGCTCATAGCCGTGTATACATACGTAAATATACAGAAAGGCTCGTCGCGACTGCGATGAGTCTTTTTTTTATTAAATAAACATTTAGAGATAGAAAAATTAAGAGATATATGGAAAATTATTTTGCTGACGAGAGAGGTTTTTACGGAGAGTTCGGTGGTGCTTACGTACCCGAGATACTCTACAAGTGTGTTCACGACCTTCAGGATGCTTATCTGCCCATCATCGAGAGTGCAGAGTTCAAGCAGGAGTATCATGCTCTGCTGAAGGACTATGTTGGTCGCCCTTCACCTCTCTACTTTGCCGAAAGAATGAGCCAGAAGTACGGTTGCCAGCTCTACCTTAAGCGCGAGGACCTTAACCACACCGGTGCCCACAAAATCAACAACACCATCGGTCAGATTCTGCTTGCCAAGCGCATGGGTAAGACTCGCATCATCGCCGAGACTGGAGCCGGACAGCACGGTGTGGCCACAGCCACTGTTTGCGCACTTATGAACATGAAGTGCGAGGTGTTTATGGGTGCTACCGACGTTGAGCGCCAGCACACCAACGTAGAGCGCATGAAGATGCTTGGTGCCGAGGTTCATCCCGTTCGTACTGGCAACATGACACTTAGCGATGCTTGCTCTGAGGCCATCCGCGATTGGTGCTGCCACCCTGCCGACACCTTCTATATCGTAGGTTCTACCATGGGTCCGCACCCCTACCCCGACCTTGTGGCTCGCATGCAGAGCGTCATCAGCGAAGAGATAAAATGGCAGTTGCAGGAGAAGATTGGTCGCGACTACCCCGATTACCTCATCGCCTGCATCGGCGGTGGCTCTAACGCAGCCGGCACCATCTTCCACTACGTTAACGAGGAGCGCACAAAGATTGTATTGGCCGAGGCAGGAGGTCACGGTTGGCAGACCGACTACACCGCAGCCACTATCCATAAGGGCACCACAGGCATTCTGCACGGCGCTAAGATGCTGGTGATGCAGAATGAAGACGGCCAGATTCAGGAGGCCTTCACCATCTCAGCCGGACTCGACTACCCAGGCGTTGGCCCAATGCACTGCAACATGGCCAAGAAAGGCCGCACCAAGGTGCTCTCAATCAACGACGACGAGGCCATCTACGCTGGTTACGAGCTCACACGCATGGAGGGCATCATCCCCGCCATCGAATCGGCTCACGCCATCGCAGCCCTCAGCAAGCTCACCTTCAAGCCCGACGATGTGGTAGTACTCACCGTTAGCGGCCGCGGCGACAAGGACGTAGAAACATATCTCAAGAACAAAGCAATGGCAAAAGAATATGGAAACTTTTAATTATACAACTACAAGCAAGACCATTCTGGCCGATCTGTATACTCCCGTGGGAGTGTATATGCGCTTGCGCGACCTTTACCCACAGAGCGCCCTGATGGAGAGTAGCGATTATCACGACTCTAACAACTCACGCTCGTTCATCGGCATCGATCCTATGGCAAGCGTAGCCATCGGTCACGGCATGGCTACCGTTACATACCCTGACGGCAGCACCCTCCAGCACGAGGTTAACAAGGAGTACCGCTCTGACAAGGCCATCCACCAGCTCATCGACCATATCCAGGTGTCGGGCGACGATGCAAAAATCTGCGGACTCTTCGGCTATACCAGCTTCAACGCTGTGCGCTACTTCGAGGATATCCCCGTAAAAGACGAGACTCAGGCCAAGAACGATGCACCTGACCTTCTGTATATATTATATAAGGTGGTGATTGTTTTCGACCACTTCAATAATACACTTAAGATTGTGAGCCTTGAAGGCGAGACAAAACTCAACGAGGTGATGAAGGCTATGAACAAAGCCAATGTAAAGGCTTACGACTTCCACCCTGTGGGCGACGTGCGCTCTACACTTACCGACGAAGAGCACAAGGCCAACATCCGTCGCGGCATTAAGCACTGCTTGCGTGGCGATGTGTTCCAGATTGTGCTTTCGCGCCGATTCATCCAGAGCTACGAGGGCGACGACTTCAAGCTCTATCGTGCGCTCCGCAGCATCAACCCCTCACCCTATCTGTTCTACTTCGACTTCGGCGGCTTCCGCATCTTCGGCTCATCACCAGAGACACACTGCAGAATTGAGCCAACACCCAACACCCAACACCCAACACCCACGTTCCGCGCTTACATCGACCCTATTGCAGGTACCACAAAGCGTACCGGCGATGCCGAGGCCGACCGTAAGGGTGCTGAGTATCTGCGCAACGACCCCAAGGAGAATGCCGAGCACGTTATGCTGGTTGACCTTGCCCGCAACGACCTCTCGCGCAACTGCCACGGTGTGAAAGTTGATTTCTATAAGGATCTGCAGTACTACTCTCACGTCATCCACTTGGTATCACGTGTAAGTGGCGAACTCGACAATGGTGCCGACCCCATCAAGGCATTTATCGACACCTTCCCAGCCGGCACACTCTCGGGTGCTCCAAAGGTTCGCGCCATGCAGCTCATCTCTGAGTACGAGCCTCACAACCGCGGTGCCTACGGTGGCTGTATCGGCTATATCGGTCTCGACGGTTCGCTCAATCAGGCCATCACCATCCGCACCTTCGTTAGTCGTAACGGCGAGTTGTGGTTCCAGGCTGGTGGCGGCATAGTTGCCAAGAGTGATGAGGAATACGAGCTTCAGGAGGTTAACAACAAGCTCGGTGCCCTGCGCCGCGCTATCCTCATGGCGGAGAAGATGTAAATTTTAGACCTACGGATTTTACGGATTTAGAATTATGAAAATCGTTATAATAGATAACTACGACTCGTTTACTTATAACCTGAGTCATTTGGTAAAGGAGCTTGGTGCTGAGGTAACCGTCCTGCGTAACGACCAGTTCCAGCTTGAAGAGCTCGAGCAGTTCAACAAGATTATCCTTTCGCCCGGTCCTGGCATCCCCAGCGAGGCAGGATTGCTGTTAGACGTCATCCGCACCTATGCCGGCAAGAAGCCCATCCTTGGCGTATGCCTCGGTCATCAGGCCATCGGCGAGGCCTTCGGCGGAAAGCTCGAGAACCTCAGCGATGTGTTCCACGGCGTGGCCACACCATGTCACATCATCAGCGATGACCCCATCTTCAGCAGCATCGAGCGCAACATCACCATCGGCCGCTACCACTCGTGGGTAGTATCAAAAGATGGATTGCCCGATTGCTTAGAGGTAACAGCAGAGAGCGATGAGGGTCAGATAATGGCACTCCGCCACAAATCAATGAACATCCGCGGCATACAGTTCCACCCCGAGAGCGTTCTCACCCCCGATGGCAAAAAGATGCTCCAGAACTGGATGTTCTTGTAAAATGTAAAAATGTAAAAATTAGAAAATGTAAAAATTAGATATATGGCACAGACGATGAAAGACATCCTTAACAGGATGCTGAACCACGAGGAACTGTCTCGTGAAGAAATGAAGAATATTCTGATTGGTATCACTCAGAGTGAGTATCCCACCGAGCAGATCACAGCTCTGCTCACAGCTCTGCAGATGCGCGGCGTTACCGTCGACGAGCTGCTTGGCTTTCGCGATGGTATCTTAGAGACGGGCGTTCCTGCCATCCTCGAAGCCGACCGCTATATCGACGTTGTTGGTACCGGTGGCGACCGCAAGAACACCTTTAACATCTCTACCACCTCATGCTTCGTCATTGCAGGTGCGGGCTATAAGGTGGCCAAGCACGGCAACTACGCCGCTACAAGCGTGAGCGGTGCATCAAATGTCATCGCCCACCACGGCATCAAGTTCACCGACGATATCGACCGTCTTAACCGCTCGCTCAACGAGGCTGGCATCGTTTATCTTCACGCCCAGCTCTTTGCCAAGGCCATGAAGTTCGTAGGGCCCATCCGCAAGGCTCTGCAGTTCCCCACCATCTTCAATCTGCTTGGTCCACTGGTCAACCCCTCTCAGCCTAAGTGCCAGCTGCTTGGCGTGGCTAACCTCGACCAGATGCGCCTCTACAATCAGGTTTACCAGAAGATTGGCATCGACTATGGTATCGTAAACTCTATCGATGGCTATGACGAGATTTCGCTCACCGGCGACTTCAAGGTAACCACCAAGCAGTACGAGCGCATCTTCAAGCCACAAGACCTTGGTTTCGAGATTGCCAAGCCCGAGGAACTTGTTGGCGGAGCCACCGAAGAAGAGGCAGCACAGATCTTCGACTCAGTACTCGAGAATCGCGCCCTGCCCGCACAGAAGAATATCGTTCTGGCCAACGCCGCCTTCGGTATTCAGGTGCTGGAGAAGGGTCAGAAGAGCATCGAAGAGTGCATCGCCATCGCCCGCGAATCAATCGATTCAGGCGCCGCCCTCCGCACCTTCAAGAAGTTCGTCGAGTTAAATAGCTAAAGTTAATTCGTAAAATCCGTAGGTAAAATAAATTAATATGGATATACTCGAAGAAATAGTAGCCAATAAACGCCTTGAGGTAAAGCGCTTTAAGCAAGAGCTTAGCGAGCGCGAGATACACCGCCGCGTAGAAGCCATACTCGACTTCGGCGTAGCCTCAATGTCGCAAGCCCTCACCGCTTCCGATACCGGCATCATCGCCGAGTTCAAGCGCCGCTCACCCTCCAAGGGTTGGATCAAGGAAGAAGGTCGCGCCGATGTCATTCCCCTCAGCTACCAGCAGAACGGAGCCTCGGCACTCAGCATACTCGCCGACGAGAAATACTTCGGCGGATGCGACGACTTCATCCGTACCGCCCGCCACTCAGGCGTGAAGATTCCCGTGCTCTATAAGAACTTCGTCATCGACGAGTATCAGCTGTTTCAGGCTCGCCTTTGTGGTGCCTCGGCCGTGCTGCTCATAGCCGCCGACTTGAGCCTTTCTGAGTGCAAATCGTTGCTGAACACAGCTCACCAGCTGGGCATGGAGGTACTCTTAGAGATGCACTCTAACCAAGAATTAGAATACGCTGGGTTAGAGCCAGATATGTGCGGCATAAACAACCGCAATTTAGGCTCGTTTGTAACCGATGTAGAGAACTCATTCCGCCTTGCCGAGCTGCTCCCCAAGGACGCTGTAAAAGTAAGCGAGAGCGGCATCTCCAACCCCGACACTGTGCGCGCCCTCCGTGCCGCCGGCTTCCGAGGTTTCCTCATCGGCGAGACCTTCATGAAGACGCCCGATCCAGGGTTGGCACTCAAGAACTTTATTTTAGCAACTGACAACAGGATATGATAATAAAAGTGTGTGGTATGCGTGATGCCGATAACATCCGCCAGGTCGAGGCCCTCGGCATCGACTGGATGGGCTTTATCTTCTGGCCAAAAAGCAGCCGCTATGTGGCCGAGATACCAAGCTATCTCCCCACAAAATGCAAGCGCGTAGGCGTGTTCGTCGACGCCAGCATTGGCGACGTTATGACCATCGCCGAGCAATACCAGCTCGACATCATCCAGCTTCACGGTCAGGAGTCACCCAGCTATATCACCCAGCTCATCTCCCACCTCTCACGCCTCCGTAATGTAAAGATTATTAAAGCCTTTAACATCGCCACAGCTATCGATTTCGAAGCCACCAAACGCTACGAGGACTATGTAGACTACTTCCTCTTCGACACCAAAGGCAAGAGTGTTGGAGGCAACGGCGAGAAGTTCGACTGGAGCGTGCTTAGCTCCTACAAAGGCAAGACGCCCTACCTATTGAGCGGTGGCATCGGCCCTAATGATGCCAATCTATTCCGCGCGGTATCACCGCACGGAATAGATTTAAACTCTCGCTTCGAGTCATCCCCCGCCCTAAAAGACGTCACCGCCCTCAAGTGCTTCCTCGATAGTATTAAATAATAAAATAGTAAATAGTCAAATAAGCCCATGAACAAGATTAATTCGCTATTCGCAAATAGCAAGGACAAGAAGCTCCTGTCGCTTTATTTCTGCGCTGGCTGCCCAACGTTAGAGGGCACAGCCGATGTCATCCTCACCATGCAGCGTCGTGGCATCGCCATGATCGAAGTCGGCATCCCCTTCAGCGATCCCCTGGCCGATGGCCCAGTCATTCAGAGTGCCGCCACTCAGGCCTTGAAGAACGGTATGAACCTCAAGACCCTCTTCGCCCAGTTGCGCGAGATAAAAGATAAGGTAGAGATACCCCTTGTTCTTATGGGATACCTCAACCCTATCCTGCACTATGGCATCGAGGAGTTCTGCAAGAGCTGCGTAGAGAGCGGTGTCAGCGGAGCCATCATCCCCGACCTGCCCTTTAAGGACTATCAGGAGATTGTAAAGCCCATCGCCGACAAGTACGATCTTCGCATCATCATGCTCATCACCCCCGAGACCAGCGAAGAGCGCATCCGCTTCATCGATGATAATACCGATGGCTTTGTCTATATGGTTTCGAGTGCCACCATCACCGGTGCCCAGAAGAGTTTCGACGATGCCAAGCAGGAGTATTTCCGTCGCATCAACGCTATGAATCTGCGCAACCCCCGCATGATAGGCTTCGGCATCAGCAACAAGCAGACACTCGAGGCAGCTCAGAGCAATGCCGCTGGCGCCATCATCGGCTCAAAGTTCGTTACCCTCCTCAACGAGAGCAAGAACGCCGACGAGGCCCTCGACAAACTCTTCGATGCCCTGAAGAGTTAAAGGCGCTCGAGATGATACCTATATTGTATTATTTTGCAAAGATACATACTATCTTGCTCTATTAATGTTTTTTTACAATAATTTGTTGCAAAATAGGTATTATCCTTTGTATATTTGCAATGTTGATAATATTAGTAAAGAGAAAAGTAGTTGTTTACATTTTGATTCAAGTAACAACACAAATCCCAATAAGGTACCCGCAGAGATGCTCGTACCTTATTTGTTTTTCTTGCGATACTCGTAAAGCTCGAGCGAGTTGACTATGTTCTGCCAGAGCACATAACAGCCGGCACCTACCGAGGCTACAGGGTTGAGATAGGTATAGGCCACCCATATGCTGAGGGCGGTGTTCTTCTGGAACGAGGCTTGTCCGCCATCTATCTCATCGCCAAACTGACGACCTATCCAACGACCGATAAGGAAAAGCACAAAGCACAGAATCAACGATAATACGGCTATCATAAGCAGTGTGCGCAGGGCAGCATCGCTGTGAACGATGTTGCGAACGGTGACTCCCGACGTTACGGCGAGCTGGGCTGCCCAGAGGTAGAACGAGAGGTCGGGGATGGAAACTATCCACGCGCAAAGGCGCTTTGCATAGTGCTGTACAAGCCAACCGAGAACCAACGGAGCCACAAGCACCATGGCGAGCTTCTGCAAGATGATGAGGAACACAGCCCAGAAACCGGTGCTTACACCGCGCTCTAAAAGCGGGAACACGACAGGTATCATCAAGGCCGAGGCAAAGGCGGAGATGACAACATAGGCGGTCATGGTATTTATGTTGCCACCTATCTTGGCGGTGACAACGGGGGCGGCAGTGGCCGCAGGGCCTATGATGCAGGTGAGAACACTCTCCCAAAGCAACTTCTGCTCAGGATCGGCCTCAACGCAGAAGATTATCCACACATTGAGCGCCACAAGGGCCACCTGGGTTACAAGCACGCCGATATGCCAGCGGTGAGGGCGCATCTGATGGAAGTCGATACGGCAATAGGTAGAGAACAGCGTAGAGAACACCATAAAGGGGAAAATGGTGTCGACAACCTGACCTAACGAATCGCCCGCACCATCGAGAAATGGCACAAAATAGAACAGCAGATAAACCACCGTTCCAACTGCTATAGCCACAGGAAGAGTCCAGTCTTTAAGAAATTGCTTCAGTTTCATGCTGCAAAAATAAGTATTTTTTTACTACGGATTATACGGATTATACGGAATAATACTAAAAAGGGGCGTTTTTTTGACCAATAAAAAGAAAAAAATCCGTAAAATCCGTAAAATCCGTAGGTTTTTTAGTATCTTTGCAGCCAATTATGAGTGTTACTGAATTTATACATCAAGATAAACAGGCCAGGCGATTCTCGTTTGAGGTTCTACCCCCGCTGAAGGGTACAGGCACAGCAAAGCTGTTTGCCGACATCGACAAGCTGAAGGAGTTCGACCCAGCCTATATCAACATAACCACCCATCACTCGGAGTTTGTATATCGCGAACTCGAGAATGGGCAGTTTGAGCGTCGTCGCATCCGTCGCCGCCCAGGAACCATAGCCATAGCCGCAGCAATACAGCAGAGATACGGTATACCCGTACAGCCGCACGTGATATGCAGCGGTGCTACGATTGAGGACATTGAGTACGAGCTGCTTGACCTGCAGTTTCTGGGCATTAGCGACCTATTATTACTTAGAGGCGACAAGGCCAAGGAGGACAGCCGATTCCAGCCTACTCCGGGCGGACACGCGCACACCACCGACCTGATGAAGCAGGTGAAGCGATTCAACGAGGGATACTTTGCCGACGGAACACCCATAAAGAACCCGGGACGACCATTCGACTACGGAGTGGCCTGCTACCCCGAGAAGCACGAGGAGGCGCCTAACCTTGAGATGGACATGCAGTATCTGAAGGAGAAGCAGGACTTGGGTGCGCAATATGCAGTGACACAGCTGTTTTTTGACAATGAGAAATACTACGCTTTTGTGGAAAAGGCACGCCAGATGGGTATCACCATACCCATCATACCAGGCATAAAGCCTATGGCGAAGCTTACACAGCTTACGGTGGTGCCCAAGACATTCCACTGCGATATACCTGAGCCGCTGGCTAAGGAGGTGGTGAAGTGCAAGACCGACGAGGATGCCAAGCAACTTGGCATAGAGTGGACCACCGAACAGTGCCGCGACCTGTATGCACACGGAGTACACAACATACACTTCTACACCGTATCGGCTGTAGACAGCGTAGTGGAAGTAGTTAAGCGACTTCTGTGATTGACCATTGATGATTGAACATTATGGGATTTGACGAGGTAATAGGACAGAAAGAGGCTGAGGAGCGACTGAAGCAGCTGGTGAAGGAAGAGCGACTTCCACACGCACTGATGCTGTGCGGACCACAGGGATGCGGAAAGCTACCACTAGCGGTGGCATTCGGCTGCTATCTGCTTGACAACGGCACGCTATCGGCTAAGGCCATGCTGGCCAAGCTGGAGCACCCCGACCTGCACTTTACCTACCCTACCATAAAACTACCATCGATGAGCGCCGAGCACAAACCTGTGAGCGACGACTTTGCCAAAGAGTGGCACGAACTGGTGATGGGCGGACTCTACTTCACCATGGAGGAATGGATGCAGGCTATGGGCGGCGAAAACCAGCAGGCCATAATAACCGCCGGCGAGAGCGACGACCTGGTAAGAAAACTGAGTCTGAAATCGAGTCAGGGTGGATATAAGGTAAGCATAGTATGGTTGCCCGAGCGCATGAACATAGAGTGCGCCAACAAACTGCTGAAGCTGATTGAGGAGCCACCAAGTCAGACGGTGTTCATAATGGTGAGCGAGGAGCCCGACAAGCTGCTTGAGACCATACGCAGCCGTGTGCAGAGAATAGACATTAAGAAGATAGACAACGAGGACATAGAGCAAGCGCTGATAGAGCAGCGCGGCATAAGCCCCGAGGATGCTCACCGCATAGCCCGACTTGCCAACGGCAACTGGATGAAGGCTCTTGACGAGCTGCAGGTGGGATCGGAAAACGAGATGTTCCTCGATATGTATATAATGCTGATGCGTCTGGCCTACCAGCGTAAGATTAAGGATCTGCGCAAGTGGAGCGACCAGATGGCTAACATGGGACGTGAGAAGCAGAAGAGATGGCTTACATTCTTTATGCGCATGACCCGCGAGAACTTTATGTATAACTTCGGCGACGAGGAACTGGTATATATGACTCAACGCGAGGAGGATTTTGCCAAGAACTTCGCACGCTTTGTGAACGAGAAGAACATTCTGCCAATATGCGATCTGGCTAACTTAGCAATACGCGACATAGGACAGAACGCCAACGGAAAGATAGTGTTCTTTGACTTTGCACTACAGATGATAGTACTACTTTTACAGAATTAAACATTAAACAATAGATATGGCTGAGAATACGAATGAACATACAGTAAGAATTGGCTGCGACCGAGGATTGTGCCACCAGGCTGTGGGACGACAGGACAAGCAGCTGAACACTTACGACTGGCTTGCCGACGTGCCGGGAAACCCAAGCACCACCGATCTGGTTGAGGTGCAGTTCAAGCATACACGCAAGGGATACTACCACAACGTGAACAACCTGGACCTGAAGAAGGGCGACATTGTGGCCGTAGAAGCAAGTCCCGGTCACGACATAGGTGTGGTTACACTTACCGGCCGACTGGTAAAGCTGCAGCTTAAGAAGGTGAACATCAAATCGCCCGACGACATAAAGCGCGTGTATCGCATAGCACGCCCTAACGACCTTGAGAAGTGGCACGAGGCTCAGGCCCGCGAGCACTCAACAATGATTGAGAGCCGTAAGATTGCCAAGGGACTCGGTCTGGACATGAAGATAGGCGACGTGGAGTATCAGGGTGATGGAAACAAGGCCATCTTCTACTACATCGCCGATGAGCGTGTTGACTTCCGCCAGCTGATTAAGGACTTGGCTCAGGCATTTCACGTGCGTATCGAGATGAAGCAGATTGGTGCCCGACAGGAGGCTGGACGTATCGGTGGTACCGGTCCTTGCGGCCGAGAGCTTTGCTGCGCCACATGGATGAAGAACTTCTCGAGCGTTAGCACCAACGCCGCACGATTCCAGGATATATCGCTTAACCCACAGAAGCTGGCCGGTATGTGCGCCAAGCTGAAATGCTGCTTGAACTACGAGGTTGACGACTATATCGAGGCAAGCAAGAGGCTGCCAGGCAAGGAGATTACACTGATGACTCAGGACGGCGAATATCACCTGTTTAAGAGCGACATTCTGGCCGGGATGTGCACCTACTCTACCGACAAGAACATTGCCGCCAACCTTGAGACTATCACCGCCGAGCGCGCCAAGGAGATTATCGAGATGAACAAGCGCGGCGAGAAGCCCGTATCGCTTGAGCACGACGAGGGTAAGAAGAAGGAGGAGAAACCACATATCGACTTGGCTGGTGGCGACATCAGCCGATTTGACAAGGCCAAGAAGAAGAAAAAGAAGAAGAACAAGAACAACCGTCCGAACGACAAGAAAGAAGCGAAGGATGCGTAATAAGGCAAAGATATTTATACTCGCGGTTGCAGGCTTGCTATTAGCGGCCTGCAATCAGGGTGTGATATACAACCACTACGAGCACGTGGACAACGACGGATGGGAGCGCAACGACACAATGCACTTCTACGTACCTGCCGTAAAAGAGGCTGGCAGCTATCGCCAGCAGCTTATGCTGCGCACAGATAACTCGATGCCGTTCCTAAGCCTCAGCGTGGTGGTTGAGCAGGACATCTTTCCCAGCGGCATGAAACTGAGAAAGCGCATAGAGTGCCCGCTGATAGAGAAGAACGGACGCGTGATGGGAAAAGGCATAAGCTGCTACCAATATAGCTTTAATCTGGACGACGTTGAGCTATACGAGGGTGACTCGCTTCATGTTTACGTGATGCACCACATGAAGCGCGAGACCATGCCGGGAATAACCGACGTGGGAATGGAATTGATTAAGAAGTAAGAGATTAGTTGTGCAGCAGGTTGCGGCCGGCATCGATACGGAGGAAGATGAACAGCAACAGCGTGAATCCCCACAACGATGAGCCTCCGTAGCTGAAGAACGGCAAAGGAATACCGATTACCGGGGTAAGGCCAAGAACCATACCCACATTGATAAACACATGGAATAAGAATACACTTACCACACAATAGCCGTAGACTCGGCCAAAACGATGCACTTGTCGCTCGGCAAGGTATATCAGTCGCCATATCAATGCAAGGAACAACAGCAATACTCCGGCTGAACCCACAAAGCCTTCTTCCTCGCCAACGGTGCAGAAGATGAAGTCGGTATCCTGCTCGGGCACATATTTCAGCTTGGTCTGGGTGCCATTAAGGAAACCCTTACCCTGAAGACCGCCCGAGCCAATGGCAATCTCACTCTGATGCACGTTATAACCGGCACCCTTCAGGTCTTCCTCCAGTCCGAGCAGCACGTTGATACGCACACGCTGGTGTGGCTCAAGCACGTGGTTAAGTCCGTAGTCGGCCACATTATAGAACATCAGCGAGCCCAGCGCAAAAGCCGTAATCCAAAGATAGTTGCGGAAACGTGTGGCGAGGAAACGGTAGAGCAGATAGAATATCATGCCCGCACACAGAATCATCTCGATGATGTTGACATCGAACGGGATAATGAAAAAGGCAAATATCAATGCTATGATTGTGACTCCAAGGCCGATAAGCACCATGCGGATGGTGTCGCGCTTATCGTTGCAATACACAAAGATAAGCCCTGCCGAGAATATCTGGACAAGCAGCAGCACGGCAAACTTTCCTATCGAGGTGGGCGTTATGCCCATCATGACATCGGCAAAGCGTATGCCCACAACAAAGTAGACCACCATAGCCACACCTGTGAACAGGATGCTGCCCGGCATTCCCTCGCGATAGAGCATAAGGAAGAACGAGAGATAAACAAGTGCAGAACCCGTCTCACGCTGCATGACGATGAACAGCATGGGTATGAATATCACAGCAAGGGTAAGACCGAAGTCCTTCCACTTGCCTATGTTGAATCCGTAGGTATTCATCAATTTGGCAAGCGCCAAAGCCGTGGCAAACTTAGCAAACTCGGCGGGTTGCAATCGTATGGGGCCAAGCACAAGCCAGGATCGGGAACCCTTGATGCTATGCGGATTGAATATGGTTCCGAACAGCAGTATGAGCATCACGCCGAATATGATGTAGGCAAACATGTCGAGATAGCGGTCGTCGAGCATAAGGATTACGAATCCAAGCACGATGGATGTGCCGATCCACACAATCTGCATGCCCGAACGTGTGTCGAGGCTGAACAGATCGGTTTCGCCATAGCTGTAGCTGGCACCACACACGCTTACCCATCCGAAGGTGAGCAGGGCGATGTAGATGATGATCGTCCAATAGTCGAGTGAGCGGATTACTCCTTTTTCCTTTCTGTTACCTATCGCCTGCACCATATGCTATTCTGCGTTCCTGAATGCCGCGAGCCTTTGCCTCGCTTGCCTCAGATAGTTTTCCTTTCAAGTATTTCTCCATTATCAAGCCGCCGATGGGCACACCGTAGGTTGCACCCCATCCACCGTTCTCAACATAAACGGCAACGGCTATCTTAGGGTTGTCCATAGGTGCAAAGCCCATGAACACCGAGTGGTCGTGACCGCGGTTCTGGGCGGTACCAGTCTTTCCGCACGCCATGAAATCGTATTTGCTAAGCTCGTGGCAGGTACCTCCGAGCACAGATGAGCGCATGCCCTGCACTACATAGTCGTAGGCCTCGCGACTTGCCTTGGTGTAGTGCTTGCGTGTAAAGGCGGTGTCGAGGGGCTCGCCCTGAACCTGCTTCACTACGTGAGGCACATAGTAGTAACCGCGATTGGCTATCGTAGCACCAAGGTTAGCTATCTGCAGCGGTGTGGCGTTCACCTCACCCTGTCCGATGGCGATTGATATAACGGTGAGTCCGTTCCACGAACCCTTATAAGCCTTATCGTAGAACATGGCGTTAGGTATCAGTCCGCGCTTCTCGCCAGGCAGGTCGATACCCAGACGGTATCCGAATCCCATCGATACCATATAGTCGCGCCAGGTATTCATGGCATTCTGAACAGAACCGTATTTACTCATGTTGGTGTTGATCATGTGATAAAGTCCCCAACAGAAGTATCCGTTGCACGATGTACTCAGCGCGGGCACCAGTGGCAGTGGTGCAGCATGACCGTGACAGCCCACGTGCAAGCCCTTGAAGTTGAATCCGTGAGCACAAGGATACATGGTGTGCGAGTTGATGATTCCCTCGGTCATAAACGTCAGTCCCTGAGTGGTCTTGAACGTTGAGCCAGGAGGATACTGTCCCATGATGGCACGGTTCAACAGCGGTTTCCACACATCCTGCTGCAAGGCGCGGTGGTTCTTACTACGCATACGACCCACCATCTGTCGAGGATCGTACGTAGGCGAAGAAACCATACACAGCACCTCGCCCGTAGATGGTTCGATAGCCACGATAGCACCTATCTTACCCTCCATCAGTCGCTCGCCAAGTGCCTGAAGTTCGGCATCAATACCAAGTGTGAGGTTCTTACCGGGGATGGCTCGCTGGTCGAGGGCTCCATTCTGATAGCGGCCCTGAATACGTCCGTGAGCATCGCGCAGCAGTATCTGTATACCCTTCTGTCCACGCAACTGCTTCTCGTACGAGCGCTCAATACCGAGCTTTCCGATGTAGTCGCCGGGCTGGTAGTAGTCGTCCTCCTCGATATCAGCTGGCGATACCTCAGCCACATCGCCAAGCACATGGGCACCAATATTATAGGTATACTGGCGAACACTACGCTTCTGGATGTAAAAACCGGGGAAACGGTACATCTTCTCCTGGAACACGCTGAAATCCTTATCGCTAAGCTGACTCATGAAGAGCTGCTCGGTGAATCGTGAGTAACCGGGATTCTTGTTGCGGTCTTTCATCGTGGCCATGCGGCGGTCGAACTCCTCGCGGCTGATGCCTAAGGCCTCGCAGAAATCAAGTGTATCAAGGCGGTCCTTCATCTCGTTCATCACCACCATAATATCGTACGAGGGCTGATTGTAAACCATCAGCTTGCCCGTGCGATCCAAGATGGCACCGCGCGATGGGTATTCTATCTTCTTAAGAAAAGCGTTCGAGTCGGCACTCTTCTTGTAGTCGTCGCTGGTAATCTGAAGCATAAAGAGACGCACGATGTAGATGAACACAATCAATGCGGCCACTCCACCAATCACATATTTGCGGTATTCAAGATCGTAATCCTTCTGCTTCACCTGCTTCTCACACTTTCAATCGCTAATATCAGCACCATAGTTAGCACGGCACTTACCAGCGAGCGTGCCAACCACATCAATATATCAAAGAAATTAAATGCCTCGATAGCAAAAAACAGTATACAATACAAAGCTGTAATGAATCCGCTAAGCGTGACAAACTTACTGAATCCCAGTGTCTTGATCGAGGCAGCAAGGTCTTCGGCCGAATCGCGCGGAGCAATCAGATTCATAAGGTAGCATTGTGCCAGTCCGGCAATGGTCATCACACTCGAAGCCAAGCCGGGGGTGTTCGAGAAGATGTCGATAAGCAGTCCCAACAGGAAACACGACACCAGCACAAGCCACTTGGGGAAGTTGCGGCGGAAGGTGATGGCAAAGTAGACGTAAAGCAGCGGTGTGCCAACGCCCAGAAAGTGCACATGGTTCAGGATAAGCACCTGAGCCACAAGCAGTGAAACGAACATCACCAATCGGTTTACCAGTTCTATCTTCATCTTCTTAACTATTGACGCTGTTTGAAACTAATAGAGTCGCGTGCAGCCTGCATCAGTGCGGCGCGTTCGGCTATACTCTTATCGCTTATAACCACCACATCGCGCACATTGCCAAAGTCGGTACTCAGGCGCACCTTGAGTTTATACGACAGTCCGTCGCTCGAATTGTAGACCTGCTCAATCTTACCCACCTGAACACCAGAGGGGAAGATTGACGAGAATCCGCTGGTTACCACCCACTCGCCAAGTTTGAACTTAGCATGGCGGGGCACATCCTCCACATAGGCCACCGACGGGTCGCCTCCATACCAGTGCAGATAGCCAAAGTAACCACGACCGCGAATGGCACAACTGATGCGCGATGATGCAGCGTTAAGGGCAGAGATTACTACCGAGTAGTGATCGCTAACCAGATAGACAACGCCTACAATACCGTTACCGCAAGCCACTCCCATGTCGGGCTCTACTCCATCCTTGCGTCCCTTATCGATAGTGATAAGGTTCTCAAGCTTGTGTATCGAATTCTCTACAACCTTGGCCTGTATCAGCTTATACTGACTCAGGAATTCAAGCTCTTTCAGTTCGGCAGCTGTAGTATCCTTTGTTGCCTCGGCATAAAGTCGGCGCAACTGGTCGAGCTGTCGCTCCTGATATAGGTTACGCATAGTGAGTTCCTCGTTCTCCTTTGCCATCGAGAGGTATGCGGTCATCTTGCTCTCCAGCTCGTAAACCTTACCGGCCACGGCGCTGGCGCTTGAGAACCACACACTGCCCTGATAGCTGTTGTACTGAAACAACAGAACAACACTGACTACTTCCAAAAGTATGAAAATTAGCCAGTGGTGATACTTGTAAAGGAAATCCAGCAGATTGCGCATTCCCTATTTCTTTATCTCATCAAGAAATTAAAACGATCAATATTCTTCAGTGCGATGCCGGCACCCTTTGCCACGCTGTGGAGGGGATCCTCGGGCACGTGGAATGGAATGTGCATCTTATCGGTGAGACGCTTGTCGAGACCACGCAGCAGAGCGCCACCTCCTGAGAGATAGATACCGTTCTTGACGATATCGGCATACAGCTCTGGTGGAGTATTCTCGAGTGCAGAAAGCACAGCGTTCTCAATCTTAGCTACGGTCTTATCGAGACAGTGAGCAATCTCCTGATAACATACAGGAACCTCCATAGGCAGGGCTGTGATACGGTTTGGTCCGTGAACGATAAAGTCCTCAGGAGCCTCATCGCCAAGGTCGGTAAGAGCCGAACCTACGTTAATCTTAATACGCTCAGCCATACGCTCAGAAACCTTAACGTTGTGCTGACGGTACATATATTCCTGGATATCAGCTGTAAGATCGTCACCAGCGGTACGTATAGAGTTGTTTGATACGATACCACCCAGTGAGATAACAGCAATCTCGGTAGAACCACCACCGATGTCAACAATCATGTTACCCTCTGGTGCCTCAACATCGATACCGATACCGATAGCAGCAGCCATAGGCTCGAAAATCAGGTAAACATCACGGCCGTCGGCATGCTCAGCAGAGTCGCGAACGGCACGCAGCTCTACTTCGGTAGAACCTGAAGGTACACCAATCACCATACGCAATGAAGGTGAGAACAGACGGCTTCCTGTGTGAACCATCTTAATAAGACCACGCATCATCTGCTCGCATGCAGAGAAGTCGGCAATCACACCATCGCGAAGAGGGCGAATGGTACGAATGTTCTCGTGAGTCTTCTCATACATCATCTTCGCCTCATTACCAACTGCAATCATCTTGTCGGTACGGCGATCCAAAGCAACAACCGATGGCTCGTCAACCACAATCTTATCATCGCTGATGATAATGGTATTGGCGGTACCAAGGTCCATTGCTATTTCCTGTACGAAACTAAAAAATCCCATTATTTTTATTCTTTTATATTTATCTTAGCAACGGACTACAGGACTTAAGGACTTTTTCTTTTTAGGATTAATCAGTCCTGTTAGTCCTGTTGTCCGTTGCAAATTATTACTTTGCGGTTTTCACAAACCAACCGTTGATAGCAGTATCGTAGTGGCTGCTTACGCCGAAAGCACGGGTAGCAAACATACGACGATCCTCGATATCAGTCTGTGCGCCCTTCTTGTTTAGGATGTCGAGCAGTACGCTGTACTCAGCCTTGCTTGGAACGATAACAACATCCTTGAAGTTCTTTGCTCCGGCACGGATAAGTGAGATACCACCTATATCAATCTTCTCAATGATGTCAGCCTCGCTGGCACCACTTGCTACAGTCTGCTCAAATGGATAAAGGTCTACAATAACCAAGTCGATCTCAGGAATCTCATACTTCTTCATCTGCTCCTGATCGCCCTCATTGTCGCGACGTCCCAGAATACCTCCAAACACCTTTGGATGCAGAGTCTTTACACGTCCACCCAGAATTGATGGATAGGTTGTAACGTCCTCTACCTTCTGACACTCGTAGCCGAGTGACTCAATAAACTGCTGTGTACCACCAGTAGACAGGAACTTAACGCCTTCATCATTCAATTTCTTCAAAAGCTCGTCCAGTCCATCCTTGTGGAAAACACTCACCAAAGCGGTCTTAATTCTCTTACTTTCAGCCATTTTTTAATCTTATAACGTTATAATAAATCAAATTTGGCTGCAAAGGTACAAAAAGAAAACGGATTAACCTCGATTTCTTGACGAAAATTAAGATTAATCCGTGTTAAAATATGATAGGTCAATTATTTCAGTTTGAAATTTCTTACCCACTCGCGCATCGGCTCTACAGCTTCGCTGTGTTCGGGCTTGTAGCGCAACAATACAGTTACCAATCGAGTGGTGTCGTCTTCAAGCACCTTACCGTAGTAGTCAAAGTCCTCGTCACTACCTTCTTGTATGCTGTAGTCTTCGCCTACTTCAACAAGATCGGCACCCATTGCCAGCATCAGCTGACTTGCCGGACGATGCGTACCATTAAGCGAGTCGACCATAACCGATATCGACATCTCGTCGGCCATAAACACCTCCTGACAGTACTCATGCGGCAGGTCTTGGTGATACAGGAACGATGGGTAGTTTATGTCGAGTCCAAGCTTGTCGCTGTGGTACTTCAACAAGTCCCACTGTCCCATCTTTATGGTCATGCTGTCGTCGCTGGTAAGCTCGCCCACTCCACCATAAGCGCGCGGCTGCCTCTGTCCTCCACAGGCAGACAGAATAATCGCGATAAGAGCGATTATTATATAAGATTCATGCCGAGTGCCTTGCATGCTTTACGCATATCCTCAGGCCAGATTGAAGCCTGAATTTCTCCGATATGACCTTTGTGCAGCAATACCATACAGAGTCGGCTCTGGCCGATACCACCACCAATAGAGAGTGGCAGCTTATCGTTAAGCAGTTGCTGGTGGAAGTAAAGCTGTTCGCGCTCTTCCTTACCTTCTATCTTAAGTTGGCGCAGCAAGCTCTCCTTGTCGACACGAATACCCATGCTCGAAAGCTCAAAGCTACGACCCAGAACAGGATACCATATCAGGATATCGCCGTTCAGTCCGGCACGTCCGTCTTCGGCGATGGTACTCCAGTCGTCGTAGTCAGGTGCACGCCCATCGTGCTTCTCACCGTTGCTCAGCTTACCGCCAATACCGATCACAAACACTGCTCCATACTTCTCGCAGATGGCATCCTCACGCTCTTTAGGTGTTTTGTCGGGATACATCTGCAACAGTTCCTCGGCATGTATGAAGTGAATCTTCTCTGGCAGGAATGGTTTTATCTGCGGATAAGTCTCGCAGGTAAGGTATTCAGTACGACGAATAGCGGCATATATGCGCTCTACTATATTCTTAAGGAATGCCAGAGTACGGTCTTCCTTACGAATAACGGCCTCCCAGTCCCACTGGTCAACATACAGCGAGTGCAGGTTGTCAAGCTCCTCGTCGGCACGAATGGCGTTCATATCAGTATAGATGCCATATCCAGGCTCTATCTTGTATTCTGCCAGACTCAATCTCTTCCATTTTGCAAGCGAGTGCACCACCTCGGCCTTGGCATCGCCCAGATCCTTGATAGGGAAGCTCACGGGGCGCTCCACACCATTCAGATCGTCGTTAATACCAAGTCCTTTCAGCACGAAGAGTGGTGCCGTTACTCGGCGCAATCTCAGTTCTGTAGATAAGTTCTGTTGAAAGAACTCTTTTATCAGTTTAATGCCTTGCTCCGTCTGCTTCATATCCAGCAGCGGCTCATACATCACAGGCTTAATTACTTGTCCCATATTATCAGTTTATGCTTAAATTGCGTGCAAAGGTACACATTTATTATTAAAATGCAAGCAAAAACCCAATTATTTTTCACAAAATGAAAGATTTTGTTGATTTTGACTATCATTTTGTATATTTACCAACGCGTTAACAAATCCTAATTCTCAATTCCCGATTCTCAATTCTCAATTAAAAGGCTTAACTTTGCACTCGCTTTAAGCAAGCGCACCCGTAGTTTAATGGATAGAATAACAGATTCCGGTTCTGTTGGTCACGGTTCGATTCCGTGCGGGTGTACTTCTACAAGCTCCGCAAACGCAAGCTATGCGCGCAAAGCACGCATAGCATTAAGAACAGCAAGCACCGTTACTCCTACATCAGCAAACACCGCCATCCACATGGTGGCAACACCTACTGCTGCCAATACAAGCACTGCAAGTTTTATTCCTATGGCCAGCCATACGTTTTGGCGGGCTATATTCAATGTGCGACGAGCCAGACGAATAGCCAAAGCTATCTTCGATGGTTTGTCGTCCATCAGCACCACATCGGCAGCTTCTATTGCTGCATCGCTACCGAGTCCGCCCATGGCGATACCTACATCAGCGCGAGCCAATACAGGAGCATCGTTGATGCCGTCGCCAACAAAGGCGACGTGGGTGTTAGGTGATGGGTGATGGGTGATGGTTAATAGTTGTTCTACTTGGGCAACTTTATCGGCAGGCAGTAGCTCCGCATGGTATTCAGTCAACCCTAAGGTGTTTGCTACGTTCTCAGCCACCTCCTTGCGATCGCCAGTAAGCATCACGGTGCGTCTCACGCCCAACTCACCCAAAGCCTTTATTGCTTCGGCACTATCAGCCTTTATCTGGTCGTTTATAACAATGTGTCCGGCATATTTTCCGCCTATTGCCACGTGTATAATAGTGCCCAGATGCTGACAATCGTGCCATTTTGCGCCCACGGCATCCATCAGTTTGGTGTTACCAACAGCCACCTCCTTATCGCCTACAGCAGCTATTATTCCCTGTCCGGCAACCTCGCGCACGTTGCTCACTTTACATCCGTCGGTAGCCTCATCAGGGAATGCATCCCTCAATGCTGCACCTATCGGGTGAGTCGAGAAGTGCTCCACATGTGCTGCAAGGTGTAATAGCTGGTGTTCATCGCAGCTATCGGGATGCACCGCCGTAACGGCAAACTGTCCGTGGGTAAGTGTTCCGGTTTTGTCGAACACCACAGTGTCGATCTTCGATAGCACATCAATATAGCTTGCCCCTTTTATCAGTATTCCGCGTCGCGATGCACCACCAATACCTCCGAAGAATGTAAGTGGCACGCCTATAACCAACGCACATGGACACGAAACAACAAGGAACATAAGCGCTCTGTAAAGCCATGTGCTGAAAAGGGTGATTGGTGATAGGTGTTGGGTGAAGGCTATTAGTAACGGCGGAACAATTGCCAAGGCTATTGCAGCAAACACCACTATTGGAGTGTATATACGTGCAAAGCGGGTGATGAATGTCTCGCTCTTCGATTTTGTCTCTCCAGCGCTCTCTACCAGACGGATTATCTTCGATACAGTACTCTCGCCGTATGCTTTTGTAACACGAACGCGCAACACTCCGCTAAGATTCACACATCCAGAGATTACCTCGTCGTCTTCCGCAACATCGCGCGGCAATGATTCGCCCGTCAGAGCCACTGTATTCAGTGCACTCTTTCCTTCGGTCACCACACCGTCAAGCGGCACCTTCTCGCCCGGACGAATCACGATTATGTCGCCAACGTTCACCTCATCAGGGGCTACAGCAACCTCTTTCCACTCGCCGCTCTCTTCTTTCCTCCAAAGAGTAGCTGAGTCGGGCTTTATCTCCATCAGGTGTGCTATACTGTCGCGACTCTTCCCCTCGGCGTAGCCCTCAAACAACTCACCAACCTGGAAAAACAGCATCACAAACACCGCCTCAGGGAACTGCGTCTCAGCGCCAGGCAGAAAACCGATGCACAGAGCGCCGATGGTGGCCACACTCATCAGGAAATGCTCGTTAAACGGATTGCCATGCGCCAATCCCTCAACAGCTTCTTTCAGCGTGTCGTGCCCTATTATTATATAAGGTATAAGGTAAACCAGCAACAACTGCCATGTTTCCAGCTGCAACCAATGCTCAATTATCACTGCTCCCACAAGCAGAACCGCTGTGATTATTATCAGTCGCAGCTGCTCTTTGGTATTATGCTCGTGGTGATGCTCATGCTCATGATGGTGATGCTCATGATGATGTTCATGCTCGTGATGACCACACGTCTTACATTCTATTTTTCCCATACAAATATAGTTTTACTATTTCTTTCTGGGTGCAAAGGTACGAACTTAGTTCTGCAACCCGGTTGCAAAGTTAATAAAAAAGGCCTGTCATCACGACAGGCCCCCCTTATCTAACTAAACAAATACTTATATGAACATTGGCTAAAACTTCTGGGTGCAAAGGTACGACGAAATTCCGAACCACACAATACCTAAAATTTGGGATTTCTATATATAAAAAAAAAAGAACCCGCCGGAATGACGAGTTCTTATCTTGCTATCTTTACTTCTAACTATTAGAGGTTGAAGTACAGACCGAATGTGAGGTTGTTACCATCAAGATCGAGACCGAACTTGCTGATATTGTTCTTGTCGCCCTCGGGGTTGAGTACATCGTAGCCCAGGAAGCCGATGTGAGAAACGAAGCTTACCTTGTCTGAAAGAGCTACAGAAAGACCTGGCTTAAGACCTACAGCGAACTCATTCCAGTCAGCATCCTTTGCAGTAGTGAAGTCGAGACCACCATCAACAAAGAAGTTAACCTTACCACACTTAGCGAATGTGTAACGAGCGTAAGGAGCTACAGAGAAAGCGCTCTCGCTGATACCATTAACACCAGTCCACTTGTTGCTCTCGTAACCGATAACGGTACCGATAGCCCAAGAATCGTTGATGTTATAACCAATTTCTGGCATAATCTTAAATGTTGTCTCACTACGGTCACCTGCGTTCTCCTGAGAACTCCATGCGTTAAAACCAAGGCTACCACCAAGGTAAACCTGTGCATTCATTGTTGCAGCAAAACATACTGCTACAAGTGTCATAAAAATCTTTTTCATTTCTTCAATAATTTAAAAGTTTGACGGTGCAAAGGTAAGGAGAAAACCGGAAACAAAAGGCCAAGTTTTCTGAATTTCCCCGTTTTAGGGCGGTTTTGTTGACGCAGGTCACGAAAACGACCGAAAAAAGAAAAAAGACGATAAATTTGGAGATTTAACCGATTTTTAGTACTTTTGCAGGCGCAATAATAACAAAACAAAATGGATATAATAGAAAGATTTTTGAACTATACGCAGTTTGACACGCAATCGGCGGAGGACAGCGAGACAGTGCCTAGTACGGCGAAACAGCTGGTGTTTGCAGAATACCTGAAGAAGGAACTGGAACGCGAGGGACTGAGCGACGTAGAGATGGACGACAAGGGTTACATATACGCCACACTGAAAGCTAACACCAAGGACGAAATACCTACCATAGGTTTTATTTCGCACTACGACACAAGTCCCGACTGCTCGGGTGCTAACATCAAACCTCACATAGTTAATAATTATGATGGCAGCGACATTCTGCTATCAGAAAACATCATCATGTCGCCGAAGAAATTCCCTGAGCTGCTGAAGCATACTGGCGAAGACCTGATTGTGACCGACGGAACAACGCTGCTTGGCGCCGACGACAAGGCCGGCATAGCTGAGATAGTAGAGGCGATGTGCTATCTGCGCGACCACAAAGAGATACGTCACGGAAACATACGCGTAGCTTTTAACCCCGACGAGGAGATTGGTATGGGTGCACACCACTTCGACGTAGAGAAATTCGGATGCGAGTGGGCCTACACCATGGATGGCGGTGACCTGGGCGAGCTGGAGTTTGAGAACTTCAACGCGGCCAGTGCTAAGATATATATAAAAGGTATAAGCGTGCATCCGGGTTACGCCAAAGGTAAGATGATAAACGCCAACGCGCTGGCGGCTGAGTTTGCCAAGATGCTGCCACAGGACGAGACGCCCGAGACTACCGAGGGTTATCAGGGATTCTATCACTTATTGGGAATACAGAGCAACGTGGAGAATGCCACGATGAGCTACATTATACGTGACCACGACCGCGAGCGTTTTGAAGACCGCAAGCACCTGATAGAAACTACAGCTGCGGCTATGAACGAGAAATACGGTGAGGGTACGGTAGAGGTGACTCTGAAAGACCAGTACTACAACATGAAGGAGAAGATTGACCCGCAGATGCACGTTATTGACCTTGTACTGCACGCTATGCAGGACTGCGGTGTAGCTCCAAAGGTAAAGCCAATACGTGGTGGTACGGACGGAGCACAGCTATCGTTCAAAGGTCTGCCCTGCCCCAACATCTTTGCCGGAGGCGTGAACTTTCATGGACCTTACGAGTTCGTCAGCATCCAGAACATGCAGAAAGCGAAAGAGGTGATAGTTAAAATCTGCGAACTCACCGCGGGCTTTAATCTTTAAGCAGTGAGTCGAGCGATTCCTGCTCGCCCACTACCCAGATGATATCACCCTCGCGGAAGCGACGGTTAGGACTATAGGGGGAGAGACTTTCTTTTCCCTCTTCAAGTCCTACAACCATACAACTGTAGAGATCGCGGATGCGGCTCTCGATAAGCGTCTTACCAATAAACTTGCTATCGGCACCGATGATGAGCTGGCGCAGCTTCATCTCGCGCTGCTCGATATTTACATCTGGACGGAGCAGATCGCTCTCGATGGCCTCGCGGAAAGCAGAGAACTGCTGATCGCTACCAATGACCTGAAGCACATCGCCGGGGAACAAAATGTTATATCCATCGGGGATATTTATACGGCAACCACCACGCAGAATGCTACTGACATGGACGCCGTACTTCTTACCAAGGTTGAGCTGAGCCAAGGTCTGGCCCATCCAGTTGGAATTGGCAGGAACGGTAAACTCGGCAATATGGATATCGCGGTCGAGAAGCTTACCCTCGTAAAGCGGACGTTTCTTACCATGCACCTGAGCCTCGATATCGCGCGAGCGGAGGTTCTGAACAAACAGACGCTCGAGTGTAATGGAACGATGCTTGGCGGTGCGCGAGAGTACTATAAGCACTATTACAAGGAGACCTATGGTAATCATAAGTGCTGGCTTGAAACGGCTGAGGAAATTGCAGATATAGAATATAAAAGCCACAGCTATAAACACACGCACAATCACTGTTAGAGCAAGAGGAATGCGATTACGATAACTCTGAGCCCAAAGAGCCTTCCACTCCTCACTGCGGTTCTTCTTCATAACCATAGCACGCAGGAACGGAGCTATAAGAATCACGGTAAGGAAGCCTGTTATGGCATTGGCATACCAATGGAGCTCCCAACCTGGCAGCAGCTTACGAGTAAACGGCAGTACAAAGGTGAACATCAGAGCAATTGTGGCCGCAGTGAGGATGGAATAAACGATGGTGTTAATAGACATCTGTGTGAGCAGACGCTTCCAGTTGCTATCCTCCTGGTTATGTGTGCTGCCAATGGTAAGCGTGTTAAGTGCCTTGATGAGCTTAGTTGGCAGATGATGCTCTAGTTTCTCATATGCCGGCGTGGATAGTCGTATCATGTAAGGCGTGAGGAAGGTAGTGATGACAGATACTGCCACAACAACCGGATAAAGGAAATGTCCGATAACGCCAAGCGACAATCCCAACGAGGCGATGATGAACGAGAATTCACCAATCTGTGCCATAGAGAAACCGCAACGCATGGCCGACTTAAGCGACTCGCCTCCAAGCATGAACGATATGGTGCCGAACAAGCTCTGACCTACGATAATGGTGAGTACCAAACAAAGGATAGGCAGGGCGTATTCTACAAGAATCTTAGGATCGACAAGCATACCTACAGACACGAAGAACACAGCTCCGAAAAGATTCTTTACGGGCTCAACAAGCTTCTCGATTCGCTCGGCCTCAATAGTCTCGGCAAGAATGCTACCCATGATAAATGCTCCGAATGCAGAACTGAAGCCGACCTTGGTTGAGAACACCGCCATGGCGCAACACAAGCCGAGTGCCACAATGAGAAGCACCTCGTTATTTATCTCCTTACGAACCTGACGCAGTATGATTGGTATGGCAAAGATACCAACAACAAGCCAAAGAATAAGGAAGAAAAGAATGCGGACCACCGACTGGAACATCTGACCTCCGCCAACTTCATCACCTTCGGCTACGGCACTAAGCATAACCATCATAACGATGGCCAGAATATCCTCGAGTATAAGCACACTCATTACCTTACCAGCAAAGTTCTGCTGGCGAAGTCCGAGATCGTCGAAAGCCTTATAGATAATGGTGGTTGACGACATGGCAAGCATACCGCCAAGGAAGATGCAATCCATCTTGCCCCAACCGAACAGCTGACCCACTATCATGCCAAGCATCATCATACAGAAGATGATGGCAATGGCGGATATTATGGGCGAAGCACCCATCTTAAGAATCTTCTTGAACGAGAAATCCAAACCCAACGAGAACAGCAGGAACATAACACCAATGTCGGCCCACAGATGCACGTTAGCCACATCGGCCACTGATGCAGTGTAAGGCATATTTGGACTTACAAGGAAACCTGCCACGATATAGCCGAGAACAAGCGGCTGCTTAAGGCGTTTGAATATAAGCGTAACAATACCTGCCACAATAAGTATCAGCGCCAGGTCTTGGATAAGTGTTGGAAGTTCAGACATAGTTTATAGGTTTAATACCATTGAACGGCATTGGAGTAGCTGGAGCGCTTATCGTATTTAAGCGCATCAGTAAGCGTAGACGCGTTACAACGGAATGAGAAGTTATAACTTGTATAAGGAGCAAGCACCACCGAGCACGACATATTGAAGCAGTGCAGATCGCGATTGAGCGAGGCGGTGGTCATAGAAATCTTCTTATTATCAAAGTCGTAACCAGATGAGAACGAAATGTTCCATCCGTCGCTTATGCGCACGTTTCCACTAACGTTCAGAGTCTGTGTGAACTTATATGGATAGCGCATGGTGTTATAGTTGAACTTGCTTAGTGTCTGATCCTCGCGCATGGTGATACCATAACCGAAGCTAAGGCTCCATGGCATTTGGAAGGCCATATAACCGTCTTCGTCGGTCTCAGCTTTCGAACCTTTCTTACGACTTGCGGCGTGCTTACCCTTCTCAAGGTCTTTATCTACGTTAGTCTCGACGTCAGAATCCCAATCATCGTCATCATCGTCGTCACCTCGGTTCTTGTTTTTATTCTTATCCTTGTCGACCTTCTCGCCACGCAGACGTCTAAAGAAATTAGCAACCTTCTCATTACTCAAAGTATAAGAGATGTTCTGCGATATACCTTGGAATCGGCCGAGCTTACCGAGGCCCCAATATGTCTGATGCTCAGATACACGTGGCACAGCACCAACACTATCGGCCTCATAGACATACGATGCGAACACAGCACTCAGATTGAGAGTGTAGCTCTTGGTAAGCTTGAGTCGCAGAGTTGTTGAGAGGTCGCTCCAAGGACGAACCTTTGCAGCGAAGTTATATGACATCGACATGCGGAACTCGTCGATAAGCGAAATCTTCTTGAATCCTGTAGAGTCGTCTTCGCTACGAACCTTCATCTCAAGGTTGTTAGAGAGGTCGAACGACAAACTACCTGTCTTACCCTTTCCAGGAACTCCGTAAGGACCTATCTGATATGGCGAATACTCAACCATGGTAACGTTTCCTTCAGCATCGGTCTTCTGATACTGCTCGTAGTAGCCATAGCGCGAAGCACTGAAATCAGGTGCATAGCTGAAGCTTACACTTGGGGTAACGACGTGACGGATAGCTACAATCTTATCGCCAAACAGCTTGCGACTTGGCACATACATACCGTAGAGTTTGGTAGATGCACTGAGTGAGAGATTCCAGTTGTAAACGTTATAGAATCCGCTGAGTGTATCAACAACCTCCTTCTGGTTTACAGCATCCCACGACTTATGTGTCTTGCTGAAATAAGTGCGGTCGGTAAAGTTGAACGACGGATTGAGGTTGAGATAGCCAAACAGCACGAAGTTTCCGCTGATAGGTATCTGATGCTGCATACCGTTCTTCCAATCCTTTGAGAGCGACGAGTGCAGCAGCTTATCTTCCTTAGTAGAGATAGAGTTGCTGAAGTGACCCGTGTACTGCATCGAAATCTTCTCATACCAACGCTCGGCTCCTACCCTCTTTTTACGCTTGAAGGGATAGAAACGAGAGACAGAAATATTAAGATCGGGCAGTGTGAGCGATATGGTAGAATCGCGCATGTTCTGGTTCAAGTTGGTAGAAGAGCTAAGCGTCATTCCGAGACTTGAGAATGTGGTGCTCCACGATACCGAAGATGTGCGCGTAGACTGAGTTAGAGCCTGCGGATTGTACATCGACGAAAGATTATTGCGCTCGTAGCTTGATGTAGCGAAGTTTACGCTTGCCGACAGCTGCGAGTATGGGTTGGCTTTTGAATCCTGACGATGGCTCCACTGAATCTTGAAGCTGGTCTGCTTTGAGTAGTCAGGCATATTCTTTTCGCCGTTGATAGTGTTCTGATAGCTAGCCATAAACGAACCGCTGTACTTATAGCGTTTGCGGTAGTTAGAGGCGGCCGAGAGTCCCCATGAACCCTTAGTATAAATCTCACCAATCAGCTTGAGATCCATCTTATCGTTGATGGCAAAGTAGTATCCACCATCGCGCAGATAGAATCCACGCTCGGTCTCATCACCATATGTTGGCATGATGAGTCCGCTTGAGTAGCTCTTTGTGAAGGGGAAGAATCCGTAAGGAATAGCCAATGGCAGAGGTACATCAGCAACTACAAGATAGGTAGGTCCGAACACCACATCCTTACCAGGGCGCACCTTGGCACGCGACATGGCGAGATAGAAATCAGGATGTGGATCATCGCAAGTGGTGTAACGTCCGTGCTGCAAGAACATCTCACCATCAGCACCGCGCTTTGACAGCTCACTAGTAAGGAATCCCTCCTGCTGCTGAGTATAGACGCTGCTAATCAAACCTTTCTTCGTTTTGAAGTTAAAGGCCATGGTATCGCTCTCGTACTGATCGCTACCCATCTTGAACACAGGCGTTCCGTATAGTTCCATCTTGCTTGAATCCATGCTACCAGTAGCGTGAACCAAACTGCTGTCAAGACTCATATAAATCTGATCGCTGGCCAAGTCCATGTTCTGATACTTAACTTTAGAGTCGCCATAAAGGTGAGCCAAACCGGTTGCAGCCTCGTATGTAAGCGAGTCTTCTGCCGAATACTCTACAGGCGAATCGATACCGTTTTTGCGGCTCTTGTTGATGCTATCCTTAGCCAAAGAATCGTCGACAGCCTTATTATGACGGAATATTGCGAGTTCGATAGAATCCATTGAGAGAGTATCCTTAGATGCAACGACCTTGATGGTATCTGGAGTGATGACACTTTCAGTAGCGATGCTATCCTTGTGGATACTATCATTAGCTTCCGAGCCCTTCATGACCCCGGAAACCATTTTCATTGGCACCTCCGCCATTACCAAAAGGATGACGAAAGTGAACACAATCAATACTGATTTTCTTTTCACGGCTGCAAAATTACTAATAATTCTGCGATTTCCGCTATAGATTAACAGAGATTATCACAAAATTTTTGCCTTTATTCAAACAAATCAACCCATTTTAGGAATTTTCGCACTCCTTCGGGTCCAAATTTCTCTAAACTCTGTGCTGTTTCTACCACAGTTCGCTCGAGTTCGATATGCGATTTCGAGTAAAATTTATCAGCATAGCATATCACCTGCTCCTCCATCGTCTCAGGTTCGTATGAACGGTCGAGAGGTAGAGGCAGTTTCTGGTTTTCTATCTGTTGTTTGGTGAGACCTGTACCAGTATGGCGCTCGCACACCTGCGCATGACGAACAAATCCCTCTTCACGCAGTATCTGTCCACCAATATATCCGTGACAGATATAAGGTTCGGTACCAGTACACTGAATGCTGGGTGCATTGCAGCGGAAGATACCGATGTCGTGCAACATTGCAGCCTCCTCAAGAAACTCCTTATCCAAAGGCAATTCCGGATGTTTTTTAGCGATAAGCAAACACCTATCAGCCACCTGACGTGAGTGAACCAAGAGAAGTCTCTTCAGCTCATTATCCTCAGGATAATATCGATCAATTATTTTCTCGTAGTTCATAGTTTAAAAATTGACACGGATTAACATAGCTTTTAAAGCCGCGTTAATCCGTGCCTAAAGAATATTATGCTTCGCGCTCGATCCAGGCGATGGTGTCACCCTGACGGATGTTCTGACCTGGCTTAACGCTGATATCTACAAGTTTGCCACCCATTGCAGCAGGAATCTCTACAATCTCACCCCACTTTGTCTGCAGATAGCAGAATGGCTGACCTTCCTTATACTTCTGTCCGATGAATGGCTCAACGCATGGTGCAAGTACACCTTCGCCACCAAAGCCCCACATCAGCTGACCTGCCAATGGAGACTTAACAGCATCGGCCTTGGCATGCTTAATAGCATCGATCTCTTCCTGAGAGATCTTCTGACCGCCACCAAGCTTAGCATCCTTTGCCTTCTGGATGTCAGCAAGCAGCTGCTTCTTAGCCTGACCACTCTTGAATGGACGGTACTGCTCTGGGTGCATAGCCAGCTCGAAGAGCTCCTCGTCGTCCTGTCCGTAGTCCCAACCATTCTCATCCATCTCCTTGCGGAATCCGTCGAGAGCATTCTCGAGCAGTGTGTGAGGATCGGCATCTGTGAACTTACGACCCTGCTTCTCAGCCAGCTCAACCAGCTCAGGAGCGATAGTTCCAGGAACCTTACCACTCTTACCGAGAATCATACCCCAGATAGCGTCGTCCATCATTACATAACGCCCCTTACCCTGCTCCATGGTGAGGAGGTTCATCAGAGCGATGTTCTTAGTGTACTGAGAGAATGGAGTTACCAATGGGGGATATCCTACCTTAGGCCATACGTACTCAACCTCGTTGAAGAGCTTAACAAGCATATCGTCCATTGTGAGAGCACCCTCACCCTTCTTCTCGCGCTCCTTGTTGATCATCTTCTGGATAGGACCAAGATCGGCCATCATCGAACCCATCATACCACCAGGCAGACCGCAACCAAGCAGCAGTGAAGACATGTGCTTGTTAGCAGGATTGATGAAGCAACCCAACCAGTCGTCGATGAACTCCTGAGTGAGTGTGCGAGCCTGCATATAAGCGTTCATATCAAGATCGGCAACCTCGAAGCCCTCGTTCTTCAGCATAGAGCGAACCGAGATGATATCTGGGTGAACCTTACCCCACGACAGTGGCTCGATAGCGGTATCGATGACATCGGCACCATTGTTACAAACTTCAAGGATAGAAGCCATTGATAGACCAGGACCAGAGTGACCATGATACTGAATGATGATGTCAGGATGCTTTGTCTTGATAGCCTTGGTGAGCTTACCCAGCATAGCTGGCTGACCAATACCGGCCATATCCTTAAGACAGATTTCCTCTGCACCGGCAGCGATTACCTCGTCAGCGATAGCTGCGTAGTACTCTACGGTGTGAACAGGTGATGTGGTGATACACAGAGTAGCCTGTGGTGTCATTCCACCTTCCTTAGCCCACTTAATGCTTGGAATGATATTACGTGTATCGTTCAATCCGCAGAAAATACGGGTAATATCTACACCCTGAGCGTGCTTAACCTTATACATCAATGCACGAACATCATCAGGTACAGGATACATACGGAGTGCGTTGAGACCACGGTCGAGCATGTGAGTCTTGATGCCTACCTCGTTGAATGGCTTACAGAAAGCGCGAACAGCGAGGTTAGGATTCTCGCCTGCCATCAGGTTTACCTGTTCAAAGGCTCCACCATTGGTTTCTACTCGGGCGAAACAGCCCATATCGATGATAGCAGGGGCGATGCGTTCCAGCTGGTCTTTACGAGGCTGAAACTTACCAGAACTCTGCCACATGTCTCTGTAAACGAGACTGAATTGGATCTTCTTTTTTGCCATATTTTTCTAGCTATTTTTCAAAATTTGAATGCAAATATAGCACTTTTTTCGCACATAGCGGTATTATTACCAATATTTTTATGTTTTTTAGTAGTGATTGGAGGTTTTGCATATATCTATGCAGAAGTCTTTCATTTCTTTCGTCACCGAAAGAAACGAAACAAAGAAAGGTGCGAAAACGTCCTGAGCTCGGAGGCCGGAACACAAATTATTTAAATCACTCAATGAACTCGCTGCGCTCAAACAGCATTTCATGTCGATTTGCTTGTCTCGCTTACGCGACACAAGAATCGAAGAAGATTCCGATAATAGTACATCCTATAAATACCTCCTCGTGCGGAATGTTTTCGAGAATTTATTCGCGGAAACATGAAAGTACGAAGTGCGGTAATCGCAAAGCGCTTGCTACCGAAGGGACGCAAGAATGTTTTCGAGGAGTCTAGCGACGAAGTAATTAGAGAAAAAGAAAGTAATCCTCAAAACATTCCGCACGAGGAGGTCTTTAGAGGTATGCAAATTCTTTGAATCGATATTGAGTCTCGGATTGCATCCGCAATCTGAGCAACGAAATACGAAATGCTGTTTAAGCGGAGCGAGTTCATTGAGTGATTTGAAGAATTTGTGTACCGGCCTCCGAGCCAGGACGTTTTGGGGATTACTTTCTTTTTCGACCAACTAGCAGTCTTTCGACCAACAGCGAACTAACAAATCATTTGAAAGTATGATTCATGAGGCGCTGCTCGGCGAGGGTTTCGTATTTTGTGCCGGGGCGACCGTAGTTTGCATAAGGATAGATGCTTATACCGCCACGGGGAGTGAAAAGTCCGATAACCTCGATATACTTAGGATCCATCAACTTTACCAGATCCTTCATAATCACATTTACACAATCCTCGTGGAAATCACCATGATTGCGGAAACTGAACAGATAAAGCTTCAGACTCTTACTCTCAACCATTCTCTCGCCTGGAATATACATAATCTTAATCTCAGCGAAATCAGGCTGACCCGTAATAGGACAAAGCGATGTGAACTCAGGACAGTTAAACTGCACCCAGTAATCATTGTCGGGATGCTTGTTAACAAACGTCTCCAACACCTCAGGCGCATAATCTGAGCGATACTCGGTTTTCTTTCCAAGCGCCTGCAATCCTTCTACCTCTCTGTTCATAAACATTAAACATTAAAGATTAAACATTAAACATTAAACGTTAAAGTTCTTTGACTTTAAAGATGTTGTATGCCACATTCAAATCGTACACATCCTCGTGGTCGTGCTTCTTGGTGAAATTTACCACACGGATGGTTACAGGAAGCGCTACGATTTCGTAGAGCGTCTTGAGTGTTACCTGCGTGATGACCAGCGATGGCATCTCCTCCCAGGGAATGACACCTCCGAGTGCCAACGGGAAGAAAATAATCGAGTCAGTAAGCTCGCCAAAGATGGTACTCATCACCGCACGCAGCGAGAAGTTCTTACCCTCAGAGTTAAGCTTCATCTTACTCATCACATAGGCATTCACAAACGATCCAGCCAGGAAGGCAATGAACGATGCGCCGGCGATACGCGGTGCCAGACCGAAGATCTGATGGAATCCCTCCTCACCATGCCAGTAAGGTGCACCTGGAATCCAGTCGGCCACGGCACCAAACACCACAAACATAAAGTTCATGGCAAAGCCAAGCCAGATGAGCAGTCGGGTGCGACGGTATCCCCACACCTCACAAACCACATCGTTGATGATGTAACTAACAGGGAACACAATCAAACCAGCCGTCATGTTAGCAGGTCCGAACGAAATCTGTTTTGTCTCCAACACGTTTGCCGTAATCAGGCATACGCAAAACAGTGTGCCGAAAAGCATGAACAGCACACTAATCTTCTGATTCTCTTTAATTTTTTCCATATTCTTGTTTTTTTAAAGGGGGTGTTCAAGTACCCCTGTTATCCATTATAGTAGATATAGCAACCACGCCATGTATCCCACGAAGGTAAGTATCAATACCCATCCCTCGCGACGCGATACGTAATACTTGGTGATGGCGAAGAGCCACATCAAACCAATACTAATCAGCATCGTCATCAAGTCGACGATGGTGATACCCATGATGCGCAGAGGATGAATCACTGCAGTAACACCGAGTATAAACAGAATGTTAAACACGTTCGAGCCAATGACATTACCAATCGCGATGGCCGAACGACCTTTGTAAGCAGCAACTACACTGGTGGCCAACTCGGGTAGCGATGTACCTCCAGCCACAATGGTGAGTCCTACAATACTCTGGCGGATACCGAAACGATGAGCCACATAGGTAGCTGAATCGACAAACAGATTACTTCCGCCAATAAGACATGCCAGTCCGACGACTATCCAAGCCAGATTCCGCCACAGGTGCGAGTAGTCGCGAGGCTCTTTTACCGGCTCAACGCCAAGCTCTTCCTCACGCAACTTCAACTGTCCCGAATTAATAGCCATACGGAAAGTATAGAACATAAATGCCAGAAAACCTACAAGCAGTATCAATCCGTCCTGACGTGTTATCTCGTTTCCCCACAAGTGAGGTGAACTCATGTCATCGAAACACAGGATGAAGAACATCAGCGATGCCACGATGGCAAAAGGAATATCTTTCTTAACCGTGTTTGGAGCCACAGCAATAGGTGCCACGGCTGCCGAACAACCCACTATCAGCAGGGTGTTGAATATATTCGAACCAATCACGTTACCTACGGCCAGATCGGATGTACCTTTCAAGGCCGACACCAGACTGACGAACAACTCGGGTGCAGATGTACCTGCAGCCACGATGGTGAGTCCGATAACAATCTCAGGCACACGCATGCCGCGAGCCAACGACGAGGCACCCTCAGTAAGCCTGTCGGCTCCCCAGATGACCAGCGCCACGCCAATGATGATGAATCCGATGTTAAGCAGTGTCATAACCTTTTCTGTGTTTTTTACTCCATTTCGCTAATAAACGCATCGAGACTGCGGCGGTCTTTCTTTGTGGGGCGACCAGTACCGCGTGCACGATCCACGAATCCGCTAATGCGGGTCATCTCAAGTAGTTCATACTGCTCGGGAGCAGTCACATTCTCGTATATCTCCGGAAGAAGTTTTGCTCCTACTCTCTGTTCGATAGTCTTCAGAATCTTGAAAGAGTATGTGATGGGCGGTTTGCGCACACTGACGGTTTCGCCAACCTTCACCATACGCGAAGGTTTAACGTTCACCCCCTCGATGGTTACGCGCCCGTTCTTACAGGCATCGGCGGCTATCGTGCGCGTCTTGAAGATTCGCGCAGCCCACAGCCATTTATCGATTCTTGCCTCTTCCATATATTAACACCTTAATGTCACGATGTCACTTTGTCATTGTCACTTTTTACCCAGTTTGTTATACTGGTTCATCGTCAAGTCGATGCCTGCCAGCACAAAGCTCTTAATAATCTCGCAAGCGGTGTCGATGCTTGGCTGGAGTGTCTTCATGTCCTCCTCATCGTACTTTCCGAGCACCCAGTCAACCTGCATACCGCGTGGAAAATCGTTACCGATACCCATACGCAGGCGAGCATAGTTCTGACCTATCAACTGCTGAATATGTCCGAGTCCATTATGTCCGCCGTTCGATCCACCTGCCTTCAAGCGGAATGCTCCAAGCGGCAGAGCCACATCGTCGCTGATTACAAGCAGTCGGCTCTGGTCAATCTTCTCCTGATTCAGCCAGTAGCGCACCGCATTTCCGCTCAGGTTCATATATGTAGAAGGTTTGAGCAGAATCACCTTACGGCCTTTGAGCGATGTCTCGGCAACAAAACCATAGCGCTTATCGGCAAAAACAATATTGGATGCCTTAGCAAAAGCATCCAATACCATAAAGCCTGTATTGTGGCGGGTGTTCTCGTACTCGTCGCCGATATTTCCCAAGCCAACAATCAAGTACTTATCCATTCACTGCGGAATTAGATAATTACTGATCAGCCTCGGCAGCAGCAGCTGAACGAGAAGCACGTGTAGCCTTAACTGAGCATACAACAACCTGAGCAGGAGTAGCAATCTGCAGACCATCGAAGTTCAGCGCAGCTACCTTGATAGCCTTACCAAGCTTCAGCTCGGTTACGTCAACATTCAGAACCTCAGGAATCTGCTTGTAAGGAGCTGTAACGTTCAGTGTACGAACAGCCTGGCTGAGACGACCACCATCGCGAACACCCTGAGCGTGACCAACGAGCTTAACAGGGATACCAATAGTGATTGGCTTCTCCTCGTTTACCTCATAGAAGTCAACGTGCATCAGTGCATCTGTTGTTGGGTGGAACTGAAGCTCCTTCATAACAGCCTTGTGAGCCTCACCGTCGATGGTGATGTTTACAACGTAAACGTCGGGTGAATAAACTACGCGACGGAGCTGAGCTGCTGGAATGGCGAATGCCAAAGCCTCAGGTGCACCGTTCTCACCCTTCTTCTCACCATAGAGGTTACAAGGTACAAGACCTTCCTTACGCATTTCCTTGCTGGCTTTCTTGCCAGTTGTGGCACGCTTCTGGCCACTTACGCTAATTTCTTTCATAATTTGTGTTACTCTAAATTAAGTTGTTAAAAAATAAGTTTTGCTTAATTCGCCATCACACGAATCCGGACATACCTATCCGAAAAAGCGGTGCAAAGGTACTACTTTTTTTCAAACCAACAAAATATTTGGCTAAAAAACCTCAATTTTCTGCGTTTTTCTTGCAGATTTGGCTTTTTATTAGTATTTTTGCACCCGAATATGCGCTTACTAACAAGGCGCTATATATAATATATAAGGTAAAAAAGAATAAAAACATCAAGTGAGATGATTAACAGAGAAATTATTAGAATCAAGATTGTTCAGTTAACCTATGCTTACTATCAAAACGGTAACAAGAACATCGACACGGCTGAAAAAGAGTTGTTTTTCAGTCTCTCGAAAGCTTATGACCTCTACAACTACATGCTGGCGCTTATGGTGGCTGTTAATAAGGAAGCAGCACGCCGCAACGAGGTGCTTGTGCAGCGAGCTAAGCGCGAGGGTACAGCCGAACCATCACAGAAATTTGTATTAAACCGTTTTGCCATCCAGCTTGCAGAGAATATTCAGCTCAACGAGTTTATGAGCACCCAGAAAAACGGATGGGACGAGAATGCCTCATTCGTATCATCACTGCTGGAGAAGATTGAACAGAGCGATATCTATCAGGATTACATGAACAGTACCGACGACAACTATGACGCCGACCGCGAGCTCTGGCGCAAGTTGTATCGCACATTCATACAGGACAACGACGAGATCGACTCTATCCTTGAGGACATGAGCCTCTACTGGAACGACGACAAGACCATCGTCGACACATTTGTTCTGAAGACCATCAAGCGCTTCGACGAGCAGAACGGCGCTAAACAGGAGCTGCTGCAGGAGTGGGACAGCGAAGAGGAGAAGGACTTTGCACGCAAGATATTCCGTGCTGCCATCCTTAACGCCGACGAGTATCAGCGCGCCATGAGCGAGGCTTCGCGCAACTGGGATTTCTCACGACTGGCATTCATGGATATCATCCTGATGCAGATTGCCATCGCTGAGATGATGACACTACCGAACATCCCCATCAGCGTAACCATCAACGAGTATGTTGAGATAGCCAAGTTCTACTCTACCCCAAAGAGTGCCGGCTACATCAACGGCATGCTCGATGCCATCGCTCGCAACCTGGTAGAAAGCGGTCGCCTGGCTAAGTTCATCGAACCTAAAAAAGACAAGAAAGATTATAAACCCAAAAAACAATTAACTAAGAAAAATGACTAGTATGGTATTGGCTGCACAGGCAGCACAGGGAAGCGGAATGAGTATGATTATCATGATGGTAGCTATCTTTGCCATTATGTGGTTCTTCATGATCCGCCCACAGCAGAAGAAGCAGAAGGAAATCCAGAAGTTCCAGAACGAGCTTACTGAGGGTACCGAGGTTGTAACAGGCGGTGGTATCCACGGAACAGTAAAGAGCGTTGACCTGGCTAAGAACACCGTTGACGTGAAGATTGCACGCGACGTTGTTGTTACCGTCGAGAAGACTTCTGTTTACAAAGATATGGCCAGCACCATTCAGAAGTAAGTAAATGAAGATACCAGGAATACTGCGAATATTTAAAAAATTCCTTTTTAGCCGAGCTAATAAGGAGTTCGTGGTATTCATTTTCTTTTTGGCGCTATCAGGTGCCTTCTGGCTGTTCACTACGCTCAATGAGGTGTACGAGTACGAGTTCGAAATCCCCGTTTCGGTGGCTGGCGTGCCAAAGAACGCCGTGCTTACCAGCGAGGAGACCGACACCGTTCGCATGACTATACGCGACAAAGGTATAACGCTGCTTACTTACATGTATGGCGACATACTGAAGAAGATAAACGTTAGTTTCAAGACCTACTCAAAGAGCAACGGCACAGGTGTAGTCACTGCATCCGAACTGCAGAAACTGGTTTACCAGCAGCTTGCTAACGGTTCGCGCATAACAGGCGTGAAACCCGACAAACTTGAGTTCTACTACAACTACGGTGCTAAGAAAAAGGTGCCGGTACGGTGGAGCGGACGCGTTATTCCTGAAGAGATGTTCTTCATCTCGCGCGTGGCTTATCAGCCCGACAGCATCACCATCTACGCATCGCACGAGAAACTCGACAGCATCAACGTGGTATACACCGAGCAGCTTAACTACGTCAACTTCCGCGACACGCTTATAGCCGACTGCGAGTTGAACAAGATTAAGGGCGTAAAGATGATACCTGACCGCACAAAGGTTACTTTCTTTACCGATGTGCTTACCGAGGAAGAGATAGAGGATGTGCCCATCAGAGCCATCAACATGCCTGTTGGAAAGCATCTACGCACATTCCCAGCCAAAATCAATATCAGCTTCGTTGCAGGTGTAAGTGTGTATCGTAGTCTCAAACCAACCGACTTTGTTGTCATAGCCGACTACAATGAGATTATCAACCACCCCACCGAAAAGTGCCACATCTATCTTAAGAGTGTGCCTCGCGGAATATCAAGAGCGCGCCTTGAGGTGAGCATGGTCGACTATCTGATAGAAGACGTAGAATGAAGATAGGATTAACAGGCGGCATAGGCAGCGGTAAAAGCTACGTATGCAAGTACTTGCAGCAGCACGGCATCAAGGTGTTCGACTGCGATACGGCAGCTAAGCAGCTGATGCGCACCTCACCCACCCTACGCCAGCAGCTAACCCAGCAGATAGGCCGTGATGCCTATACAGCCGATGGCAAGCTTAACAAGGCAGTGGTGGCGCAGTTCCTACTCTCGTCGCCAGCCAACGCCAAAGCCATCGATGCCATTGTACACCCCGCCGTGTTCGATGATTTCATAGAGAGCGGACTTGCGTGGATGGAGAGCGCGATACTCTTCGAGTCGGGAGCTTACAAACTGGTTGACAAGGTGGTGGCAGTAGTAGCGCCACTGGAGGTTCGCATACAGCGCGTGATGCAACGCGACAACATCACCCGCGAAAAGGCGCTCGACTGGATGAACCGCCAGATGAATCAGGACGAGGTGGCCAGCAAGGCCGACTTTGTGGTGATAAACGATGGCAAAACGGATTTAGAAAATCAAATAATTAAAATAATAGAACAATGCAACAAACAGTTTTAGCAATTGCCGGTAAGCCAGGCCTTTACAAGCTGGTTACCCGCGGAAATAACAATCTGATAGTAGAGGCTCTTGATGCTACTCACAAGCGTATGCCTGCCTTTGCTACCGATCGTATCACATCACTTGGCGACATCGCCATGTTTACCGAGACCGATGACGTGCCCCTGACTGACGTTCTCGAGAATCTTAAGAACCTCGAGGGTGGTAAGAAGGCCAGCATCAACGAGAAGAAGGCTTCGTCGGCCGAGCTGCGCGAGTACTTCTCAAAGGTACTTCCTGAGTGGGATCAGGACCGCGTAAAGGACAGCCACATCAAGAAGCTCATCACTTGGTATAACATCCTCATCGAAGCCGGCATCACCGATTTCAAAGACGCCGAGCCCGAGGCTGAGAGCGCTGAATAATTTTAGGCACGGATTAACGCGGCTTTAATAAATTAAAGACACGGCTTTTATTACGAAGTCGTGTCTTTTTATTGTTTTGAAATAGGCAGTGTCTCTTTTTTAAAAAAGAGCCGCGTTAATCCGTGCCTAAAAAAAATCCGTGCCTAATTATCCTTTTGCAGGGAACGTCTGGGTAATGTTTTGTTCGCGGTGCTCTACGCGCACCTCTATTCCGAACTTTTCGTGGATGTGCTCAGCCAGGTGCTGCGCTGAATAAACCGAGCGATGCTGACCGCCAGTACAACCGAACGAGAACATCAAGCTGGTGAATCCACGCTGTATATATCGGCGCACATGATTGTCGGCCAACTTATAAACCGAATCCAGAAACGTCAGTATCTCACCGTCATCCTCTAAGAAACGTATCACCGGCTCATCCAGTCCGGTAAGCTTCTTATACGGCTCATATCGGCCGGGGTTGTGCGTGCTTCGGCAGTCGAACACATATCCGCCACCGTTGCCGCTCTCATCCTCAGGAATGCCGTTGCGATACGAGAAGCTGTACACCTTAACCACCAGCGGTCCCTGCGCATCGTATTTTGAGAACGTAGCAGGTCCATCCTGCGGGTGAGCCTTGTATGGATTCAAATCGGTAGTCTTATAACCATCAGCACGACTTGCCACTGCCTCTATCTGCTGGAACTGTGGCAGCTCAGTAAGCTGGCGCAGGATATCCATCAGATACGGATAGTGGAACTGTGTTGACGATGCCAGCAGCTCTCTCAGGTTCTGTATTGCGGGCGGAATGCTCTCGATGAAGTGCTTCTTCTGCTCAAAATATCCGCGGAATCCGTATGCACCCAGCACTTGCAGCGTGCGGAACAGCACGAACAGCGACAGGCGACTAACAAAGTGGCGCACCGTGGGCACCTCTATGTAATCCTTCAGCGAGTTGTAGTACTCGTAAACCAGCTCGCGGCGCAGCTTGTGCGGATACTTTGCCGAGGCCTGCCAGAGGAACGATGCAAGGTCGTAGTAGTACGGTCCTTTTCGGCCACCCTGATAGTCGATAAACCAAGGATTGCCGTCGTGGTCGAGCATCACGTTGCGCGCTTGGAAGTCGCGATACAGGAATGTGTCGCCCTGCTCTGCTGTCAGATCCTTCGCCAGCAATCGGAAGTCGGCCTCCAGCTTCAGCTCGTGGAAGTCAATCTCAGTAGCCTTCAAGAAGCAGTACTTAAAGTAGTTCAGGTCGAACAGCACGCTGTCAACATCAAACTCAGCCTGCGGATAGCAATTGCTGAAGTCGAGTCCGCGCGCGCCGTTCATCTGTATGTTCGGCAGCTCGCGTATAGTGCGCTTCAGCAGCTCCTGCTCCTTCAGCGTGTATCTTCCGCCAGCTTCACGACCGCCGCGAATGGCATCAAACAGCGACATGCTGCCGAGGTCGGTCTGCAGGTATCGCAACTGATCGTCGCTTGCAGCCAGAATCTTTGGCACAGGCAGTTTCAAGCTTGTAAAGTGCTTGGTAAGATATATGAACGCGTGGTCTTCGTCGCGACTTGTACCAATCGCACCCACCACCGATTGTCCGTTCTTATCCGTCAGTCGGTAATACGAGCGATTGCTTCCTCCTCCCGGAATCTGCTGAACGTTAGCCGGCTCAGCACCCTTCCATTGCTTATATAATTCTAAAAGTTTCTCCATGATAGTTTTCTTTTGCCGACAAAGGTACAAAAAAAATCGCAACGAGTGTAACCCGTTACGACTTTTTTCACTTTTTCACGCTCCCACGCAGCTTGTAGCTCCCAGAGCGGTAACAATCGCCGTTGCGATACTTGCAATCATCTGTACGATGAACTTAATAGTTTCTCTCTTCGTCATAATGTTTAATTTTTAAATTTTCTCATTTTTACATTTTTACATTAAGCGCGTTGGGGCTTTCGCCCCGCGCGTTTAATCTCCCTCGCCTGGAACGTCGCCCGATGGTTGGGTCTGACCACCACCTGAGTTTCCGCCGCCTCCGCTGTTTCCGCTGCTTGAACCGCCACCTGTCTCCTTCTTTTCGTTCTTCAGGGTGTCGATGTTGATAAACTCGGCCTTCTTGAAGAACTCACGCGAGCTGATGTTCATCTCCTGCTCCTGCTCAGGCATAAATCGGATGTGCAGAGCTTGCAGGTTCTTGTTCACATTAAACTCGTCCTCGGTAGCAGCACCACCCTTACAGTTCTCGATGGTAGTGAAGAAGGTGCCAAGTCCGTCAATCTTCACTCGCTTACTCTCCAGCAGCATCTCCAACAGACAACTGCGGAACTTCTCCAGCACTCCGAACACCACATCGGGGGTATAAATACTTCCGTGCTCGCTGATGTGATTAGCCAACTTGCGGGTGTTCATTGTTTCGATACTCTTGGCGTGGGCGAACCACTTTCCGTAGATCTTTGAACCACTGTTCAGGTTCTTTCTCAACTGATAAAAAATCTTTGCCATAATGTGTGTGTGTTTGTTAATTATTTGATTTAAAGTTTCTGCGGCAGTCTACTTCGGGCTTGCCGCTCCCGCTGCACCATCGTTCAGATTGTCGTTAACTTTCTACCAGATTCTCGTTAGAAATCAGCCAGATTCTCGTAACCTATCTTTTCCGATTTGCTGATGCAAAGATACTACTATTTCTTCGCATGCCCAAAATCGCCCCCTCGCAGCCCGCAAAAATATGTTAAACGCCACGAAAATGACAATGACACAATGACAAATGACGTTTAGCACCTTCAAACAAGCCTCAACTGCCTTTAAGAATATTATATTATTATAATATAATATTTAATACCCTCCTAAACCACCTTAATGTCATCATGTCATCCGTCATCTGTCATTATTTTCCTTGAAATTCGCTTTGTGGTTTCATAGATTCTCATTACCTTTGCACACAGAAAACTTAAGAAACTCAATTATGACAGAAATATATATAAGTCGTTTGTACGCCATCTCAAAAGCAGTGATTATCCCTGTTTGCGCATTGTGTTATTGGGCTATCTGTATTCACACTATCCCCATCAATGAGCCCAATGTGTCGGCCGCGTTCAGTCACTTCGTCGAAGGAGTAATGATCTTTGGCGCAGTGCTCATGATTTACGCCTTGGCATGCCACACCTTTACCGAGCTCAAGTTCCTACTCCACAGCACGCCGATAGTAGTCATCACCAACAATCAGCTACAGGTTTACGATTTCGCATATAATCGCTACCGCATGTTCGACTGGAACGACGTAGTAAAAATAGAGAAGATTTCTGATAAATGCTATACGTATTTCGACGTCTACGTGCGCAACGAGGAGCAATATCAGATAATAGAGACCACCCGCTGGCGCCGCTTCATGCAGAGGCTAAACACCTCATTTCTGCAAGGTGCCGCCGTACGCATCACCGCCACCACCCTCAACATACCCAACCGCGAATTACTAAACATGCTCCAAAGCCACATAAACAATAAAATGTGATTTTATTTGGAACTTTCAAATAATCTCCGTATATTTGCAGCAGAATCAAAAATGTAGAGTATATGGAAAATTCTTTATTAAATCCTACCCAGTTGCACTTGTTGAAGATGTTTTCATTCAACAACAGTGAAGAGTATGCCCGCGAAATACAAGAAGTGCTAACCAAGCATTTCCAGAAGCGCTTAGATGCCGAAGCTGATCGTTTATGGGATGAGGGTATACTCGACCAGAAGCGTCTTGATGAGATTAACAAGATGGATTTGCATAAACTAAAATAGGCAATGGCAAGACTCGTTATTGACACAAATTGCCTTCTTCAAAGCCATAGTTAGTTGTTCAGGTATTAGTAAAAAAAAGAACGAAGAGCGGGCTTCACAGCAGGCTACTAAAGAATTCTAAGATACAGGTACTACTATAATATAAAACATAAACTTTTATAGGCCTAAATCATCTATAATGGACCAAATTCACATGTGGAAATTAGCCACACAATTAATAGTAACATTACAACTAATACAATTATCCATCCCACTTGCTTAAATAGAGATATGATATTTGTCCCGTACCCTCGTCGAGAAATAGCTCCACAATGTGGGCATCTGAAAACGTGCTTTGACACGTATCTTCCACACTTTCCACAATAAGCCACTTCTTTTTGTTTTTCTTTTTTCGTTCTACGTTTGCGTTATATAGGAATTTCGAATGCAAATATACGCAAATATTTCAGAAACGCTTCTACCCCCCCCCGTTAATTTTTATTAATTTAATGCATTTTTATACCAAAAAGCCTTATTTGTCCACAAAATACACGAAGGGTTAAAAAATAGATGTACATTAAGGCCATAATATTATTGCTTTTTAGTACCTTTGTGTCCGCTTTACATTTATAAAATAATAATATTATATGATTAAGACACTAAAAATATCTCTGTATGCCAATAACATCTTCACAAAACGCACCCATAGACAACGAGACACAGACGACGAACACGACACTAAGAGCTGCTGTTGCAACACACATCAAGCAGACGTTAGAAATGGATGGGATAGATGCGGCAAAGGCAGAGTTGAAGACTTTGGCAGAGATGTTCTCGTTTGCTCCAGACTGGCCGAGTATATACAACGAGGTGGCATCGTATCTGATGAGACAGAAAAAACAGGCCGAGCAGGCCGAAGCAGAGCACAAAGAGAAAGTAGAGGAGGCTTGGATAAACGCTATGGCAAAGAATGGCTTTACTGGGCAACTCAACTTTCTTACTGGCAAGGATGCCACAGCACCGTTCTTTACAACACCAATGGGAGGGGATAAGCAATGAGCCAACTGGATTTAAAAGAAGTTTTAGCAACCATAGCCTCGAACGCCAAACAGGTAAACATACTCACAGGCGATCATGCTTCAGCTCCATTCTACGAAGCTGAAAAGACAGCTAAGCAACGCAGTAAAGAAGATACCGACGTAGAGCAAGCTACACAAGCTGCAATGGAATACGTAGGCCGACTGAAGGATATGGTTACTCCTGCATGGGAAGAGCGATACATGGATTTGTTTAAGCGCATTTTTTCATTACCACAAGTGAGACTTAACATCGGCATTATTGGTAAGCAGCAAGGCACTACGTTTAATCGTAACCTTGTGGCTAACTTTGTGCAGATAATGCTACAGGAACACGAGATATTCGTGCCATCGGCCAACCCCTCGCGAATGGCCGAGAAGCTTGAAAACAATAAAGACCACTCGGTAAAAGTTGCACTTGGAACTGTACCCGAAGACAAGCAGCTAAAGAAGGCTGTAAAAGAAATAATTGAAGAAAGCAGAAATAACGCTTAACCTCGTAAACTGCTTATTATCAACAGAGTAAGAAGAAAGAAAGTTCAGGCAGCTTTCTTTCTTTTTTTCTTTCATGCCGTTGCCGTACCTTTGCATCGTCAAAACAAATAAAACGAGTAAAGATATGTCGAAAAGAAATGATTTAAAGACTGCGTGGAGAGCTCTCAGAGCTCAGCGCGACAAAATCAGGATGAGTAAGATTAATCATCTGGGAGTTATAAACTCTAAAAACAAGTTTTACCTATATTAATTATCAGTTTAACAATCTGAGCTGAATGCGAGTGAGGAGAGTCTCGCGAGTGAAAATGGCCAAATTTCAGCACTTGCTTCATCTCGCAAAATTCAAATCAGATTATGCAGAAGAATTTCAAGAAGCAGCTTTTGCTGCAACATGTCAAGATGGACGGCACAGTTAACTTTCACGCCAATGGCGATATCAACATCTATCCATGCCCTTGGGAGAACGACAAGCAGGCCACCAACGGCGGACGAGTAGAGACCAGAGGCCGAATGGCGATAGAAGAAGACGGCACCAGCAGCTTCAAGGCCTATCGCAGCAATACTGGTCCGCGACGCCAGTTTCTCTACTCTACCCGACATGCCGTAGTAGAAGCTAACCGCCCAATCTATCGCAACGATCGCAAGATGCCCACCCGTAGACTCGACATGGAGCACATCTACGTAACATTCAAGTTCCCAAAGAATCTGGGACTATCGCTAACTAAAGTATTATTCGAGGAAGAGGCCGACGAGGTTCTGGCTTACTTAAAAACAAGAAAGGAGGAAACAGTATGGGAGTAAGACTAACAACACACTTTACATGCATAGGTAGGGGCCATGGTGCGCCCTGCCTCCCTGCAACCCGCGAGGAATGGGAACAAATGCGCCGCGAACCATGGCTGGCCGATATGTGCAGGCGCATAGAGAATGGCGACGACGAGCTGAAACACCGACTGCCGGTGTGGACGCCAAGCTGCGCTGAGTTTAAAGACAACCACCGTGCCGCAGCTGATGCACTCAAACCTTTGAACCGACTGATGATGGACTTTGACGAGAAAGGACACACCGATGAGATTGTTGAAAAGCTGAAAGATGCAGCCGCACCCGACATCAGCGGAATGAAGATTCTGCTTGTTGAAGAGTCAGCCCGCCGAGGCACTCACGTTCTGGTGGAGCTACCCGTCGGAATGGACGCCGAAACGGCTCAGCAGCTGATGAAAGAAGCCACAGGTTTTGAGCCCGACAAGCAGGTTAAAGGAGTTGACCGCTGCATATATATGGTACCCGAGGACCACACAAGGTTTGTGAGCGAACAGCTATTCGCACCGATTTTAGGCACGGATTTACGCGGCTTTATAAATAAAGACACGGCTGGCTACGCGGAAGAAAAAAGCAGCGTTTCTCTAAAAGAGATCCGTGTTGATCCGTGCCAAAAAGAATTCCCGACGGAGTTCAGAGGCATAGCTTACGCCACTATCATCTCAGAATTCTGGAGCAGAACAGGCGGAGAGCCAAGCGAGGGCGAACGAAACAAGCGACTGCATCAGTTGGCGGCAAATCTGCGCGCCATCTGCGACAACAACGAAGAATGGCTGCTCGAAGTGATGCCAAGCTACGGACTGGCGAAGCAGGAAATGCAATCAATAATCCACTCTGCCTGTAAAGAGCCAACAAAGGGTTCGAAGATTATCGATACGATAGTGGATGCGCTGAGACTCGACGACACCACACAAGAGTCAACATCGCACCTACCAATCATCGCACCATCAAAACTCCCCATCGGACTTCGCGAGAGTCTTTCAGGCGTGCCCGAAAAGATGCACATGCCAGTGCTGTGTTCGGTGTTGCCATTGGCGGCCGCATACGCCGATCAGGTAGAGGTGCGCTATTGCGACGGCGAACTGCAGAAGCTTGGAATGATGTCGATAATCCACGGCGAACAAGCCTCGGGTAAGTCAGTATGTAAACACGCGGTGAACATATGGAAACGCCAGTTGGACCAGGAAGACGAGCTGGCACGCAAACGCGAAGACGAGTGGAAGGAGCGCAAGAAGGCTCGCAAAGCTAACGAGAAGGCACCCGAAGACCCGAAAGTAATGATACGCGTGGTGCCGGTAACAGTGAGCTGCTCTACCCTACTGAAGCGATTGAAGAACTCATGCGGACACACGCTCTACTCGTTTGGCGAGGAGCTCGACACTCTGCGAAAAACCAACGGCGCAGGCAGCTGGAGCTCGAAATACGACATCTATCGCCTGGCTTTCGACCCGATAGACTCGGAATGGGGACAGGATTACAATAGCGACCAAGCCGAAAGCGGAGTAGTAAAAGTGGCCTACAACTGGACTATGCTTGGTACCGATGGAGCCGTGCGTAAGTGCTTCAAAGGCGACAACATCGAGAACGGCCTGTCGTCGAGAATACTCTTAGCCGAGATGCCCGACACAGCGTTTGCAAAGATGCCGAAATACGGTCGCCGCTCGGCCAACGATGAATCGCGCATACAAGAGGCCGTAACACGTCTGCGCTCGTACACTGGATTCGTCGACACTCCGCGCCTGCGTAAAGCTATCGACCAGTGGGTGGAAGAAAAGCGAATAGAGGCCGCCAAGGATATCGACCGAGTGAAAGACACTTATCGCCGCCGAGCTGCAGTAATAGGATTCCGCTGCGGAGTGATATTCTACCTGCTTAGCGGACTGACGAAAGAGTCGAAGCAGTGCACCGAGTTTGCAGTGATGATGGCCGAGTATGCCATGACCGAGCAGATAAAGACCTTTGGATGGGCTCTGCAGAATCAGTATGTAGACGCACAGACAGAATGCATCCGCCACGGTGTGAACCACTCTATATTCGACCAGCTACCGCCCGTATTCTCGCTCAACGATCTGGCAGCACTGAAAGGCAGCACAACACCTCGCAACTCGCTGATAAAAATCATCTCGCGCTGGAAGATTGACGGTTGGATAGAAAAAATAGGTGAGATGCGCTGGGAGAAAACAAAAACAGAGAATGACACGATGACAAAATGACAAATGACATTAAGTAGTTATGGAATTAGTATTGACAAGAATAGCAAAGCGCAAGACCTACACCATTGGTAGGCTTGCCATAGTGGAGAGAGTGGACGATGAGTATCTGGCAGGCGAGCGCGAAGTTTACTTCTGCGACACACTTGAGCCGCCAGCACTCGAACAGAAGACTACGGTATCGAAAGAGGCCGTGCTGCGTTCGCCAAAGAAGGCGCAAAGCTTAAAACCGTTTGCCATACCCGAAGGTCGCTATGCAGTAGTGATTTCGTGGAGTCCAAAGATTAAGCAATGGCTGCCCATACTGCTGGGAGTGCCCATGTTCAGCGGCATACGCATACACGCAGGCAACACAGCGGCCGACACCGAGGGTTGCATATTGGTTGGCAAGAATCGCGAAGTAGGAAAAGTGCTCGACAGCCGCGCCTGGCTTTACCGCCTGAAACAGAAAATAACCGAAGCCAAAGCCCGCGACGAACCCGTTTGGATCACCATCAGATGATTTTATATTTGGCACGGATTAACGCTGCTCTTTTTAAAGAGACACAGCTATATTCGCACAAAAAAAGGCACGACTTCTAAAATAAAGCCGTGTCTTTAATTATATTAAAGCCGCGTTAATCCGTGCCTTAAAAAAAATCGTGCCTAAGAAATTAAACCTCCCAGCCGATGGCAGAGGCACCGAGTACTGCAGCGCTGGCGCCATCAAGACCGCTGACGAGGAACTTAGCCTTGTTCTTAAAAATCTTCAACACATGATCATTGTATGCCTTCTCGATTGGCTTCATGATCAGATCGCCAGCCTTAACCATACCACCGAAGAAGATGAATGCCTCAGGTGAAGAGAAAGCAGCAAAGTCGGCACAAGCCTCACCAAGCATCTTACCGGTGAACTCGTAAATCTCCTTAGCCAGCTCGTCGCCCTTACCAGCAGCGATTGAAACATCGAGCGATGTGATATCCTCGGGATTCATATCGCGCAGCAGTGATGGACGGTCGGTCTTAGCAAGAAGCTCGCGTGCTGTGCGTGCTACACCTGTGGCCGAGCAGTAAGCCTCAAGACAGCCTGTGCGACCGCAACCGCATGAGCGGCCTTCCTCGCCACGAACCATTGTTACGTGACCAAGCTCGCCTGCGAAACCATCGTGACCGTAAAGAAGCTGACCGTTAACAACGATACCAGAACCCACACCGGTGCCAAGAGTGATAACGATGAAGTTCTTCATACCGCGAGCCACACCATATACCATCTCGCCGATAGCTGCGGCGTTGGCATCGTTGGTAAGAGCTACGGGAATATTGTTCAGACGCTCGCTGAACAGCTTTGCCAGTGGCACGATACCATCGTGAGCCCATGGCAGGTTTGGAGCAAACTCGATTGTGCCGTTATAGAAATTGCCGTTAGGAGCACCAATACCCATGGCCTTGATCTTATCGATACCGCCCACCTGCTCGATGATAACGTTAAGAACCTCGACACAAGCGTCGACGTAATCCTCTACCTTATCGTAACCACCGGTCTTGATAGCAGTAGTTGCCTTGATATCACCACGAGCATCAACAATGCCGAAAACAGAGTTTGTGCCACCTAAGTCTAAGCCAATAACGTATGGCTTGAGAGCTGCATTTTGTTCGTTCATAATTATAATAAGTTTATTAGTCGTTTAAGAATCTTTTTATTTTCAAGGCACAAAATTACTAAAAAAGTGGCAGAACAATTGACTTTTTACGGAAATTAACCATTATTTTATAAAAGAATGACTAAAATCAAACGAAACAGGATTTTTTTTCGTAACTTTGCACCCGTTATGCCAATTCATATACCAATAAATATATTAGACTTCATCTTCAAAGGGATGTTGATCGGTGTGATTGCCAGCGCTCCAATGGGGCCAGTTGGCATTCTCTGCGTACAGCGAACATTGAACAAGGGACGATGGTTCGGTTTTGCCACAGGACTGGGTGCTGCGGCAAGCGACATCATATATGCTGCGATAGCCGGTTTCGGTATGTCGTTTGTAATGGACTTTATCACTAACGACCAGAACCGGTTCTATCTGCAGATAGGTGGTAGCATACTGCTGCTGTGCTTCGGATGGTACACTTACCACACCGACCCCACGCAGAAGATGCACAAGAGTGGAAAACAACAGGGCACCTTCTGGTACAACACGTGGACGGCGTTCCTGGTAACGTTCTCTAATCCGCTCATCATCTTCCTGTTTATAGCCATGTACGCCCAGTTTGCATTTGTGCTGCCCAACCATCCGTTCGAGATGATTGTTGGCTTTGCAAGCATCGTTGGCGGAGCTTTGCTGTGGTGGTGGGGCCTTACATGGCTGGTAGACCAGATACGCACAAAATTCGACACTAACGGCATCAAGTTGATTAACAAAATAATAGGCGTGGCTGTGATTATAGGCAGTATCGTGATGCTGCTTGGACTGACAACAAATCTTATCAGACTGTTCTAAAGCCACTTAGACATATAATAATGTATATAGCAAACGAGTTAAGAAAGACAAACATTGCCGAATATCTGCTCTATATGTGGCAGATGGAGGACACGGTGCGAGCATTCGACTGCTCGCTGCAACGTATTAAGCGCGAGTATATCGAGCGATTCGACTATACCGACGAACAGAAAGAAGAGGAGACCGACTGGTTCGGCAATCTGATACGCATGATGAATCAGGAAGGTTGTCGTGAGCAGGGACATCTGCAGATAAACAAGGTTACCATGCAGATGCTGATAGAGCTGCACAGCCAGCTGCTGCAGTCGAGCAAATTCCCCTTCTACAACACAGCCTACTACAAGGTTCTGCCGTTTATCGTAGAGCTGCGCAACCGCGGTGCCAACAAGGAGGAAAACGAGATTGAGACATGCTTCAACTCGCTCTACGGAGTGATGTTGCTACGCCTGCAGAAGAAAGACATCTCACCCGACACCGCTCACGCCGTTAAGGAGATAACAACCTTCATCGGCATGCTCTCTGATTACTACAAGAAGGATAAAGAAGAAGGATTGAAATTCGAATAAAGAAATTTAGGCACGGATTAACACTGCTTTTAATAAAAGACACGGCTGGCTGCGCATAAAGAAAGCAGCGTTTTCTCTAAAAGAGAGCCGCGTTAATCCGTGCCAAAATATATAATAGAAGCGTATGAGAATATTGATAACCGGCTGTAACGGCCAACTTGGAAACGAGATGCAACTGCTGGAGAAGGAGAATCTCCAGCATACCTATTTTAATACAGATGTGGCAGAATTGGACATAACAAACGAGGAAGCCATTAACCGATTTGTTGAGGAAAACGAGATTGACGGCATCGTGAACTGCGCCGCCTATACCGCTGTTGACAAGGCAGAGGAGAACCAGGAGCTGTGCATGAAGCTTAACGCTACAGCACCTGAATATCTGGCTAAAGCCATCGAAAAACGCGGCGGATGTATGATACAGATATCTACCGACTACGTGTTCGACGGAACAAATCATCGTCCGTATGTTGAGACCGATGCTGTTTGTCCTAACAGCACCTACGGCCGCACCAAGCTGGCCGGCGAAGAGGCTGTGCTGGCTGGCTGCAAGAAGAGTATGATTATTCGCACAGCGTGGCTGTACTCTACCTTTGGCAACAACTTTGTAAAGACAATGATTCGTTTGGGTAACGAGAAGCCTGAGCTGGGTGTAATCTTCGACCAGATAGGCACACCTACTTATGCTCGCGACTTGGCGGTGGCCATCTTCGCAGCTATCAACAAGGGTGTTGTTCCTGGCGTTTATCATTTCAGCAACGAGGGTGTAATTTCGTGGTACGACTTCACCAAGGCCATCCATCGCATTGCCGGCATTAAGGATTGCAAGGTACGTCCGCTGCACACCGCAGAGTATCCAACTCCCGCCGCACGCCCCCACTACAGCGTATTAGACAAAACAAAAATAAAGCAGACCTATGGCATAGAAATCCCCTACTGGGAAACCAGCCTCGCCGAGTGCATCGGTTCTCTTTTAGGCACGGATTAACACGGCTTTAAATAATTAAAGACACGGCTTATATGTTATACGAAGAATTATCAAAGAAAATTGTTCACGCAGCTCATCTAGTACATGATGAGTTAAAATTTGGATTCTTAGAGGCTGTGTATGGAAATGCTCTCTATAAAGAGCTAAGCAACATGGGCTTAAAATGCGAATGTCAGAAACAACTTGACGTATTCTATAAAGGAGACAAAGTAGGACATTATGTTGCTGATATGGTAGTAGAAGACAAAATTATTGTGGAATTAAAAGCAGTAGCTGATTTAAGGCCAGAACATGAATGGCAACTATTAAATTATCTTGCTGCAACACATATAGAAGTAGGATTATTAATCAACTTCGGTCGTTCGGTAAAAGTAAAACGTAAAATATTGACTAAAGATGGGCAAACGGAAGAATAAAAAGCCGTGTCTCTTAAAAAGAGCCGCGTTAATCCGTGCCTAAAAAAAATAGAAGTATGAATCAGGAGATAGAAAGAAGAAGGACATTTGCGATTATATCGCACCCGGATGCGGGTAAAACTACGCTGACAGAGAAATTTCTGCTCTTCGGCGGACAGATACAGGTGGCTGGAGCTGTAAAGAGCAACAAAATCAAGAAAACAGCCACATCAGACTGGATGGATATCGAGAAACAACGTGGTATCTCGGTGTCGACATCGGTAATGGAGTTCGATTATACTCCAGAAGGCTCAGACATAGAATACAAGGTGAACATTCTGGATACACCAGGTCACCAGGACTTTGCTGAGGATACATTCCGCACTCTCACCGCCGTTGACTCGGCAATCATCGTGGTTGACGGTGCAAAAGGTGTTGAGACACAGACAAGAAAACTGATGACTGTGTGCCGTATGCGTAAGACACCGGTTATCATCTTCATCAATAAGATGGACCGCGAAGGTCGCGATCCGTTCGATCTGCTCGACGAGCTGGAGCAGGAGCTGGAAATTAAGGTTCGTCCACTCTCATGGCCTATCAACCAGGGAGCAAAATTCAAAGGTGTGTACAACATCTACGAACAGAAGCTTGACCTGTTTACACCTGACAAGCAGCGCGTAACTGACAAGGTTGAGGTTGACATCGATAGCGAAGAGCTTGACAAGCGCGTTGGCGAGGAGAACGCCGCTAAGCTGCGCGAGGACTTGGAGCTGGTAGACGGTGTTTATCCTGAGTTCGACGTTGAGACATATCGCGAGGCCGAGGTAGCACCAGTGTTCTTCGGTTCGGCATTGAACAACTTCGGTGTGCAGGAGCTGCTTAACTGCTTTGTTGAGATTGCTCCATCGCCACGCCCAACAAAGGCCGAGGAGCGCGACGTACAGCCAGAAGAGCCTAAGTTCACAGGATTCATCTTTAAGATTACCGCAAATATCGACCCTAACCACCGCTCATGTATCGCCTTCTGTAAGGTGTGCAGCGGTAAATTCCAGCGCAATCAGCCATATCTGCATGTGCGCCAGGGAAAGAGCTTGCGATTCAGCAGCCCAACACAGTTCATGGCGCAGCGTAAGAGCACTATCGACGAGGCTTGGCCAGGCGACATCGTAGGACTGCCAGACACAGGTGGTATGTTTAAGATTGGCGACACACTGACCGAGGGTGAGAAACTGCACTTCCGCGGACTGCCATCGTTCTCGCCAGAGCTGTTTAAGTACATCGAGAACGACGACCCAATGAAGGCAAAGCAGCTGCAGAAGGGTATCGATCAGCTGATGGACGAAGGTGTGGCTCAGCTGTTTGTTAATCAGTTCAACAATCGCAAGATCATCGGAACAGTAGGACAGCTGCAGTTTGAGGTTATCCAGTATCGTTTGGAGAACGAGTACAACGCAAAGTGCCGTTGGGAGCCAGTACACCTGTACAAGGCATGCTGGATTGAGAGCGACGATCCACAGGAGCTGGAGAACTTCAAGAAGCGTAAGTATCAGTACATGGCTAAGGACAAGGAAGGCCGCGATGTATTCCTGGCCGACAGCGGCTACGTGCTGAGCATGGCGCAGCAGGATTTTGAAAACATCAAGTTCCACTTTACAAGTGAGTTTTAATTATGAAGGTAGAAGACGATATTAAGAAGGCCGTTGAGTGCATGCGTAAAGGTGGAGTGATACTCTACCCTACTGACACCGTTTGGGGTATCGGCTGCGATGCTACCAATGCCGAGGCAGTGAAGCGCGTTTACGAGATTAAGCAGCGCGAGGATTCCAAGGCACTCATCTGTCTGGTAGATAGCGATGCACGCATGCAGCGTTATTTCCGTAATGTACCTGACGTGGCTTGGCAGCTCATCGACAGCTTAAAAGAGGCTACCGATGCCAAGCCAACAACACTTATACTGGATGGTGCTATTAATCTTGCGCCAAACCTGATTGCCGAAGACGGCAGCCTGGGTATCCGCATCACTAACGAGCCATTCTCGAAGGAGCTGTGTTTCCGATTCCAGAAAGCCATAGTATCAACATCGGCCAACATAAGCGGTGAGCCCGCTGCGCAGAACTACTGCGACATCGACCCACGCATACTTGAAGCCGTAGACTACGTGTGCTGGAGCCGCCGACAGGAGCACAAGCCTCACACTCCATCGAGCATCATAAAACTAAAGGAAAACGGAGAAGTAGTAATCATTAGGAAATAAAAATTAGGCACGGATTTACACGGCTTTTAATAAAAAGACACGGCTGGCTGCGCAGAAAGCAGCGTTTCTCTAAAAGAGAGCCGCGTAAATCCGTGCCAAAAGAAAAAATGGAGACGACAGTAACAGATAGAAGACCGGAGTGGCTGAAGCGCTTGCACGACTGGCGAGTGGAACACATCAGCGAGAGGATGTTCATGATTATCCTCGCACTGCTTGTGGGATTCTTTGCCGCCGTAGCTGCCTTTGTGCTGCACTGGATTATCAACCAGATAGTGCTGCTACTTACCAGTTCGTTTGAGCAGAGTCACGCCAACTGGCTATATCTGGTTTATCCTGTAGTAGGAATCTATCTCACGTCACTGTTTGTGCGCTATGTGGTAAAGGATAACATCTCGCACGGAATAACACGAATACTTTACGCCATTTCGTCTAACCGTTCGCGACTGAAATCGCACAACTGCTGGTCGAGTGTGATAGCCTCAGCCATCACCATCGGCTTTGGTGGATCAGTAGGAGCTGAGGCACCTATCGTGCTTACAGGTTCAGCCATTGGTTCTAATCTGGGACAGCTGTTCCACTTAGACCGAAAGATGCTGATGACACTTGTTGGCTGCGGTGCTGCAGGTGCTATTGCAGGTATCTTTAAGGCGCCAATAGCTGGACTGGTGTTTACGCTCGAAGTGCTGATGATTGACATGACGATGTCGGCACTGCTACCTATATTGGTATCGTGCGTAACCGCGACGGTGTTTACATATGTATTCAGTGGCGACGCATCGCTATTCACGTTCCATCTTGACAGCGAATGGAGCGTGGAGCGCATTCCAGCCTGCTTAGGTTTGGGTATATCGTGCGGACTTGTATCACTTTACTTTATCCGCATGATGGGTGTGTGCGAGGATGTGTTTGCTAAGTTCAAGGATAAACCATACGTAAAACTGGCCATCGGCGGAACAGTGCTTAGCTTGCTTATCTTCCTGTTTCCATCGCTTTACGGCGAGGGTTACAGCAGCATCAATCTGCTACTTAACGGACAGAATGCCGACGACTGGAACCGCATATTGAACAACTCTATGTTCTCTGGTCAAGGTTCGCTGTTGCTGGTTTACATCGCTCTTGTGCTGTTTACCAAGGTAATAGCAACATCAGCCACTAACGGCGGAGGCGGTTGCGGTGGAACATTTGCACCTTCGCTATTCATAGGCTGCTTTACGGGATTCCTGTTCTCGCGCCTGTGGAATATAAATGAGATAGGTGTGTTTGTACCCGAGAAGAACTTTGCACTGCTGGGTATGGCAGGCGTAATGTCGGGCGTTATGCATGCACCGCTTACTGGTATCTTCCTGATAGCAGAACTCACTGGCGGATACTCTATGTTTATGCCGCTGATGATAGTAAGTGTGTGCGCTTATCTTACGATTATTATCTTTGAGCCTCACAGCATATACGGTTCGCGACTGGCTAAGCAAGGAAAACTGCTTACACACCACACCGACCATGCTGTGCTCACGCTGATGAACCTTGATTCGGTTATCGAGCGCGACTATCTGGACGTGGATCCCGACATGGAGTTGTATCAGATAGTACAGAAAATAAGTCGAAGCCACTCTACCGTTCTGCCAGTGCTGGATGCAGCAGGTAAGCTGCTTGGTGAGATTGACATTATGAAGATAAGAAACGTGGTGTTCAGAATAGAGTTGTATCACCACTTCAAAGCATCGCAGCTGATGACTGATCCGAAAGCGATACTAAACGACGGTATGCCTATGCGACAAGTGATGCGAGCATTCGACCGCACAGGTGCTAACTGGCTACCAGTACTCGACACCGAGAATCGCCTTAAAGGCTACATCTCCCGCCAGCGCATCTACACAATGTATCGCAAGATGGTAGCCGACATGTCAGAAGACTAATTATATAAGAAGAAGGATGAAGAAAGAAGATTTAAGGATTATATTTATGGGAACACCAGAGTTTGCAGTGGAGACACTGAAAGCTCTTGTGGAGAACGATTATAATGTAGTGGCTGTGGTAACTCAGCCAGACAAACCCGTAGGCCGACATCAGACAGAGATGCAGCCATCGGAAGTAAAGAAGTATGCACTTGAGCATAATCTGCCCGTACTGCAGCCAGTAAAGATGAAGGATCCAGAGTTTGTTGAACAGCTGCGCAGCTACAATGCAAACCTACAGGTGGTTGTAGCTTTCCGTATGCTGCCAGAGGTGGTATGGGACATGCCAGAATACGGCACATTCAATGTTCACGCAGCATTACTTCCACAATATCGCGGTGCAGCTCCAATAAACTGGGCCGTAATACATGGTGAAACTCAGACTGGAGTTACAACATTCTTCTTGGATCACGACATCGACACTGGTCGTATCATCATGCAGAAGCCATTCGACATTCCAGAAGAGGCCGATGTAGAATACGTTTACGACGGATTGATGTATCTGGGAGCAGAGATCTGTCTGGAGACACTCGATAAGATTATCGCTGCTGACGGCCACCCCGAAAGCATTCCTCAGGAGCAGATGATACCCGTAGGAAGCGAACTGCACTCTGCACCAAAGATTTTCAAGGAGACATGCCAGATAAACTGGAACCAGCCAGCCAAGAAGGTTTATGACTTCATCAGAGGCCTTTCACCCTACCCTGGCGCATGGACTACACTTGTATCGCCTGATGGAAAAGAGACTGTGCTGAAGATATTCAAGACTAAGCGTACATCGCAGAAAGCTGGAGCATTAGGCACAACAGCTATCGTAGAGCGCAAGCCATGCATCAGCACTGCCGACGAACTGCTGATGATAGAAGAACTGCAGCTGGCCGGTAAGAAACGTATGAACGGCCGCGACTTCCTGAACGGCATTAAAAATTTCGAAAACTATATAATAAAATAAGGCATAACTGCGTTACTATAATAGGATAAAGAAAAAACAGATTGCCTATGAAGCTTTTTACTCAAGAAGAAGACATCATGTTAAGCGAGAAGACATTCAAGCCGAGAAAGCAAACGCTTGATATCATCCGACTCGTGGCTTATACCTATCGTAGTAACTGCACCGAAAAGTCGAACCTGAACTAACAAAAAGGATTATGGCATTAGTATCACCATCATTGCTCGCCGCCGACTTCTTGCATCTCGATCGCGACATCAACATGATTAATCACAGTGAGGCCGACTGGCTTCACCTTGACGTAATGGACGGATCGTTCGTTCCAAACATTTCATTCGGTTTTCCTGTACTCGAGGCCGTAGCAAAGGCCTGTACAAAGCCTTTGGATGTTCACTATATGATTGAGCACCCTGAGCGTTATATCGCACAGACAGCCAAGTTAGGCGCAATGATGATGAATGTGCACTACGAGGCTTGCGTACATCTGCATCGCACCATTCAAGAGATTCATCAGGCTGGCATGAAAGCTGGTGTAACACTGAATCCATCAACACCAGTAAGCGTGCTTGAAGACATAATTGGCGACGTGGAGATGGTACTGCTGATGAGTGTAAATCCAGGCTTTGGCGGTCAGAAATTTATTGAGAACACCATCGAAAAAGTAAAGCGTCTGCGCCAGATGATAAACGAGAAAGGCTGCAAGACGCTTATAGAAGTTGATGGCGGAGTACAAGGCGAAACAGCTCCACGACTGGTTGAAGCAGGAGTTGACGTGCTTGTAAGCGGTAGCTACGTGTTCGGAGCAAAAGATCCTGAAGGAGTGATACGTTCGCTCAGAGCACTGTAAGCTTATTCCAAGCCAAGATTAATATTGTATTCACGCGACATCTTTCGCATATTCATTAGGGCGTACCTCATACGTCCTAATGACGTATTTATACTTACGTTAGTCTCCTCGGCAATCTCCTTAAACGACAGATTCTGGAAATAACGCATATAAACTACATTGCGCTGCTGTTCGGGGAGCTGATTCATAAGAAACACTATATCGCGCATAGTCTGATTGTTAGACATCTCCGTTTCGCGATTATCGCCAACAACATCGGCCGATTTAATGATACTAAGATCGTTCTCCTTTGGAGCATCTACAACCTTATCGTTCTTCTGGCGACGATAATAGTCAATAATAACATTATGCGCTATACGGGTAATCCAACAGTACAGTTTGCCGGTGTTTGAATACTGCCGGTTCTGAAGTTTGGTAATCACCTTCAGGAATGTTTCCTGAAAAAGGTCGTTAGCCAAATCATCATTCTTCACTATACACATGATGTAAGTGAAAACCTTGTCTTGATTACGCGAAAGTAACTCGTCGAATGCTCTGTTATTGCCATCAATGTAAGCAAGCGCCAACTGTTCGTCGGTCATACTTTTTATTGTACTCATTTTCTCAAAAATTTAAAATTGAGTAGAGCTTGTTTCGATAGGCAATAATTTTTTAATTGTTAATAATCTGGGGCAAAAATAGATATTTTTATCCAAATCACCAAAAAAAATCGCCAAAAAGTTTACATCCTCAATTATTTTTGTTACTTTTGCACTAAAATACAACCTAAAAAAGGGAAAAAACATGAAACTATTCGTACCAGGCCGCCTCTGTCTTTTTGGAGAACATACCGACTGGGCTGGCCATTACAGAACAATGAACGCCGACATTAAGCCCGGAGCTGCAATCGTTACGGGTATTGAACAAGGAATATATGCCGAAGTTGAAAAATCAAGCATTTTTGAGCTTTACAGTAGTGCTCCCGAAATAAAAGATGTATGGCAAGACTTCAGTTGTAGAATGGACGAGATAGAGTTGAAGCGAATTGCTAAAAGCGGATCGTTCTTCTGCTACTGTGCAGGTGTCGCATCGTATATGCATGAGTGGTACAAAGTGGGAGGTGTCCGCATTCGTATCACCGACATGACGCTGCCAATGAAGAGTGGTTTGTCGTCATCAGCCGCTATCTGTGTACTCGTGGCTCGCGCATTCAACCAGCTTTATAATCTCAACCTTAACACATTAGGAGAGATGAACATCGCTTACCTGGGTGAACTACGCACCAGTAGCCGTTGCGGACGACTTGACCAGGCATGCGCATTCGGTGTTAAGCCAAACCTGATGACTTTCGATGGTGACGAGATTGAGGTACGCTCGCTAAACGTTAAAAAACCACTACACTGGGTATTTGCTGACCTCTGTGCTGAAAAGGATACTATCAAAATCCTGTCGGATCTGAACAAAGCCTACCCATTCCCAAATAGTGATGCAGAAAGAGCTGAGCACGAGGCTCTTGGCGAACAAAATCTGGAGATAGTAGACCGCGCCATAAAGTATATGGCTGAAGGCGATGCCGAGAGTCTTGGAAAACTGATGAATGAGGCCGAGGCGCTGTTCGATGAAAAGGTGGCACCCATGTCGCAGGCACTCTACTCTCCTAAACTTCATGCCGTATTGAAGGACCCATTTATTCTGCCACTTGTTTGGGGTGGTAAAGGTGTAGGTTCACATGGCGACGGCTCTGTACAGTTCCTGGCTCGCGATGAGGAGTCGCAGCAGAAAGTGGCCGACTACCTGAACACTCATGGCATGAAAGCTTATACGCTGACATTAAAGCCCGTACATACTGTTCGTAAAGCTATCATACCTGTGGCTGGTTTCGGTACCCGTCTTTACCCTGCCACGCGTGCAATTAAGAAAGATTTCTTCCCTATTCCATGCCCCGATGGTATGGTACGCCCAGTCATCCTGATTCTTCTTGAAGAACTCATACAAAGTGGCGTAGAAGAGATTTGTCTTGTGCTTGGTTCTGAAGAGGAGCGCAACCAGTACTCTGACTTCTTTGAGCATCCACTATCAGACGAGCATCTGAGCAAATTGAACCCTGAGGCTCAGGAGTACGAGAACCATATATTGGATATCGGTAAGCGTCTACACTATGTCTACCAGCGAGAGAAACGCGGATTCGGTCATGCAGTATATCAAGCAGCACAATTTGCAGGAAACGAGCCAGTATTACTGCTTTTAGGCGACACATTATATCGCAGTGAGTCGAACAAGCCATGCGCCCTACAGATGATAGAGGATTACGAGCACTATAACCGATTGATGGTTAGTATTCATCCTATACCACTGGCCGAAGTGAGCCGTTACGGTATTCTGCATGGTGTTTGGGAAGACAAGGAAAACAGTATTCTTAATGTATCAACCATGCACGAGAAGCCAAAGGCAAGTTATGCAGAAGAATTCTTAGGCGTACGAAACAAGAAAGGTGAAAAGGAATACTACAGTGTATTCGGACAATACATACTTACACCAGAGGTTTTCTCTCAGTTACACGAAGACATTATGCAAAAGGAAATTGAGGGAGACCACGTAACCGAAATAGAGCTTACCTCTGCACTCGAAGCTGTCCGCAAACGCAGTGGAATGGTAGGCGTTCGACTACGTGGACAGATGTACGATATGGGTAATCCTGCAGCACTTGCAAGAGCTATTGCAGAATTTTCAAAACCACTATAAACAAAGAATCCCGCTAATCAGCGGGATTTCTTATTTATTTAATCAGACTCAACAAATATTTACCGTAGTCGTTCTTGGCCATAGGCTGAGCAACTTCCTTCAGCTTCTCTTTACTTATCCATCCGCATTTGAAAGCGATTTCCTCAAGACAAGCCACTTTGAGTCCCTGACGCTTCTCGATAACTTCGATAAAGGTAGAAGCCTCTGAGAGTGAATCGTGAGTACCAGTATCAAGCCATGCGAAACCACGCTGCAGAGTCTGAACCTTCAGTTTCTTCTGAGCCAGATACTCCTGATTAACAGTAGTGATTTCAAGTTCGCCACGAGCAGAAGGCTTGATATGCTTAGCAATATCAACCACACTATTTGGATAGAAATAGAGACCTACTACTGCATAATTCGACTTAGGATTAGCTGGTTTCTCTTCGATGCTAAGGCAATTTCCGTCAGCATCAAATTCAGCAACGCCATAGCGCTCTGGATCGTTTACATAATATCCGAATACAGTAGCAAGACCATGCTTCTCTGCATTCTCAACACTCTCTTTCAGAAGTCCTGTAAAACCAGAACCATAGAAGATATTATCGCCAAGCACCAAGCATGCGCAATCATCGCCAATAAACTTCTCGCCAATAATAAAAGCCTGTGCCAATCCATCTGGAGAAGGCTGCTCGGCATATTCAAAACGAACACCAAGATCAGAGCCATCGCCAAGAAGACGCTTAAACCCTGGCAGATCGTGTGGTGTTGAGATAATCAGAATCTCACGAATACCAGCAAGCATCAATGCCGAGATTGGATAATAGATCATTGGTTTATCGAAAATTGGGATCAACTGCTTGCTGATTCCTTTGGTAATTGGATAAAGGCGTGTACCCGAACCACCTGCTAAAACAATTCCTTTCATACGTTGTTATTTTATAATTGTGGTGCAAAGATAAGGTTTTTTATGCACGAATAGCACTAATAACACGTTTTTTTCATCTTTATCGCCATTTTTTCGTGCAAATTCGCGCAATTCGTGCCAAATTTTCACTATCTTTGCAGTCGATTTGTAATTATAAATAGATTTTTATGGGATTTTGGAATAAATTATTTGGAAATAAGGACGAACAGAAGGTTGGCGGCATGGAGGATTTCATGACTCTTATCCGTGTATACTTTCAGGCTGCTATGGCTGCAGATCTGGGTATCACCAATCTTGCTGCCCTACCCGACCTTCGTGTATTCAAAACCACACTTAAGGTTGCTACTGTAAACAACAAACTTGGTGTAGGCGAGCGCAGCCGTTGTAAAAACATGTTGAAGAGCATGTATGGCATGGACGATGATTTCTTCAAGGAGATTGATGCCAGCTTGCGTAAGCGTTGCAAGAAGATTCAGGACGCTCAGACATACATGCTGCAGTTCCAGGGCTTCACTCAGGACATCATGATGCTTACTGGCAACCTGATGAAATTCAAACTCCGTCTGCCTGGATTCATGAAGAAAGCAATCTACACCATGACAGAGAAAACTGTGAACGATATATTCAATAAGAACGACTTCACAGATCCTGCAGTACTTAAGAGTGTTGTAGCCGTTCGTGAGTATAACCGCCGCTTAGGTTTCTCACAGAAGTGGATTACAGACTTTGTCTACAAGGTGGTAATGCTAGCAAAGAAAGAACCCAAGCCAGCTCAGGATGAGAAGTAAAGTTTAAAATATCTTAAATTATAGCGATAAGGCTATACTTTAATAGATAATTTATATAACTTTGTACACCAAATAGTTAGATCATGAGTTCAAACCAGGAGGCAATATTGGCGTTCGAAACGCGTGTACGACAGATGATTCTCCATTTCAAGCAGTTGAAAAAGGAGAATTCAGAACTTCGCGCAGAAATCGAAAAGGGTAAGCAGGAGATTAGCGACCTGCAGGCCAAGTTAACTCAGGCGGACAATGATTATAATTCACTGAAGATGGCGAAGATGATGCAGATTACCGATGGTGATTTGGACAATGCGAAAGCCCGCGTACAGAAGATGATTCGGAACGTAAACAAATGCATCGCCATTCTAAGCGACGAAAAATAAAAAGGTGCCACAATGTCAGAAGTGAATAACGAGAAACTACATATCAGGTTGCATGTCTACGATGAAGAAATCGAGGTAACCATCAAGCGTTCCGACGAGGAATTCTATCGTAAGGCAGCCAAACTCATCACCGACCGTTATAACGCCTACTCTCAGGCTTATAAAGGTAAGAAGGGCGAGCATACGATTGCGCTCATGACGCTTATCGATATTGCCCTGATGTACGAGCGTGAGCTTGGCAACAACGACACTGACCCCTATAATAGTATTCTCACTAAGTTGACTTCTGAAATTGAAGAAGCCCTTAAGTGAGAATATTTTATTAACATAGATTATATATGGATATTATTTTTGTACTACTGATCGCCGCAGGTGCTCTCGCTCTGGGAGGAGTCTGTGGATACCTTGTATTCCGCTACGTTTTGAAGGGGAAATACAATGAAATGATTGACACAGCCACAAAACAGGCCGATGTCATAAAAGAAAAGAAGCTGCTCGAGGTGAAGGAAAAGTTCATCAACAAGAAGAGCGAGCTGGAGAAGGAGGTGCAGCAGCGCAACCAGCACATCCAGCAGAGTGAAAACAAACTTAAACAGCGTGAGATTTCGCTCAACCAGCGTCAGGAAGAGCTTGGACGTCGTAAGAACGAACTCGACAACATGCAGCAGCGAGTTGACAACGAAAAGAAACTGCTCTCTGTAAAGGCAGAAGAGCTGGAGAAGATGCAGCTTAAGGAACGCGAGAAGCTGGAAGAGGTTTCTGGTCTTAGCGCAGAAGAAGCAAAGAACCGCCTTATTGAGTCGATGAAGGACGAGGCTAAGACAGCAGCAGCAAGCTATATTAACGAGATTATGGACGAGGCAAAGCTCAACGCTAACGCTCAGGCTAAGAAGATCGTTATCCAGACCATCCAGCGTGTTGCTACTGAAACAGCCATCGAGAACTCTGTAAGTGTATTCCACATTGAGAACGATGAGGTTAAGGGACGTATCATTGGTCGTGAGGGTCGTAACATTCGTGCTCTCGAGGCCGCTGCTGGTGTTGAAATCGTAGTAGACGATACTCCTGAGGCTATCGTAATCTCTGGTTTCGATCCAGTTCGCCGTGAGGTTTGTCGTCTGGCTCTCCACCAGCTGGTTAGCGACGGACGTATCCACCCAGCACGTATCGAGGAGGTTGTTGCAAAGGTTAAGAAGCAGCTCGACAACGAGATTATCGAGACTGGTAAGCGTACAGCCATCGATCTTGGCGTTCATGGTCTGCATCCAGAGCTTATCCGTATCATCGGTAAGATGAAGTATCGTTCATCATACGGACAGAACCTGTTGCAGCACGCTCGTGAAACAGCTAACCTCTGTGCTGTTATGGCTTCAGAGCTTGGTTTGAATCCTAAGAAGGCTAAGCGTGCAGGATTGTTGCACGATATAGGTAAGGTGCCCGATGAGGAGAGCGAATTGCCACACGCAATATATGGTGCTAAGATTGCAGAGAAGTTCAAGGAGAAGCCCGATATCTGCAATGCTATTGGTGCTCACCACGACGAGATGGAGATGCAGACTCTGCTGGCTCCTATCGTTCAGGTTTGTGATGCTATCTCTGGTGCACGTCCAGGAGCACGCCGTGAGATTGTAGAGGCTTACATCAAGCGTCTTAACGATCTTGAGGCTATTGCAATGAGCTATCCTGGTGTTACCAAGACTTACGCTATTCAGGCTGGTCGTGAGCTCCGTGTTATCGTAGGAGCCGACAAGATGAACGATGCCGAGAGCGAGGCCCTCAGCACCGATATTGCAACAAAGATTCAGAACGAGATGACCTATCCAGGTCAGGTTAAGATTACCGTTATCCGTGAGACTCGTTCGGTAGCTTATGCTAAATAACAAGTCTAAATTATCTGCTTGATGTCAAGCAGTTTAGATACTATGTAAGTGGGGGCCTCAGGGTCTCCACTTTTTATATCATAATCCCAACGGTTAAAAAGTATGGTATCTAATCCTGCAGCCATCGCACCTTTTATGTCCGTCTGCATGTTATCACCAATCATCATGGTTGTTTCCGGATTGGCACCTGTCTTACTGAAAGCATAGTCGAAGAAAGCCTTCGATGGTTTGTTTGCTCCAGCATCCTCACTTAGTATTATTGAGTCAAAATAGTCACGCAGTCCGCAAGCAGCCAGTTTCTTATACTGAACCTCATGGAAGCCGTTGCTCGTCATATGCATTCTATAGTCCTTTGCTCTTAGATAGTCCATTAGCTCATGCGCTCCCTCAACTACTCCTGGCTTACTTGAGCAGTAATCAAGAAACACGTCGTTCATCTCGAGACACATCTGTTCTGTAACATCCAATCCTCTACCCTCGCTCAGAGGTCTACGGAATCGCTCTACAATCAGATAATCACGTGTTATTTCCTCCTTTGAATATCTGGTCCACAAATCTATATTAGCTGCCCAGTAAGTATCGTAGAACGTCTGAGGCTCTTCAAAATACTGTGCCAGCTTAAATATATCGAACGTCTCACGCAACGCTATCTCCGCGTTGCCGTGAGTATCGTAAAGCGTATCGTCGAAATCAACGAACAGATCCTTATACTTTTTCATTATTTGGTTATTTCATCAACAAACGATTTGGGTAGCGCAACATTCTTCAAGTTCATTGCATTCTTGAAAAGCGGTGCAATCTCATAGTCATGGAATCCTGCTATTCCACAACCTATTCTTGTAACCCAGAAGAATAATTCGGTATGCTGTTTAGCAAATTCAATAAACTCGTCGACATATGGTTTTATTACGTCAACGCCACCGTGCATGGTTGGTATGCCATAACTCTGTCCCTGCAATCCTACGCCTTGTCCCCAGATGGCGCCAAAGCTTCTCATAGCTACAAGAGCAGCACCACCTCCATGAGCACCAGCAAGATTGCTACCAAAAACAAAAACTTCGTTCTCGCCAAGATTTGTAATACGTTCAGGAGTATATTTCATATCTTTAGGTATAAATGAATCCCAAAAACTCTTGCGAGTAATTGGGATTCAGAAAGTTATTATTAGTCTTTATCTATATATTAGAGACCTGCAGCGGCAATCCAGCCATATACATAGCTAACTACACCAAACAGAGCAATACCTGCGGTACAGATGCCAAGCGCAATCTTAGTACCCTCGTCGCTCGTAAATGTTGGCAGAGGATTGTCTGTCTTTGTGATATACATAGCTTTAACGATGAGCAGATAGTAGTAGAGTGATACTACGGTGTTAACCAAGGCAATAAATACTACGAAGTATGCCATTGGCTCACCATTCTGCACACCAGCCATGAATACAAAGAACTTAGAGAACATACCTGCAAACGGAGGAATACCAGCCAATGAGAACAGAGCCAGAGTCATCAAGAAACTGAGCTTTGGATTGGTCTGATAGAATCCATTGTATGCAGACATATCTGTACGACCGCCATTTTTCTGCTCAACTACATTGATAACGGTGAACACAGCCATATTAGCTACGATGTAAACAAGTACATAGTAAGTAAGTGCTGCTACACCCATCTGACCATTACCAACCACTGCCAGCATGATATATCCTGCCTGAGAGATAGAACTGAACGCCATGAAGCGCTTGAGCTCACTCTGACGAATGGCAAACAGGTTGGCAATAGTGATTGACAATACGATAACAATATAGAGCATGTAGTTCCAGTAGTGAACCATTGGTCCGAAGGCCTTCATAAGGATGGTGCACAATGTGATGGCAGCAGCACCCTTAGAAATCACACTAAGATATCCGGTTACTGGCGTTGGAGCACCCTGATATGTGTCGGCTGTCCAGAAGTGGAATGGAACAAGTGAGATCTTGAAACCAAGTCCGCTGAAGAAGAATGCCAGGCCCATGATGCACAGAGGTGAGCCAGAAACAGCCTGAGCAACATCCTCGAAATAAAGTGTGCCAGTAGCTGCATAGATAAACGAGATACCAAACAGCATGACACCACTTGAGAATGTAGCTATAAGGATATACTTAGCAGCACCCTCGGCGCTCTCCTTACGATGACGGTCGAAAGCTACCATACATGCCAGAGGCACTGAAGCTGTCTCAAGTCCAAGGAAGAACAGCAGGAATGAACCCGACGACATCATCATGAACATACCCAGCAGTGTGCTCAGCAGCAACATGTGAAATTCACCAGAAAGTTTCCAGTTGTTCTCAACCCAGCTTTTAGACATGATAACTACTACAAGTGTACCAAAGGCCAGTATAGCCTTCATCACGTTAATTGCATCAGATGCAACATAAATACCACCGAAAGCACTTGAAGGCTCAGCACCAAGACAAGTAGCTATCACAGGCATGAGCATTAACATAGCACCTGTGCCAAGGTAAGTCTTGCGCTCGGCAGTGGAAGGACAGAAGAAGTCCATAAAGAAGACTACCAGCAGAGCGACGATAAGAGTCAACTCTGGAAGCATATTAAAAAAATCGCTATAATTCATATCTTTAGTCCTCCTATTATTACATTACACCAATTGATTCAAGGATTGTTCCAGCAGCAGGCGAGATAATGTTGCTAACCCAGAATGGGAAGCATCCAAGGCCGGCTACACAGAAAATCAGACAGATAACAGCAAAACGCTCATCCCATGTAGCATCGGTGAGCTCAAGGAAGTGCTTGTTCTCAACCTCGCCATACAGAATCTTACCAACAACACGCAAGATGTAAACTGCTGTTACAACAATCGACATACAAGCAATGATAGTAGCCACCATACGGAACGAAGTGTTAGGATCACCACTCATTGGCTCAGCACCGAACGAACCTACAAATATGGTCATCTCAGCAATAAAGCCAGAGAAACCAGGAAGTCCGAGGTTAGCAAGACCAGCGATAACGTAACCTACAGCCAGGAATGGCATAATCTTCATCAGTCCAGCCAACTCGCGGATATCACGAGTGTGGGTACGACCGTAGATCATACCAATCAGAGCGAAGAACAGGGCTGTCATTAGTCCGTGTGACAGCATCTGCAGCACAGCACCAGTAACGGCAGTCTGACTCATCATCAACAGTGCGAAAAGCACCAATCCACAGTGAGAAACCGACGAGTAAGCATTGATATACTTAAGGTCAGTCTGAACACATGCTGAAAGCGCACCGTAAACTACAGAGATTGTTGTGAGAATGAGGAAGATCCATGACAGATCCTGAGCAGCCTCAGGCAACAGATACATAGCTACGCGGAAGCAGCCGTAACCTCCCAGTTTCATCAGCACACCAGCGTGCAGCATTGATACAGCTGTAGGCGCTGAAGCATGACCATCAGGAGACCAAGTGTGGAATGGGAACAGAGCACCCAGAACACCGAATCCGATGAAGATGAATGGGAAGAAAATATTCTGGATGTTACCAGGAATACAATGATTAGCCGCGATAGTTGTCAGCTCGAATGTGTACTCACCGCTGTAAAGGCCGTTGAAGTAGTAGATACCCAGCAAACCGAGAATCAGCAGAGCCGAACCTCCCATCAGCATCAGGGTAAGCTTCATGGCCGAATACTCCTTGCGACCAGAACCCCATACACCGATAAGCAGGTACATTGGAATCAGAGCTACCTCATAGAACATAAACATGGTGAACAGGTCGGTAGAGATAAAGAAGCCGAACACACCTGTAGAAAGCAGGGTGAACCAAAGGAAGTACTCTTTTGTAAGAGGCTTCAGCTGCCAAGAGGCAAAAGTACCTGTAAACACGATGATGCTTGAAAGCAGAAGCATAACAACAGAGATGCCATCGACACCTACGCTGTAAGCAATGTTCAGAGGTTTGAACCAAGGCGTGCTGTAAGTGAGCAGCATATCAGCTGTGTTACCAGCTGCACGCTCCTGGATGAAATAGATGGTCAACCAAATAGAGAGGGCCAGCAGACACGAAGCTCCCGTTACCATCACGCCACGCACCTGATTCAGGCTCTTTGAAAGCCAAAGACCCAACAGCATCAGGGCTGGAATTATTACGAAAACACTTAATATACTCATATCTTTAGATGCATAAAAGGATTAATGTCAAAGCAACTGTACCCGTGATGAACCAAACGGCATACTGGCGAACGTCGCCGCTCTGCCAGCTGCGGATACTCTCACCAGCCTCGTTAGCACCCCAAGCCATGAAGTTGAATGTGCCATCAACAATATGACGGTCGAACCAAGCAATAGGAGTAGATACAAGGCGGAAGATGATACGATGAGTTACATACTGCCAGATTTCGTCCTGATAGAAACGCTTGTAGGCTGCACGATGCAGCTTGGGGAAGGTAGCATACAGACGATCAGCAATAGGCTGGCTCTCACCCTTATAGATATAGGTGGCGAGACAGATGCTCAGAATCGCAATAACAGTAGAGGTAAGGGCAATCTGCGTGTTAAAGTGGATCGTGTAGTCGGTACCAGCAGCCGAAACGAAGCTACCGAACGAGCCACCCCACCCTGCAAAGCCGGCGATAGTGGTATAAACACCTACGCCTACAGTGATGACACAGAGTACGATCAATGGAATAGTCATTGTCAATGGAGCCTCGTGTGGCGTATGATGCTCGTGAGCCTCCTTGTTCTCTGTTCCCCAGAAGATGCCATAGTACAGACGGAACATATAGAAGGCAGTCATGGCAGCAATACCTGTCATAATCCAACCTACTACAGGACTATACTCCATACAGGCAGTGATAATCTCATCCTTAGAGCTGAAGCCCGAGAAGAATGGAATACCAGCGATGGCCAGACATGAGATAAGGAACGTGATGTGAGTGATAGGCATATACTTGCGCAGACCACCCATCAGAGCCATCTCGTTGCTGTGAACAGCGTGGATGATACATCCAGCGCCAAGGAACAAGCAAGCCTTAAACATAGCGTGGGTAAACAGATGGAACATACCTGCCATGTAACCCAGCTGAGCGTGGTTATCAAGCACAGCACCATGATGTCCTGGCAGCGATACGCCAAGAGCAACCATCATGAATGCAATCTGCGAGATGGTTGAGAAAGCGAGCACACGCTTGATATCGCTCTGAGCACAAGCCACAGCAGCAGCATAGAAAGCGGTGAACACACCCACCCAAACCACAATCGACATAGCCTGTGGAGCATACTCAATCCAGAGTGGGAACATACGTGCAATCTGGAACACACCAGCTACAACCATGGTAGCAGCGTGAATCAGAGCAGATACAGGTGTTGGACCCTCCATGGCATCTGGCAGCCAGATGTGCAGAGGGAACATAGCACTCTTACCTGCACCACCGATGAACATCAGCACCAATGCAGTAGGAATGATAAAGCCTCCAGCAGCTACAGCCTTGGCAATGTTACCCTCGATAAATGGTGTAGTACCCTGGCCCATCACGATGTCGCCAGCAAATGAGAAGCTGAACGAATCAACAAAGTAACCGAAGGTAAGGATACCAACAAGGAAGAACATATCGGCAAAGCGGGTAACGATGAATGCCTTCTTAGATGCAGCAATAGCAGGCTTCAAAGGATAGTAGAAACCAATGAGCAGGTAAGAAGAAACACCTACCAACTCCCAGAACATATACATCTGGAAGATGTTGGTGGCCAAAACCAGACCCAACATTGACATGGTGAAGAGCGAAAGGAAAGCGTAGTAACGCTGGAATCCCTTCTCACCATGCATATAGCCGAATGAGTAGATATGAACCATCAGTGAAACTGTAGAGATAACAATCAGCATCATCACGCTGATAGGATCCAACAGAATACCAAGGTCGAAATGCAGATTGCCGAGTGGCAACCATGTGAAGTTGTACGGAACAAAAGTCTGATATACTCCATCCACACGATCCATACCGAAGTATTGGAATGCTGTGAGATAAGAGAGTATTGTGACGATTCCCAGTGAGCAGGTACCGATGAGTCCTGCCACCTTGTGCTGCATCTTCATGCCAGCCAGTCCAAGAACGATGAACGACAGCAGCGGCAGAAGCATGATAAATAATGTGTAACTAAACATAATCTTTACCGTTTTTTATCGTTTCATATTCTTGATTGCATCTACGCTATCGCTCTTGAACTTGCGATAAACATTGATGATGATAGAGATGGCCACAGCACTTTCGGCAGCAGCAACACCAATCACAAAGAGTGTCATAAACATACCCTCGTTACCGTTGGGATACAACAGACGGTTGATAGCGGCAAAGTTGATGTCGACAGCATTCAGAATGAGCTCAACCGAGATGAGCATGGCAATCAGATTGCGACGAGTGGTGAAGCCATAGACACCAATAAAGAACAAGATGGCACTAAGTGCGAAAAAACATTCTACAGGTATCATGCCTCTTCCTCCTTTCTTGCTACAACCAGACCTCCGATGATACATGCCAGCAGGAATACTGAGATGAACTCGAAGGGTAATACATACTGATATTTACCTGAGCCTACGAGAGCAGTACCGATTTCCTTCATCGGCACCTCAACGTTGGCAATCTCCTGAGTATAGAATCCAGCCTTAAGCAGGATAAGACTTACTACAGCCAGACCAGCCAGAGCACAGAGAGCACCAACGGCCATAGTGCCAAGCTTTACGCGTTTCTCCAAACCCTGAAGTGTGCGCTTGCTTACCAGCTGGATAGCGAATACAAAGACCATCGTAACGCCTCCGGCATATACGGCGATCTGAGCAGCACCCAGGAAGGTGTAATCGAGCAGGAAGTAAATACCTGCTACACCAAGGAGCACAAACAACATGTATGTTGCGGCTCTCACAATTCGCGTGGTGGCTACACACATCAGCGCCGAAACGATGATGAACACCGCGAGAATGATAAACATAACTATATTTGCCATAATGCGTTACTTAGTTTTAGTATTAAACTTACCTACTTGCCACTCGGCACCACCATCAATAAGGTTAGGCAGCGATCCACCAGCATAAACCTCCTGGTTCAGATGGAGCACCAACTTTGAGCGGTCGAAAACGGCGTTCTCGAAATCATTAGTAAACTCGATGGCGTCGAAGTTGCAGGCGTTGGTACAAAGCTGGCAGAACATGCAGTCGCCAAGGTCGTACGCATAATCGTCGAGCACCTTCTTTTTCTTACCTGTCTCAGGATCCTCAGCCATGTGTGCTGTAATCTTGATGGTTCCGTTAGGACAGGCCTTTTCGCACAATGTGCAAGCTGTACACTTGTAGCTGCCATCCTCGTTGCGCTTAAATACCAGGCGACCACGATGACGCTTAGCAACATGGAGTGTAGTCTTGCGGTTCTCGGGATACTGCTCGGTTGACTTATTGGTGAAGAAATCCTTGAAATACTCCTTCCAAGAGGTCTTCATACCAACAGCCAGAGTCTTCAAGCCGTGCCCGATTTCTCCGAAATATGATTTATTATCTTCCATTGCTATACCTTATTTAATATATAGGCCAAGGGCCACAACAACTGTCATTAATACGAGGTCGATGAGACACACTGGCATCAAATACTTCCACTCCAGCTTCAGAATCTGGTCGATACGCAGACGTGGGAAAGTCCACTTAATCCACATCAGAACCCAAACCAGCAGGAAAGTCTTACCCATGAACCAAACGATACCTGGGATGTAGTTCATCACTGCATCGAAGGCCTCGATACCGATGTTTACAGGCGCCCAACCACCAAGGAATACGGTAGCGGCGATACCTGCAATGATAAAGAGGTTCAGGAACTCAGCCAGATAGAAGAATCCGAATCCCATACCAGAATACTCGGTGTGGTGACCTGCAGTAAGCTCACTCTCAGCCTCAGCCATATCGAATGGGCCACGGTTTGCCTCAGCGTTACCTGCAACAAGGAATACGAAGAAAGCAATAAGTGCAGGGATATGGCCCTGGAAGATCAACCACTTGAAAGGACCAGTCTGAGCCTCAACAATACCACTCATCTGCATGGTACCTGTAAGTATAACGGCAGTAATCAAGCAGAGACAGAGTGAAACCTCGTACGAAATCATCTGTACAGCTGCACGCATAGCCGAAAGAACAGAGTACTTGTTGTTAGAGCCCCAACCTGCCAGGAAGATACCGATGACTCCGATTGAAGAGATAGCGGTAAGCAGGAAGACACCTACATTAAAGTCGAGGATTGTAGCACCATTGTTCCAAGGCAGGAACGAGAAGGCACCTACAGAACCCATAATCACCAAGATAGGAGCAACAAGATAGAGAAACTTATCAGCCTTGTCAACGATGAAGATCTCCTTGATGAGCATCTTCAATACATCGGCAAACACCTGAAGTATTCCCCAGTAACCTACTCGCATCGGGCCAAGACGGCACTGGAAATAGGCACAAACTTTACGCTCCATAAATATCAGTACGCAAGCTATGAGGGCATATCCCACCAGAATAGCGGTACCCACCAGCACGCACTCAATCAATATCGACAGGAAATCTCCCAAACCGAGTGTCTCGCGAAGGAGAGCGTCGAACCATTGTGTAACAATACTAAAATCAAACATAATCCTTCGCTTTTATCTGTCAATATCAGGAATAACTACATCAATAGCGGCACAAGTAGCAATCAGGTCGGCTACCTTCTGACCACGCAGCATTGCGTCGAAAGCACCTACCAGCGAGAGTCCCATTGGGCGCATCTTCATGCGGTACGGGCTCTTATCGCCACGAGAGTCGAGATAAACACCAAACTCACCAGCAACACCCTCAACCGAGTAGTACCACTGTCCCTCGGGTACCTTAATGATAGGCTTCTGTTTTACATAGAAGTCACCCTCTGGAATGTTGTCAATCAGCTGTTCAATAATGTTCAGACTCTGGTACATCTCGTTGATATGAACCATATAACGAGCCATAGAGTCGCAGCCATCAAGTGTGCACTGCTCCCACTGTACCTTGTCGTACAAATCGTATGGGTGGTTCTTTCTTACGTCGTTCTTCCATCCTGATGCACGTCCGGCAGGACCTGTTACAGCATAGTTGATACAATCCTCAAGATTCATCGGACCGCAGTTAACCAGACGGTTGTGAGTGATAACATTATCACCAAAGATATCCATATACTCCTGAATCATTGGGCGCAGATACTTCACCAGCTCCTTACAGTTCTTAACAAAGTTCGGATCGATGTCATCCTGCAATCCTCCGATGCGGTAGTAGTTCTGAATCAGTCGACCACCAGTGGTCTCTTCCATCACGTTCAGCACGTGTTCACGATCGCGCATACCGTAAAGCATACCTGTAAGAGCACCAAGGTCCTGAGCTACACACGATGTGTAAAGCAGGTGAGAGTCAAGACGCTGAAGCTCGTCCATGATGGTACGGATGTACTTGATACGGTCGGTAAGCTCAACCTCCATGGCCTCTTCGATAACACCTACCAAAGCGTGGCGATGCTGCATGGCTCCCAGATAGTTCAGACGATCGGTAAGAGCCAGCGTCTGAGGATATGTCATACCCTCCCACATCTTCTCGATGGCACGATGGATGTAGCCAAGGTGTGGATAGATGCGCTTTACGGTCTCTCCGTCAAGCACAGTCTGCAAACGGAGTACACCGTGGGTAGCAGGGTGCTGAGGGCCGATGTTGAGCACATAGTCGTCATCGCCAAACAGCTTATTCTGCTTGCACTGAAGTTCGCCATCATAGTCGAGATAGTATTCCAGACCATAGTCGGGCTCTACATCGTCCTCGAGGGTGTACTTATCGTTAAACTGCCAATCCTTGCGGAATGGATAACCCTTGAAGTCATAGCGCAGGAACAAGCGGCGCATATCGGGATGACCTACGAAAACGATTCCGAAGAAGTCGTAAACCTCACGCTCCAGCAGATCGGCCACCTTCCAGATATTTGATACAGTATGAATATAAGGTGTATCTTTCTGAGTCTTAGCCAGCTGCTTCACGCTGCAACGCTCGTGAGTTTTAGTATTTTCAAGGATATAGATACAGCCGAGTCCTTCTTCAGCTCCGAAGTCCTCGCCTACGATGGTGACAAGATAGTCAAAGCCCTTCTTGTCCTTCAAGTTCTGCATCTCCTGTGCAAACTTGTCAAAATCAAATGATAAGAACTCTAACTTCATGCCTTGCCCTCCTCAACTTTAGCATCTGCCTGAGCAGACTTCATTTCATCAACAAATTCCTGTGGCACGTCTGTTACCACGATTGCCTCACGACGGTGATCGCCGAGCTTCTTGCGGAATGCCAGCTCCTCGTTAGATACACCCAGCTTACGCTCCTCAGCGTTCTGCTTGTGGTTAGCGCCTCCGAAGAATTTCTCTGCCTTCACCTTGCGCTGAAGCTGCATCATACCATACATGATAGCCTCTGGACGTGGAGGACAACCTGGAATAAACACATCAACGGGCACGATTTCCTCGATACCCTTCACTACATGGTAGCTCGACTTGAACGGTCCACCACTGATAGCGCAACCACCAACGGCAATCACGTACTTAGGCTCGGCCATCTCGTCGTACAGACGCTTCAGCGCAGGAGCCATCTTATGAGTGATGGTACCTGCACACATAATCAAGTCAGCCTGACGTGGAGAGTTACGTGTAACCTCGAAACCGAAACGGGCGAAATCGTAACGAGCACAACCACAGGCCATAAACTCGATACCACAGCAACTGGTGGCAAAGGTAAGTGACCATAGAGAGTTGGCGCGTCCCCAGTTAATCAACTGGTCGAGCGAGCCCGTAATCACATTGACGCCACCCTCATGGAGCTCGTCAACAATCTTCTCCAACGATTCGTTGTCTTTCCACTCCTCGTAGGGAATACTTTTGATGTAGGGCTTCTTTACTTCCATTCCAAGTCTCCTTTCCGCCAAGCATAAGCCAGGCCTAAAACCAGAACTACCAAGAAGAATCCGATGCTAAACAAAGCCATAGCACCAAAGTCCTTCACTACTACTGCCCATGGATACAGAAACACCGTTTCCACATCGAACATGAGGAACAAGATGGCAAAGAGGTAGAATCCCACAGAGACAGGCAACCATGAGCTGCCTCGTGTGGGGATACCACTCTCATACGGCTCACCCTTCACCTTAGCGTAAGACCTAGGTCCTATCAGCTTGGCTACTACGTAAGCCGCAACCACCAATGTCAAAGCCGTCACCAAGACGGTAATCAACAAAGTAAAGTTCATAAAAAGTTAAATATAATGTTATACTAATATACTTTATTCTATCACCTCTGTGATTGCCTCACCAACGCATGCGTTTGGCTGCTGTATGTGCATCTTCTGGCACACCGTTGGAGCAATGTCAGTAATGTGTACCTCTCTGCTTGTTTCGCCATGCTTCACCTTCCAGCCGTAGAACAGCAGGGGTATATGGGCGTCGTAAGGGTTCCACTCGCCGTGGGTTGTACCTATTGGCGACGACCACTTTCCGAATCCGTACCATCCTGGCTCCAGCATGAAGATGATGTCGCCCGAACGGTCGTGATGATATCCCTTCAGTGCGCGCTCTTTCAGCATCTCAGGCACAGGCGCCGTAGCAGCTTTCTTAAAGTCGAAGGCAAATGCGATGTGTGGGGTCTTAAGTAGCTCTTCTACGATAGCATCGCGCAGAGCCTGCTCGTCAACACCCTGTTCACGTATGGCGTCCTTGTCCAGAACAATACGATAGTCCAGACAATCCTTAATCACATTCTTTGTAAGATGGAACTTTGCAGCCAACTTCTTGACAGCATCAGCCGGGAACACCTCGTCCCACTTGAAGGCACCGCCGTTCAGCTTGTGGTCTTCCATAAACTTGAAGTTGTGCGCACCACCGTGGTCGGCAGTAAGGAACACCAGATAGTTACCCTCGCCCACCTGCTCGTCGAAAGCCTTAAGCAACTTGGCAATATCCTTATCCAGCTCCAGATAAGCCTCATCGGTACGCTCGTGGCGTGTGCCCAGCTCATGTCCGATAACATCGGTCTGCGAGAAACTTATGCAGAGCATATCAGTCTCTTCGCCCTTACCAAGCTGTTCGCCCTTAAGAGCGGCGATGGCCATGTCGGCTGTAAGATGTCCGCAAAGTGGATACATACCTACGTCCTTGCCCACCTTCTTCAGCTCCTTGTTCTTCTTCATCTGGGCGTTGAAGTCCTTTGCCCACTGAGGCAGCTCCTGCATATACCATGTGCTGGTGATGAACTGACCGTTCTTGGTGTCAATCCAGTATGCAGCGTTGGCGCTACGACCAGCAGGCAGAATAGCCGCACGGTCCTTGTAGCTCACTCCCACAACCTTCGACTTGAAGTCGGTATGCAGTCTCAGCTGATCGCCAATGGTTGTTGCCATCAGGTTCACGGGCGACGAAGCCTCCTTCTTGTCGCTACCAACCACAGCTACGTTGTGATCCTCACAGCTGCTAACCTTTACGCCGTTCTTGTAGAAGCTGTTACCACAGATACCATGGAAAGCTGGCGTTGTTCCTGTATACACACTTGTATGACCGATTGCGGTAACGGTTGGCAGATAATTAATTAGGCAGTTATTACACGAGTATCCCTTTGTTATCAGACGCTTCAAACCGTCCTCCTGATACTTGTCGTAATATCTGCCTAAGTAATCCCAACGCATCTGGTCAACTACGATGCCCACCACGAGCTTCGGCCGCTCGTTAAACTTTGTTTGTGCCTGACATTCAGTCACATAGCACATTGCTATCGCAATAAATAGTAAAATTTTCCTCATAATTGTGTGCAAAGGTACAAAAAAATCGCCAAAGCTCCAAATACTTTGGCGAAAAATTTTGCAAACAACTTTTAGTTGTCTATTCCTCTGCAGTTCTCTCAATTATTTCGAGGCACATTCGGCTGTTGTGATAAGGGCATTTCCAGAATCCCGCTTTGTCGTCGACGGTGTTCAGCGTACCGTCAGAATGTCTGCTCCAGAACCACTCACCGTTGTCAAAATCCACAAGATTTTCTTTGATATAATGCCAACATTTTTCCGACTTTTTAAAAGCCTCTTCATCACCAAAATGCTGCCAAATATTAAACCATCCAACCACATTTTCGGCTTGTACCCACCAGTGCAGGTCATCATCAACATGCCCTGTATCAAGGTTGGCTTCGTGTATCATCGAACCATCTGGACGTAATCCTTTCTCAGCAGCCTTAGCCACCTTTTGTATCACGGATTCCACCTTCTCCAGTACGTTTTCATCGCCAAGTACCAGAGCAGCCTCATGTAGCAGCCACGAGCACTCTATATCGTGCCCATAGCTCTCCAAATGGCCAGCACCACGCGTCCAGTCCATATCAAAGAACAAGTCAAGATGATTAGTCTCCGGATTCAGTATTTTGTCAATAAATATACTAATAATATTCCGCAGTACTCCCTCCACGTTCACCATCGTTTCAGGTGGCACGCTTATGCCCACTGGTAGCACCGAGCCTATGGTGGGCACATAGTCGCATTGCTCTTGCGCACGCATCTCCTTCAGACACCTCAGCAAGTTAGCGTAGGCCTCCATAATGTGCAGATGCGTGTTCTGCGACTTAGGATAGTTGGCATCCAACTCCGAAAGCCTCATATCCTCTATCTTGCCCCATTCTCGCGTACAAGCCTCTATATAGCCGTTCTGCTCGTCGTCAAAGGCGTGCTCCTCTATGCAGTCATACAGGTCGAGAGCGTACTCTAAAGCCTCTCTGTCGCCCGTAGCGCGTGCATATTCCGTCAGACCATAAATAACAAAGGCTATGGCATAGAACTGCTTCTTGGTATCCAGTGGTTCACCCCTGTAGTCCACACTCCAGTACACGCCTCCGTACTCAGGATCGATAAAGTGCTCAATCAGGTAATCTTTCGCCCGTGTGGCAGCTTCGAGATATTCCTCCTTCTGTAGCACTCTGTAGGCGGCTGAGAAGCTCCATAATATTCTTGCATTAAGAATGGCCCCTTTCTCGGCCTCAGGGTGCAGTTGGTTGTTACCATCTATCCTGCCATAGAAGCCTCCATGCTCGTTGTCTTGCATTTTCTCGAGCCAGAAGGGCAGAATGTTGTTTTCCAGCACATCCTGCATCTCCAGCTTCATCATATCTACGTGTTGTTCGTTCATTTTTTAATAGGATAAATCCATGTCAGTAAGATTATCAAGCCAGCAATAACAGCTGGGAACAGAGAGAACAGCGACCAGACCATCGTCAGTACCGAGTCGGTAATCGATGCAGGGTCAACCATTGTGTTACCCATATCGTCGGTAATCATGCTTGCACCAGCCAAGCCCAGGAACAGAGCCACCAGCGAACCAGAGATGGCTGTACCGAACTTCTGCGCCATTGTACCCGATGAGAAGATAAGTCCTGTGCTCGATGTTCCGTTCTTCTCTGTAGCATAGTCAGCCACGTCGGCATACATACTCCACAGCAGTGGTGAGTAGAGTCCGATACCGACAGATGTAAGCACTACCAGAGCCACCATCACCCAGATGTAGCTGGGATCCATTGGCACAAAGAAGAATGCCACCGAGAATACCACACATATAAGAGCAGCAGCCATAAAGGCCATGCGCTTCGAACCGATGAACTTAGTGAATGCAGGCGAAACACCTCCGAAAATCATACATGTAAGCTCACCAAAGGTCATAAACACTGTGTAGTTTATAATCAGTCCGCTAACGGTCACGTCGCCATGCAGACAGTATTCTATCATATATCCAGCCACAGCATAACGGAATCCGTTAAAGAAGTTGGTACATATTCCAATCAGAGTCAGAATAATCCAAGGCTTGTTCTTAAACAGATCGCCAAACTGCTTGAACGAGAATTTCTCAGCTCTTACGGGCTTCAGTCGCTCCTTGGTCATCAGTCCGCAAGCCAGTGTTCCAGCGGCTGCGATTACTCCAAAGAACACGCCAAGCACTGCATACTGATGCTGCTCTGTTCCGCCTACCAGTCGCTGCAGATATGGGAACGACAGCAGTGTGATGAATCCCATTGCATAAGCTCCCACCATACGGAAACTCGAGAACTGGTTCTTCTCGTTGTCATCGTCGGTCATCACGCCCAACAGCGATCCGTAAGGCACATTCACAGCCGTATACATAGCCATCATCAGCAGATACAGACTGTAGGCCCAGATACGCTTGCCTGTAAGTCCGAAGTCGGGGGTGTAGAGCAGCAGAGCGAACACCAGTCCGAAGGGAATGGCTCCGAATATCAGCCACGGGCGATAGGTTCCCCACTTGCTTTGTGTGCGATCGGCCAGCGATCCCATCAGCGGGTCGGTAACCACGTCAAACATACGCGCAATGAGCATCAAAGTTGCTGCATCGGCAAAGGTAAGTCCAAACACATTTGTAAAGAACAGCGGGAAGGCTATCGACATGATTTTCCATGTGATACCTCCAGCAGCTGCATCGCCTAAGGCGTAACCGATTTTTTCTTTTAAACTAGCCATTCTATAATCTTTAATGTTTCATTTTTCATGTTTAATGTTTCTGTTTTTTGCAATCAGCTTCTTGATGGTCTCTACAGAAGCCGCTGTGTAGTAACCGTCCTCTGGCGTGTTCATGCAGTAATCGATTAGCTTATCGATGGTTGATGTTGCCACGTGCATGCGAGTGTCGGCCGAGGCATAGTAGATAAACACCTTTCCATCCTCATCAGCTATCCAGCCATTAGCGAAAGCCACGTTCATCACGTCGCCCAGATACTCATTGCCCTCAGGCACCAGGAAGTATCCGCCCGGACGAGCTATAACCTTCGTTGGGTCGTCGAGAGCTGTCATATACATATATAATACGTAGCGCAGTCCGTCGGCTGTAGCGCGCACGCCGTGAGCCAGGTGCAACCACCCCTTTGGTGTCTTTATCGGGTGCGGACCCTCTCCGTTCTTCACCTCAGTAATGGTGTGATACTTGCGCTCGTATATTATCTTCTCTTCCTTTATCTCTGCATGGGTAATGTCGTCTACCAGAGCCCATCCTATACCGCCACCACTACCAGTGTCGATGAATCCATCCTGCGGACGGGTATAGAAGGCGTACTTGCCGTTTACAAACTCAGGGTGCAGCACCACGTTGCGCTGCTGACTCTTCGTCTTCAGGTCGGGCAGTCGGTACCATGTCTTCAGGTCCTTTGTGCGTGCTATACCAGCAGTAGCTGTGGCAGCACTCAGGTCGCCCGGCTTTGAGTCGTCATGACGCTCAGCACAGAACACACCGTAAATCCAACCGTCCTCATGCTGAGTCAGTCGCATGTCGTAGATGTTTGTTGCAGGTATCACGTCGTCGGGCATGGTGATAGGCTCATCCCAGAATCTGAAGTTGTCCACACCGTTAGGACTCTCTGCCACTGCAAAGAAGCTCTTTCGGTCGGCTCCCTCCACGCGTACCACTAATATATATTTCCCCTGCCACTTCATTGCGCCAGCGTTCAGTGTGGCGTTGCACATTATGCGCTGCATCAGGTAAGGGTTGTCCTTCTCATTGAAGTCGTACTTCCACTCCAGGGGCACGTGTTCAGCTGTAACCACGGGGTTCTTGTACTTGTCATAAATACCATTACCCCACTCTATCTTTTCGTTCTTGCGGCTCAGCAGCTCCTCATGATGAGCTCTCAATGCTGCTACTTTTTCTTCAAAATTGCTCATATCTTGTTTTTGTTTTACCTACGGCCTTTATTATTATTTTATGTCTTCTAAGAAAAGCGTATTATTCTTTTTATACATTTCTACAAAGTACGGTGCATCGGGCTTTGCGGGCGATGGACCGAACCACTCCTCACGATAGTTTCTCCACACCAGGAAGTAGCTTATGCGATGCTTATCCAGCACAGGAGTCAGCGTCGATGTCCACCATGTTGGGTCAGTAAGATTCTTCAGTCCGCACTCCGTCAGCGCAGCTATCTTGTTTCTGCGCTCCGCAAACTTCACCAGCATGGCGAGGTTAGCGTCCAGCTGAGCCACAAAGTCCTCCTTTGTTCCCCACTGATATCCGTCAATGCCCACCAGCTGTACTCGCTCGTTGCCAGGGTAGCGCTCCAAGTACTTCTCCTCAGTCAGATCGGGTGCCATTCCAGGCGAGTAAGCCCACACCAGATTGTCGAAACCGTCGGCCGTCAACTTGTCCTGCAACATGTTCCACAGCGCCTTATACTGTTCAGCCGTACACAGCTTCTCGCCCCACCAGAACCAACTGCCTGTGTTCTCGTGCCATGGACGGAATATCACTGGTATCTTCACTCCGTCTTTGTCCTTCAGCGTAGCCAGGAAGTCGCTCACGCGCTGCATCCACTGCTTAAACAGCTCATGCTTTGCTCCGCCCTCAAGTATGCTCTTCACCACGGTGGTGTCGCTCACGTCCCATGCTGTTCCCTCTGGGAATTTCTGTCCAGCCAGTCCGCCGCCTTCTATCGTCGTCAGCGGGTTGCGTGGGTGCCAGCTTATTGTTATTATACCGCCACGCTCATTGTGCTTTATTATCTCCTCCGTCATGCGAGTAAACGGCACGCTGTCCAGGTTCTTCTTGTCACCCATCTCAATGCCGCCCAGTTCAAATCCCATCACTGCAGGCCAGTCGCCACAGGTATTCTTCACGTCGCTGCTGTCGGCCACGTAATCCCATGTCAGCCCATAGAACGGATCGTCCTGATGTCCAAACATATAACCATAGTTACGCAGAGTGTCCAGTCGCATAATCAGCTGGTCTCTCACCGTTCTCTCCACGCACGTTTTCTTCTGTCCCGTGCAGCCGATAATCATCATCGCCCCCACCGCGATAGTCAATAATTTTTTCATAATGTTTAATGTTTAATTTTTAATTATTCGGCTGCAAAGTTACTACATCTTTATATAATATAAGTACTTTATTTTATCCAATACTAGTACTATTTTGCCAATTTGCTCATGCGGTCCACTTGCGCCTTTATCACGCCCAGTGTCGATGTGTCTCCGGCAAACACCGAGTTCAGTCCCTGAGCCTCCTGTGCAGGGTCGCCCGTATAGTCGTCGCCCACCTGCCATTGCTCCTCGTGCTTGGGCTGAGCATAGCCGCCCCATCCCCAGAAGTTGCATCCTGCAAAGTATCCGCCCTTCTCAGCATTGTCGCCCACAAGTGAAAAGACATATTCATAGAATCCGTCGCGCCCCTTTGTAGGTGTTCCCAATGCAAATTTAAACCCGTCGCGCGGATAGCCGAACTCCTCCATCACCAGTGGTTTCTTTATCTTAGCGCATATATCTAAGTGTCGGTCTATATACTCTTTGGTATTTTCTTTTGCACGTGGCAGATTCTCTATCAGCGAGTCTTGCTTAGCCCATCCCCAGTTGTAAGGCCACAGGTGTATGTTCGCATAGTCAATGTTCTTATCCGCCGTAATGCGCTCCCAGCAGTCAAAGTCGCCCTCGCATCCCCATGCGCCCTCGCTACCTATACTAATAAGGTGGTTAGGGTCTAAGGTGCGTATCAGTGCCGATGCCTCGCTCAGCCATTTCTCAAATGCAGGCAGAGCCTCCTTCTTAAATGCTCGCGGCTCGTTACCTATCTGCCAACTCATTATCGCTGGGTCGTCCTTATACGCACGGCCTGTATAGCGGTTTGTGCGACTTATTATAAACCTCACGTAGTCATAGAACAGCTGGTGCGCCTTCTCGTTTGTGGCATATTTGCTCATTGCCTCCATAAACGCCGGATATCCCACGTCGTTTGGTCGCGGCTGCTTGCCCTCGCCCGCATGCTCAAGGTAGAACCCGTATCCGCCACTCCATTCCCACGAGTTGTTCAGGTATAGCACTGCCACCATCTGTCGTTTTCCCATCTCCTGCAGCAGATAGTCCAGTCCTGCCAGTATCGTGTCGTTATACACCCCCGGTGCCACCTGCAGTGTTGGCTCCACCTTTGTTGTTATGCCGCGCTCTCCGTCGCTGCCCACAAGTATGCGCAGGTTGTCTATACCCATCTCCTTCATCTTGTCAAGCTCGCGGGTCAATCGTTCGCGGTCGCCACCCTGCCCTTCCGATGCCAGTATGGCTCCGTACCAGAAGTTCGTGCCCACGTAGTAGTAAGGCTTTCCGTCCTTCACAAAGTGCCCGTTCTCCACCTTCACAAAGCCAGGCTCCTGTGCAGTATTGCTGGCACAAGCCGTCAAGCATAGAGCTATTGCTATTATGGCGAGAGGCGCTTTCTTCCGTTTCTTTTTCTTCTGTATCTCGTATATCAGCGATATCACCGATATTACCACGCCTATCATTCCGACAAGCAGTATTATCAAATCAAAATTCTCCTTAGCCCAAGTTGATATCATATAACACTACTGTCCCGTTAAAGTGGACTAATCGCTCTTTGAAATAATTGAAATTCAGTCTTTTACAAGCAATTTTGAGGGTGCGACGATTTGAATTCGTATCTTTGCAGTCAAAACAGATGGCTGCAT